>Ga0187886_1000925_pt1 | contig 29903 bp, 21 predicted proteins | sample June2016WEW_20_1_FD_133001 | JGI IMG/M metagenome (GOLD analysis project Ga0187886, IMG submission 133001) | Peatland microbial communities from SPRUCE experiment site at the Marcell Experimental Forest, Minnesota, USA - June2016WEW_20_150 | ecosystem: Environmental > Terrestrial > Soil >...
GATATTACCAGGAAATTGCAGGACGCCTTAAGGGTCCCGTTTATTCTCGCCGAAGATATAAAACGTTCTTACGGGATGGTCAGCGACCCTTCTCAGATTAAGGATGAGAAAGAGATACTTGTCAAAAAGGACAATTTCTACAAACCGATAAAACAGAAAATGGTAGCCGAAATTATTAATCTTTCGGCAAAGGAACTGTGCAGGCAGATAAAAGAGGTGCTTGATAAGAAGGCTCCTCGCCATGAAATCAAAAATTTTGTTGCCGCGGGCAGGACCCTTTTGTTAGACGGCTTCATAGAGGCGTTGGAAAATACGCTTTCCGTATCGGTGAAGCTGGCGCGCGCGGACAATCCGGAAATCCCCATTTCCGTAAAAGAGAATCCGGATTTAGCGGCGCATAAGTATTTAATGTACCTTACGAGTTTAGGCATGATTTGCCAGGTGCTGCAGGAAAAAAGAGGCAGCGTTATTTCCGAAAAACAAGCCAGCCGTAATCCCCTAACCAAGACGCTCACCAGGTTCAAGGAAGTCTACGAAGAATATTTTTAGCCCACCCGCATTTATTAAAACTGTTTAGCTTTCCGTCTTTTGCCTCGCGTGCTGTCCGCCAAAATTTGTGGCGGACTAATGCACGCTCCGGCAAAAGCCGGAAATCTTGTCACGGTGAATATGTCTAACTTTAGCGGGTGGATTGACTGTGATTTCGAGGGACGTGGAGGCAAGGAGCGGGCAGGGTTCCCGCAAGCCGGCTCCTAAATTAAAAAAACGGCTTTATATAGGGTCCGGCTGCGGGAGAGCGACGCAGCCGACCCGAGCGAAGGCGCGACACGCTGGGGCGCGCCGAGCGCTCCCGAGAAACACAGACAAGACACCCGCTAAACCTTGTTTTCCATTGACCAGCTGTTTTTCTGGGGTATAATAATAAAGCTTAGAATATCTATGGTAAGAGAAAATATATTAAAGATACAGGAGAGGATTCGTTCTGCATGCATAAAAGCAAAGTGTGACCTCTCCTCGGTAACTATAGTTGCCGTCAGTAAGGGCAGGACCGTTACGCAGATTGTAGAGGCGATTAGGGCGGGCATGAGCGATATCGGAGAAAACAGGGTCCAGGAAGCCCTGCTTAAATATAAAGAGCTATTAACTATGAACCATGAACCATTAACTATTAAATGGCACATGGTCGGACATCTACAGACAAATAAGGTAAGGGAAGCGGTAAAGATATTTGACCTGATTCATTCCGTAGACAGTTTACGGCTGGCGCGTGAGATAAATAAACAGGCGGCAAAAATTAATAAAATTCAGGATATACTGATTGAAGTAAAGACCTCTGGCGAGGCAACGAAATTTGGCGCTACACCTAGCCAAACACCCGGGCTCGTAAAAGAAATTTGCGCGCTGAAGAATATTTCTTTAAGAGGGCTTATGACTATCGCGCCTCTAGTAGATAATCCGGAAAAAGCGCGGCCATATTTTAAGACGCTCCGTGAATTAAAAGATAGGGTTAACCATGAACTAAGAACCATGAACTATGAACTAAATATTTTATCGATGGGCATGACCGATGATTTTGAAGTGGCAATAGAAGAGGGTGCGAATATGGTCAGGATCGGTAGGGCGATATTTGATGTTAGTTCATAGTTCTTAGTTTATAGTTCATAGTAAAACAAAATATATGAAGAAAATAGGAATAATTGGCTACGGGAATATGGGCTCAGCTATCGCCGAACGGATTAAAACAGAGTACAACGTTTTAGTTTTTGATAAAGATAAAAGTAAGAAGCCAGGGAAAGGTATTATTTTTTCAGCTACTGTTGTGGATTTGGTTGAAAAATCAGATGTGCTGATATTAGCGGTCAAGCCCCAGGATTTTGACGCATGTTTAGCTGAAATTAAGTCCTGTCCTCATCTTGGTGATAAATTGTTTATCTCAATAGCCGCAGGCATAACTACTGCTCATATTGAAAAGGTATTGGGGGTTGTGCGGGTAGTGCGAGCAATGCCTAATTTGCCTGCAAAGATTGGTCAAGGGGTTACCTGTTTAGCAAAGGGAAAATTTGCCTCTCTTCAAGACTTCGAGTTCGCAGATGACATCTTTGAATATATGGGAGAGATTATGGAAATCGACGAGTCAATGATGTCAGCGGCAACTGCTGTTTCTGGAAGTGGGCCAGGTTTTTTGTGTGATTTGGTGGACGGTAAAACCTCAGAGGAAATGGAAAGATTTGCAGAAAAGGTCTTTGTGCCTACTCTAACTGCTTCTGCTAACAGTCTTGGCTTTACTGCTAGCCAATCTGCGATATTGGCGAGCTCAACCAGTGCAGGTACAATCAGCATCATTAAAGTTATGCATGTTTCTCCCGAAGAACTTAAAAAGCAGGTTACGTCAAAGAAGGGGACCACGGAAGCTGGCTTAAAAGAATTGAAGCACGATATTAATAATTTAGATGCAGCTGTAAAAGCGGCAAAGAAGCGCGCAGAAGAATTATCGAAAGGATAAGGAAATGGCTAGGATCGGCATTATCGGCGGAAGCGGGTTGTATAAGATGGAAGGTATCAGAAAAATAAAAGAGCAGGAAATCGATACGCCGTTTGGCGAGCCCTCGGATAAACTGATCCTCGGTGAATTAGAAGGACAGGAAGTGGTATTCCTGCCGCGCCATGGATTAGGCCACCGTATTTCTCCCACCGAGATTAATTACCGGGCAAATATCTATGCCATGAAAAAGCTGGGAGTAGAAAGAATCATTTCTGTTTCTGCCTGCGGCAGCCTGCGCGATAATTTAAAGCCCCTGGATTTTGTGGTAGTAGACCAGTATGTGGACCGCACAAACCAGGCACGAAAGATGACCTTTTTTGAGGATGGCATAGTTGCCCATATTTCATTTGCGCATCCTGCCTGCCCCGAAATGAATGATTTGTTATATGATGCCGGTTATGAGGCCTCCAAGGAATTACGGATAAAAATGCACAAAGGCGGCACCTATATCAATATGGAGGGCCCGGCATTTTCCACTCTGGCGGAATCAAATCTTTACCGCAGTTGGGGTATGGATATTATCGGCATGACCAATATGGGGGAGGCAAGGCTTGCCCGCGAGGCGGAAATTTGTTATTCTACATTAGCATGCGTGACTGACTATGATTGCTGGCACCCGGATTACGAAAAAATAACCGTTGGGATGGTCATCAATAATTTGCAGAAGAATATAGATAATGCGAAAAAGATATTGCACGCCCTGATAAAAAAACTTCCCCATAAAAGGAGCTGCGGCTGTAAGGACGCGCTGAAAAATTCTATTATAACCGACCCGAAACTGATTACCGCAAAAGTGAAGAAGGACCTGGATATTATTATAGGTAAGTATATCAAATAGTCACAAAGTACACAAAGTCACAATGTCACATGTGACTTTGTGACCTGGTGACGCCAAAGCGATATGGATTATAAGAAAACCTTAAATCTACCCCAGACTAAATTCCCCATGAAGGCAGATCTTCCGAAAAGGGAGCCAGGGTTTCTTGCGGAATGGGAGAAGGAGGGTATATATGGCCTTATCCGTAAAAAGTCAAAGGGTAAGCCGAAATATGTCCTTCACGACGGCCCGCCTTACGCAAACGGAGATATCCATATAGGCCATGCACTGAATAAGACGCTTAAAGACATCATCGTGAAATATAAGACGATGTGTGGTTTTGATTCTGCGTATGTGCCTGGTTGGGACTGTCATGGCTTACCCATAGAGCACCAGCTCTTTAAAGAGCTGAAAATCACAAAGCAGGAGATTCCCCAGATAGAATTCAGAAAAAAGGCCTACGGATACGCCATGAAGTATGTGGGTAACCAGAAGGAACAGTTTAAGCGGCTCGGAATTTTCGGCGACTGGGAAAATCCGTATCTCACATTAAGCCATGAATATGAAGAGGCGATAGTTGTTTCATTCAACGAGTTATATAAGAAGGGGTATATTTACAGGGGGCTTAAACCGGTTAACTGGTGTTATAAATGCGAGACAGCGCTTGCCGAGGCGGAGGTTGAATACGAAGACCATAATTCTCCCTCGATATTCGTAAAATTTAAACTAAAAAGCGCGCCCGGCTTTGACGCGGATTCTCACCTTGTAATATGGACAACAACTCCCTGGACGCTCATTGCCAATGTTGCCGTAGCAGTGCATCCGGATTTCATCTATTCCTATATTAAGACAGATAAGGGCAGTCTCATTATCGCCAATGTGCGGCTAGCGGCCCTAGAAGGCGCGCTCATCAATGATTATAAGGTAATAAGAGAAATAAAAGGCAAAGAGTTAGAAGGTTTAATTTATGATCATCCTTTTGGCTTAAGAACCGGGAAAGTTGTTTTAGCCGATTATGTTTCTCTAGATGAGGGGTCTGGTTTGGTCCATACCGCCCCCGGGCACGGGGCTGAAGATTACCAGACGGGGCTAAAGTATGGCCTTGAGATAGTCATGCCTGTTGATGCAAAAGGGAAGTTTGATTCCAGCGTCGGAGAATTCGCAGGAATGCACGTTTATGACGCGAATAAGGCGATCATCGAAAAACTGCAGAAGATAAATGCCCTGCTTTTTGAGTCAAAGGTTTCACATTCGTACCCTCATTGCTGGCGCTGTAAGAATCCGATAATCTTCAGGGCGACAAAGCAGTGGTTTTTGTCTATTGATAAAAACGCTTTAAGAGATAAACTTATTATTGCAATAGAAAAAGAAGTGGAGTGGATTCCAACCGCGGGTAAGGAGAGGATCTCCGCTATGGTGAAACTCCGCCCGGATTGGTGCCTTTCGCGCCAGAGGTATTGGGGTGTTCCTATCCCGGCTTTGGTCTGCGATGAATGCAAGGAAGAATTTTTTAACGAGAAAGTAATCGCGAATTTCGCGGAATTTACCGCCAAGGAAGGCACTGACAGCTGGTTTAGCCATGATATAAAAGATTTTTTACCTCAAGGTTTGGTTTGCCCTGAATGCGGGAAAGGAAAATCCTTTACCAAGGGTTCGGATATCCTTGATGTCTGGTTTGATTCCGGGGTAAGCTCGCAGGCGGTATTGAAGAAAAGAGATGAGCTTTCATATCCTGCGGCATTATACCTGGAGGGCTCTGACCAGCACCGCGGCTGGTTTCAGTCCTCGCTTATACCGGCTGTGGCAATAGACGGCATCCCGCCATTTAAAAGCGTCCTTACCCATGGTTTTGTCGTAGATGGCCAAGGTAGGAAGATGTCAAAATCCTTAGGTAATGTAATTTCTCCTTTTGATATTATCAAGGATTATGGAGCGGATATCTTAAGAATGTGGGTTGCCTCAAGCGATTACAATGAAGATATACGCATTTCAAAAGAAATCCTTACTAGGTTATCAGAGGCGTACCGCAAGATACGTAATACCGCAAAGTTTAGCTTGAGTAATTTGTACGATTTTAGTCCGGATACCGATACGGTAGAAACTTGCAATTTAAAAATACTCGATAAATGGGTCTTGAATAAAACCGAAAGCCTCCTGTTTGACGTGCAGGCAGCATACGAGAGTTTTTATTTTTACCGGGCCTATAAATCTATATATGATTTTTGTAATGAAACTCTCTCAATGTATTATCTTGATATGGTCAAGGGTAGGCTATATACATATGCGCCTGCTTCGCTAGAGCGGCGCGCTGCCCAAACCGCTATTTATGGAATCTTAAATATTTTAGTCAGATTAATGGGGCCGATTTTTGCATTCACGGTCGAAGAAATCTGGCAGGCTATGCCGAAGACAACAGGAGACATAGCCGTAAATAGCATCCATCTCGCGGCTTGGCCGGATAACCGTTTACATTACCGCGATGAAGGATTAAGCGAGATAATTAGTTTAATCCCGGATGTAGCTAAGGCATTGGAAGAAAAGCGCGGTAAAGGCGAAATCGGCAGCTCCTTTGACGCCAAAATAATCTTATTGACAAACAACCAAGACCGGTATACATTCTTAACAAGCTTAAAAAGCGAACTTTGTGAGATTTTCAAAGTTTCACAAGTTGAAATAAGCAAGGTTAATATCTTAGGTAAGGATTTATTCATAAGCAGTGTTTATCCCGATGTCGGTATCGAGGTCCTTAAGGCCGAAGGGAACAAATGTGTGCGCTGCTGGAATTACAGCACAGAAGTCGGTAAATCAAAAACGCATCCCTCGCTTTGTGAAAACTGCCTGAAGGCAATAGGAGAGGAGAAATAAATTGAAAAACAAATTCGACAAGAAAACATTATTAGAGTTTAAGAAACTGGTAATAAAGAAAAAAGAAGAGATTTCTGATGAGATAAAGCACATCTCAGACGACACTCTTAAGAAGTCCCAGAAGGATGCCTCAGGGGATATCTCCGGGTATACTTATCATATGGCCGATGTTGCCACGGATAACTATGACCGGGAGTTTTCTTTGGGGATTGCTTCTTCCGAGCGGCAGTTTTTATACGAACTGGATGATGCCATGAAGAGAATAGATGAAGGGACATTCGGCCTTTGTGAAGATTGCAAGTCCCTTATATCCAAGACCAGGCTAAGGGCCATCCCCCAGGCAAGGCTGTGCGTAAAATGTCAGGAGAAAAGGGAGAAGAAGTAATTTTTTCTCCGGTCCGATGATCCCGATCATCGTTTTAGCAGTCCTTTCTTTAGACCAACTCACCAAATTTTTATCCACCAGGTACATATCGCCGCAGCATTCCGTAGCTGTAGTAAAGAATGTTTTCCATCTGACTTTAGTTTTTAACCGGGGCGCTGCATTCGGCATATTAAAAAACCAGGTGCCGCTTTTCATATTGACTTCGTTTCTTGCCATAATCCTGGTTTGTTTTAACCTTAAAGAAGAAAAATACGGCAGGCTTTACAAGGTATCCCTGGCTTTGATTTTGGGCGGTGCCGTCGGAAACATGATAGACCGCGTAATCTTCGGCCATGTGATAGACTTCCTGGATTTCCGTATCTGGCCCGTATTTAATATCGCCGATAGCGCTATCAGTATCGGGACAGTAATGTTAGCCTGGTGCATATTGAGACCAAAAAATGCAGTTCATAGTTCATAGTTCATTGTTCATGGTAAAATATTTTACTATGAACTATCCACTATGAACCATTAACTATAAACCTATGTATCCTGAAATCTGCACAATCGGCCCATTTACCATTTATTCTTACGGCATTATGCTGGTCATAGCTTTCCTGGTAAGCGTATCTTTGGCCTGTAAAAAAGCCGCAAGCCTTAATATCAATCCCGATAAGATTTTTAACCTGGCGTTTTTTTCTTTCCTATCGGGCGTTGTCGGGGCAAGAATCTTTTATGTTGTCGAGAACCTTGGTTACTATGCAAAGAATCCCGCGGAAATCATAAAATTACAGCACGGCGGGCTCTCTTGGTTCGGGGGGCTGGCGCTTGGAGCTCTTTTTGCGTTCCTGTATGCGAAAAAAAATAAATTAGGGGCGTATAAGGTACTAGACCTCCTTGCGCCTTTTATCGCGCTTGCCCAGGCTATCGGCAGGATAGGATGTTTATTGAATGGGTGCTGTTACGGGAAAGAATCTAGTTTCGGGATTTATTTTCCTGTCCACAATAGGATCCTCATTCCTACGCAACTGTATTCCGCACTGTTACTGCTTGCGATATTCATTTTCTTAAGATACTTACAGGAAAAGCCTCGCCGCGAGGGAGAGATTGTTTTTACCTACCTCTTGCTATATTCGCTAAACAGGTTCTTTATAGAATTCTGGCGTGCGGATAATCCGCAGGTATTTATGCACCTGACATTATTTCAGATAATAAGCCTCATATTATTCTGTGTCGCCCTGGCTAAACTTATCGTGATAAAGCTTAGTTCATAGTTCATTGTTCATGGTTCATAGGAAAGACCTTAGATAATGAAAGAGTACACATTAATAGTTTCCGCAGAATCCGCGGGAATGCGCCTTGACCAATTCCTGGCGAAATTTTGCCAGGAGCAAAAATTAGGCTTCTCCCGGACCAGGATTCAGAAGGCGATATGTAAAGAAAAGGTAAAGATAAAAGGGCTGGATCTCGTCAGGCCTAATTATAAAATAAAAGAAGGAGAGCAGCTAACTTTTATCCTGGAATACCCGCGGCAAGAGGGGCAGCTTAAGGCAGAAGATATTCCTCTGGAAGTAGTTTATGAAGATACGGATTTGGCAGTCATTAATAAACCAGCGGGCCTGGTTGTGCATCCCGGGGCAGGAAATCAGGAACATACGCTGGCCAACGCCCTCATTGCCCGTTTCAAGGATCTCTCCAACGTTAATCCGCAAAGGCCCGGTATTGTGCATAGGCTTGATAAGGAGACATCCGGGCTACTGGTAATTGCCAGGAATAATGAAGCGCATTTTTCACTGGCAAAACAGTTCGCTAAGCACTCTATAAAACGTAAATACGTCGCTGTTGTCAAGGGCCGCGTAGAATTTGACGAGAACGTAATAGAGGTCCCCATCGGCCGCCATCCACTTAAACGAAAGAATATGTCGGTAAGCTTTACGGAAAACGCAAAATACGCAAAGACACATTACCGGACCTTAAGGCGCTCAACTGATTTTAGCGTCCTGGAACTTACGCCTTTTACCGGCAGGACCCATCAGTTGCGTGTGCACCTTGCATTTATAGGCCACCCCATACTCGGTGACAGTAAATACGGCAAGGGCAGTGAACCGGAGCATATGTTTTTGCATGCTAAATATATCGGTTTCGTCCATCCTTCTACCGGGAAATTTATAGATTTTTCTTCTTCTCTGCCGGAGTATTTTCAGGAGTTTCTAAAGGGGAAGTAGAGGATTACCCGGGTTTCCCCCCACACCTTTTTCTTATTCAAGTACTTTAGTTAAATATATGGATGGATAAAAGGTGCGTGGGTTAATTCGCAGACGCCGGATATAAGTTATAGCCTGAATTTATCCCACACCCAGCCAACAAACTTACATAGCTATGGTTTTCTGGGTGTGTTAATTCGCAGACGCCGGATATAAGTTATAGCCTGAATTTATCCCACACCCAGCCAACAAACTTACATAGCTATGGTTTTCTGGGTGTGTTAATTCGCAGACGCTAATAGACAAGTAAGCTTACAGACGCTACAACTTACGTCGCTTCGCTCCGTAAGTTGTCTGCTCATTAAAAATATAACTTGATTTTTGAGTAGCTCGCGATATAATAAAAATAATAATTTGCTGATTAGTTATAGCGGGTAAATTAAAACTCCGCGCATAGCGCGGAGTAAATAAATAATAAACGCCAGAGGCATTATTTATTTAAGGAGGCCAAATGACACAGAAGGCTAGTGCGCTTATAGTATTGTTAATCGGATTAATTATCGTCGCTTTAGGACTGGGGGGCGTGGGGCTTTATTTCTTTCAGAAAGAGCACGCAAAGAACCTGGAGTTATCGGCTAAACTGGATGAGATCAGTACAAAGCTGCGTTTAACGGACTCCATGCTTGAGGATTCCAAGAAAAAGATTGCTGATTTGCAGAGCAAACTCAGTGACGCCACCCGCAATATCGACGGGCTTAGTTCTGAACTGCAGCAGGAAAAATCAATGCGGCAGGAGGCATTGGCAAAAATTGAACTTTTAGATACGCAGCTGCAGGAACAGAAAACCTTAAGAGAGGGGCTGGAAAAGAATCTAGCCAGTACCCAGGAAGACGCCAGGAAATCCCAGGCGCAGTTACAACTGCTCCAGACCCAGAAGAGTGTTCTTGAGAAAAAAGTAGCGGATCTGGAAACCAAGACCCAGAATATTGAACTGGGTAATATCGTGGTAAGTAGCGAACAACCAGCCAAGCTACCCGCCGCAAAAGAAAAGAAGGCCAAGCCCGTGAAGGCAAAACCGGCCAAACCCGCAAAGACCGAAAAGGCAGCCGTAATACCTGCTACGGGTGGCATGGAGGGCAAGGTCCTGGTAGTAAATATGGAATATGATTTTGTGGTGATCAGTAAGGGCGCTCAGGACGGCCTGCAGATAGGCGATGAATTCGCCGTTTTTGCTGCTGGCAACAAGTATCTGGGCGATATCAAAGTAGAAAAGCTGCACGATAATATGGCCGCAGCAGGATTCCTCACTACGGATTTGAAAAATAAAATCAGCGAAGGCGACAAAGTAGCGCAAAAGGTTAAATGAGGCCTTTTGTAGTTAAACCCCTCTTGGGCCTAGAAGGAGAAATTTCACTTTTAGGCGATAAGTCCATAGCCCACCGCGCCTTAATTCTCGGAGCCGTATCCTGCGGAAAAACAATAATTAAGAATTTCCCCGCCAATGACGATTGCCTGGCGACATTAAAGATATTACAGGAGTTAGGCGTTCCTATAACTAAAAACATCCAGTCGCCTAAGAAGCTTTCTCTAACTGTTAATATAGAAGGCAGGGGGCTTTATGGGTTACGTAAACCCAGGAAACCTCTTTTTTGTTCTGAATCCGGCACCACATTAAGGTTACTTTTAGGATTACTTGCCGGCCAAAACTTTTCAGCTTATCTTAAGGCAGCCCCTTCTCTTTCTAGTAGACCAATGTTACGCGTTACTGCACCTTTAAGATTAATGGGGGCGGCCATAAGCGCAAGACGCAAAACGCAAGGCGCAAAACGAGAGGAATATCCGCCTGTCCGTATCAGTGGGGGAGGCCTCAAATCCATTATCTATAAAATGCCTGTGGCTTCTGCGCAGGTAAAGTCAGCGCTCCTTCTGGCCGGGCTTTACGCGGATGGCAAAACCATAATAATTGAGCCGGTTAGGACGCGTGACCATACTGAACGGATGCTTAGATTATTTAAAGCAGGTGTAAAAGTCATTGGAAATAAGATAGTTATAAAAAGAAGAGTAAAGTTATCTTCTCCCGGAGAAATCTTTCTTCCCGGGGATATATCTTCGGCAGCTTTCTTTATGGTTCTGGCATCTCTTATCCCGGGAGCAAGGATAACTATTAAAAAGGTAAGTTTGAATCCTTTGCGCACGGGAGTAATAAGGGTTCTAAAGAGAATGGGAGCGCATATAAAAGTCACAAAGTCACAAAGTCACAAAGTCACAAGTGCAGAACCAATAGGAGACCTTTTGGTAAAAAGCAGTTCTTTAAGAGGCACTGTAGTGCGTAAGAAGGAGATCCCTTCTTTAATTGATGAATTACCCGTATTGATGGTGGCAGCTTCTTTTGCCAAAGGTAAGACAGTCTTTGAGGGGGCAGAGGAGCTACGGGTTAAAGAGACAGACCGTATCCGCTCTATGTCTTTAAACCTGCGGAAAATGGGAGCGCGCATTTCACTTGTGAAGAGAGGCAATGCGGAAAAAGTGGTAATAACAGGAACAAAACCCCTTAAGGCAGTAGGAGTAAGCAGTTTCGGAGACCACCGTACTGCCATGAGTATGATAGTAGCCGGTTTAGCAGCGCATGGTTCTACCAAAATTGACGATATATCCTGCATAAACAAATCCTTCCCGGATTTTATCGCCAAACTCAATAGTTTAAAGCATTAAATCTTTCTAACTTTTTATTTGACATAGAGTTTAATCTCTGGTAGAATCCTTCTACACTAATTTTAAAGGCCTGCCGCAAGGCAGCCAGGGAGAAAAAGATGGTTAAGATTAAAGAAATAATCAGAAGAATCAAGGATTATATCTTTGATTTGCTTTCCAATGACATAGGTATAGACCTGGGAACCGCCACTACCCTGGTTTATGTTAAAGGAGAAGGGGTTGTTCTTTGTGAGCCTTCTGTTGTGGCAGTTGAGCGCGGGACTTCGCATGTCCTGGCAGTAGGAGAAGAGGCAAAGCGGATGCTTGGCCGTACACCGGGTAATATTGTGGCTATCCGGCCCATGCGCGACGGCGTAATCACCGATTTTGAAATTACCGAGGCAATGCTGCGGCACTTTATCAGGAAAGTCCGGCATCGCCGTTTTCAGATAAGGCCAAGGATCGTAATTGCTATTCCTTCCGGCATAACGGAAGTTGAGCGCAGGGCAGTGAAGGAGTCCGCCGAACGCGCAGGTGCAAGGGAGGTTTATTTGATTGAAGAGCCGATTGCCGCGGCTATCGGCGTGGGGCTGCCTATACAAGAACCCATAGGAAATATGATTTTAGATATAGGCGGTGGTACTACCGAGATAGCTGTAATTTCGCTGGCAGGCACTGTTTTTTCCAAGTCTATCCGCATAGGCGGAGACGAAATGGATGAAGCGGTAATCGAATATTTAAAGAAGACCTATAATCTTATGGTCGGAGAGCGCACTGCTGAGGAGATAAAAATAAAGATTGGTTCCGGCTATCCTCTGGAAGAAGAACTAAGCATGGAAGTAAAAGGAAGGGATCTGGTTTCCGGGCTACCTAAGATGGTCACAATAACTTCAGAAGAAGTCAGGGAGGCTCTTCAGGAGCCGTTACGCGCAATCTTAGAAATAACCAAGATTTCGCTGGAAAGGACACCTCCGGAGTTGGCGGCAGATTTGATAGATCATGGTATTGTTATGGCCGGAGGAGGTTCACTTCTCAAGAATCTTGATAAATTGATTGCCGAAGAGACAGGCCTTCCCGTGCATATTGCGGAGGATCCCTTGACTGCGGTAGCAAACGGCACAGGCAAGGTTTTAAACGAACTGCATTACTTAAAGAGAGTAACAGTCCCCATAAAATCAGAGATGCGCGCCTAAATTACGGTAAGATGTGTTTGGATTTAAAAAGCGACAACTAATACCTATAGCATTATTCGGCGCCTCTATCGCTATTCTCTCCGTTTTAACGCCTGCCATAAAAACATCGCTCTTAGTTTTACTTAAACAGCCCCTCGGTATTTTTGTCTCCATCAAGCGTGAAATAGGCGGCTTAGTTTTCTACCACCGTAATTATCTGCAAAATGAGCTGCTGGAGAAGGAGGCCGGTTACTTAAAGAGTAAGCTCCTCGTGCAGGAAGAAGCGGCGTTAGAAAATGAGCGCCTTAAGCAGCTGCTGAATTTCAAGAAAAAGAGTAATTTTAGAGTTATTCCTGTCCGTGTTATCGGCCGCTCTCCGGACAGCTGGTCGTCTACTGTCATAATTGATAAGGGCAGGTATGACGGCATAAAACAGGGGATGCCGGCGATTACTTACGTAGGGCTTGCAGGCAGAGTAGTTGAGGCAGGCCAATTCATAAGTAAAATACTTTTGATTAATGACCCTGCTCTAGGTGTTTCTGCGCTTATTCAACGCAGCCGCCAGGAAGGCCTGGTAAGCGGCACGCTCGGAAATTACCTTATCATGAAATACCTGCCGGAGGACGCGGATATTAAAGTGAAGGATAACGTCATTACTTCCGGCTTAAACGCTATCTACCCGAAAGGCCTGCTTATAGGAACAGTTGTTTCTATCGGGCAGGAATTCTCCGGGCTTAGCCGTTACGCGGTCATTCGCCCCGCAGTCAATCTCGCTAATCTTGAGGAATTATTTATCGTAGCGCAATGAAAAAAATTATTTTTGGGGTGGCGCTTCTTCTGGCTGCTTTATTACAAACAACGGTATTCAATTACTTGCGGATATTCAATGTTAAGCCGGACCTGCTTTTAATAGTCGCGGTCTCCGGCGTATTTTCCATGCAGGAAAGGCAGGCCCTTTTCTTTTGTTTATTTTGCGGTTTATTCAAAGATATCTTTGCCTCCGGGATACTAGGCATAAATACCGTGCTTTTTTGCGTATGGGGGTTGGTCATATCAAGATTATCCCGCCAATTGACTATCGACAATAATTATGTCCGCATAGGGACAATGTTTGTTATAAGCATCTTAAACAATATAGCCCTGGGTGCCGCTGTTGTTTATCCGGGAAAGTCAGTGCCGGCAGGGGTATTTTTGCGTATTATTATCCTGGGGTCATTTTACACCACGGTTATTTTTGGGCTAATATCAATGGTTTTTCCGTTTGACAAAGAGGCGGCGCAGAATGATTAGGGTAAAGCTCCTTATTTTTTTCTTACTCCTCCTGTTTTTATCGCTGTGGCTGGCTCTTTTTAACCTGGAAGTGCTGCAGGGGGCCAAATTCAGGGAGCTAAGCAAAAAGAATTGTATTCGGCTCTTGCCGCAGCAGGGTGCGCGGGGGAACATCATTGACCGCAAGGGCCGCATCATGGTCGGCAATAAACTTTCCTATGATGTAATGATCCTGCCGCAAAACAATACCGACGCTGAACAGTCCCTGAATAAGGTAGCAGGAATCCTGGGTGTAAATACCGAAACCATGGCGCAAACATACCGGAAAGGGTATTTTGCTTCTTCGGTGCCTGTGACGGTAGCAAGGAATATAGACATAAAAAAAGCAATAATGCTGGAAGAGCTGAAGCCGGAGTTACCGGCGGTAATCATCCAGTCAAATCCGGTCCGCAATTATCCTTACGGAAAACTGGCCTGCCACGTATTCGGCTACCTTGGAGAGATTGACCGCTGGCGCCTGACAAAAATGGCGGATTACGGTTATAAGACAAAGGATATGGTAGGATTTGGCGGAGTAGAAGAAGTCTATGATTATTATTTACGCCAGGACGAGGGCGGCCTTTCTATGGAGGTAGACCATCGCGGCAGGTTTAAAAGAGTCCTCGGGTTCGAGCCGCCTACTAACGGCGTAGATATACAACTGACTATTGACCTGGAAATTCAAAAGATTGCAGAGGAAGCTCTCGGAGGGCATAAGGGTTGCGTTATAATCATGGAACCTAACACGGGCGAGATTATAGCTATGACGAGTAACCCTGATTTTAATCCCTCTGTCTTCCTGGAGCGTTCGGGCGGTTCTTTGTCCGGTATTCTAAATAATCCTGACGCCCCGCTTATAAACCGTGCCATAAGCGGCGCGTATCCTGCGGGTTCGGTTTTTAAGTTAATAGTTGCGACAGCGGCCCTGGAAACAAAAAAAATCAATTCTTCCACGACGTTTTTATGCCAAGGTAAGCTCATGGTAGGAAGAAAAGAGTTTCTTTGCTGGAATACACACGGGTTACAGAATTTGCCCATGGCGATAGCGCATTCCTGCAATGTGTTTTTTTACAGGACAGGCCTATTGGCCGGCGCCCAGGCAATACACGATTACGCCATAAGGTTGGGCTTCTCAAAGCCAACGGGTTTTGAACTGCCCAACGAGGCAGGCGGCTTCATCCCTTCTCCGTTATGGTATAAGTTAAATAAATTCAGGAAGTGGTATGACGGCGATACCGCAAACCTGAGCATCGGGCAGGGCTATGTTTCGGTTACGCCGCTGCAGATTACGCGTATGATGGCAGTCTTTGCCAATGCAGGCAACGTTGTGCGGCCTTATATCGTGAAAGCAATAGGCAACAAGGATATTTCTTTTTCCCAGCGCAAATCAACTCATCTTAATCTAAAAGATACAACTATAGGATATATCAGGGATGGGTTAAGAAAAGTAATTACCGACGAGGGAGGAACTGGTAATGTCCTTGGTGGGCTACCCGTAGCTGTAGCCGGAAAAACCGGGACAGCGCAGGCCCCTCCCGGGATGGCGCATGCATGGTTTGTCGGTTTTTTCCCTTATCAAAATCCTAAATTTGTCATGTGTGTTTTTCTTGAACACGGAGGGCCGGGTTATTATTCTTGCGTTGTAGCAAAACAGATAATTGAAGGTATGGTAGCAGGAGGCTTGATTTGAGAAGCAGAAAGTTCAATATTTTTATAATCGCCTTACTTATCGCGGCGCTGGGTATTCTTTCTATTTATAGCAGCACATACCAGAAGACAGGAAAGCCCTGGGAGGATATATACAAGAGGCAGGCGCTATGGGTGCTGTTGGGGGTACTTATTTTTGTTTTCGTCTCCAGTATGAATTATCGTAGCTTCTGGGACCTGACATATCCTATGTATGCCATTGTCCTGTTTTTATTATTCCTTGTTTTCCTGCTGGGGGCGGTCCACTTAGGCGCGCAGCGCTGGCTTAAAATCGCCTGGTTTAACTTTCAGCCCTCGGAATTCGCAAAATTGGCGATTGTGATATTCCTTGCCCGCTATTTTAGCAGGAAGTCTCCCTATGATATAACGCTATCTTCCAGAAGGTTCGGGATCTTACGCGGAATACTCCTGCCGTTTGCCTTTGTAGCTGTTCCCATACTTTTAGTAATGGAGCAGCCTGACCTGGGAAGCGCAGTAATGATTTTCTGTATTTTTATGGCGCTCTTGTATCTTACGGATATGCGGCTGAAATATATGGTTATCTTCTTGATTATAATACTTCTGCCGGCTCCTTTATTGTGGCATATCCTGAAAGATTACCAGAAGCAGAGATTGATGGTCTTTCTTAATCCAAATATAGATCCGCTTGGCGCAGGTTATACCGTAATTCAATCCAGGATTGCTATCGGCTCGGGTGGACTATTCGGCAAGGGGTGGCTCGGAGGCACGCAGAGCCAGTTGCATTTTCTACCTGAGTCGCACACAGATTTTATATTTGCCACTTTTACCGAAGAATGGGGATTTCTGGGCAGCACCGCGTTATTGCTGCTGTATTTTTTATTAATCCGCCAGGGTTTTATTATAGCGCGCCGCACCCAGGATACGTTTGGAAAGCTGCTTGCTTATGGGATAACGCTGATGCTGGGATTACAGATATTGGTTAATATCGCCATGAACATGGGCCTGGCGCCTGTGGTGGGGCTACCCTTGCCGCTTATGAGCTACGGCGGCTCATCTATAGTGACGACTTTTATTGCCCTCGGAATCCTTGTAAATATCGACCAGAAGAGGGCCGTGTTCTAGATTAGTAATGAGTCTGTTGTTTCCTTGATTTTGCGGTTTCGCTCCGCGTGCTGAAATTTTTTGCCGTGCACTACGGTTTACGACTCGCTCTTGTGTCGTCTTACGAGAATAACAATCGCACACCGCTCGCCGTAATCCCTTGTGCACGCCAAGTAAACACTGTGCCAAAAAATTTCTAATGCACGCTCCGCAAACCCGCAAAATCTTCTCAGGGAGCTCACTAAAGCTTAATTATGGATAACAATATTCTATCTAACGATTTACTATTGCAAGTTCGCAAACCCGCGAGATACATCGGCAGGGAATGGAATGTCTCGAAAAATGATTTTGATTCCTGTAGCGTAAAGTTCGCGCTCTGTTTTCCTGACCTGTATGAAGTGGGTATGAGTAACCTGGGTATCAGGATACTCTATGGTATTTTAAACGGTCTGCCTGATACGGTATGCGAGCGGTTCTTCAGTTACGATGCGGATATGGAAGAAGTCACGCGCAGCAATAACCAGGAAATCCTTTCTCTGGAATCCCGCCGGAAGCTTTCCGAGTTTGATATAATAGGTTTCTCCCTGGGTTCAGAATTAAATTACACGAATGTATTAAGAACCTTATCACTGGGAAAAATCCCTTTAAAGGCAAGCGAACGCAGCGATTCTTCACCTTTAGTTATCGCCGGCGGACCATGCACGCTTAACCCGGAACCCGTAGCTCTCTTTTTCGACCTTTTTGTCATCGGGGAAGCAGAGGAGGCAATCCAGGAGGTCATTGGCGTATACAGCCAGCATAAAGAAAAATACGCTAATCACGCGATGAGCAGGAAAGAGCTTTTATATGCGCTTGCGCAAATTCCCGGCGTATACGTGCCTTCTTTTTATGATGTAAGCTATGATGACGCAGGGTCGTTACGGGAATTTAAAACCAATACCACAGGCATACCCCCAAAAATAAAAAAGCGCATCATAGGAAATTTTGATTCCGCGTATTTTCCGGTTAAGTGGCTTGTCCCGTATATACAGATTATACATGACCGTTTAAGCATCGAAATAATGCGCGGCTGTCCCGGGCGTTGCCGCTTTTGCCAGGCGCGCTCCTGTTATTCTCCTCTCAGGGAGCGTAAGCTCGAGAATATTTTACGCCTGGCAGAGGAGGCATACGGCCTTACAGGTTACGAAGAGATATCCCTCGCAGGCCTTTCTGTCAGCGACTATTCCCACATTGGTGAATTAACCGCTTCTTTAATTGAAAGGTTTAAGGAAAAAGGGGTCAGCGTATCTCTACCCTCAATAAAAGCCAGGGAGTTAGTCGGGAAACTTTCATGCCTCATTGCCAGCGTGAAAAAAACCGGATTAACTTTTGCCCCTGAGGCAGGCAGCCAGCGGCTGCGTGACCTGTTGGGCAAGGATTTCGAGGAAACAGATTTTTTAAGCGCCCTTGAGGAAATTTATCGCTCCGGTTACCAGCACATAAAACTGTATTTTATGGTGGGCTTACCCGGTGAAAGGACAGAGGAACTGAATGGTATCGTGGAGTTCTCTTCCCGCGCCTCGCAGCTTAGGAAAAAAATAAATAAAGGCCCCGCGAGGATAAATGTCAGCATAAACACCATGATACCAAAGCCGCACACAGCTTTTCAGTGGCTGGGGATGGCAGACGCCGAGTCCATTAAGGGCAAGCAGGATTATATTAAAGGCAATGCAAGAAAAAACAGGCATTTATATTTGAGTTTCCATGATTACAATATGGCTTTTTTGGAAGGTATCTTCTCCAGAGGCGACAGGAGGTTAGCCGGGGTCATATATTCGGCTTTCCAGAAGGGCGCCAAATTTGATGCCTGGAGTACCTATTTTTCTCTCGAAAGGTGGCTTGAAGCCTTTAGGGAAAACAAGATAGACCCGTATTCTTATTTAAAACAAAAAGACACGGATGCGGTCTTACCCTGGGATTTTATTGACGTCGGGATAAGTAAAGATTTGTTCCTGCGGGAATTTAAACTTGTTGCAAATGCTTGAGTTGCGCGGTATAATTTTAATTTAATGCATTAAGTAAATCTAGGAAATAGGGACGTTAATTTATAATTATATAGAACGGAGGTCAGGATGTTTAAAAAAAATACCCGTAGCGTATCTTTGGCTTCCCAGAATATAAAATACAAGCTTAAGATAGCGTTTTATCTTATGTCTATCCTGCCCATGCTTGTTTCCATTTACCTTGTATCCAGTTATATCCTTCCCCGTTTCGGTTTTAAAGCGGATGTCGTATTGGCTACGGTAATAAGTATTGTAATAGCTTTAATCGGCTTTTTCCTGCTTAAAGAGGTTTTTGACCGTATCGTTTCCGTAACCACCACGGCAAAACTTATTGCCGCAGGAGACATAAGCAGGACCGTTCCCGTAGCAGAAGGCGATGAAATCGCAGATTTAAGCGGGGCGCTTAATAATCTCACCCTGCGTATCCGCAATAATATGGATGAGTTGAAGAACTACAGTGATAAGACTACACAGATAAACATCGAGATACAGAAGAGGGTGCTGGTCCTTTCAAGCCTCCTGCAGGTAAGCTCACTTATCACGCAGGGAGCAAAAATCGATGATATATTGAGGATAGTCGTAGAGAAAACAAGGCTCTTGGCCAGCTCCGACGTGGCGTATCTATTACAGCGCGAAAAGGATAGGGATACCTTTGTTGCGACGCTTACCGACGGAGTAAGCTCGGATTATTTATTGAGTGTAAGAGTGGACGCATCCGATGAGGTATTCGCAAAGACCATCATGAATAATAGACCGCTCATCGTGGATAAAAGCAAGGATTTGTCAGAAAAATTAAGGCAGTTGTTTTACGCGAAGTTCAAGCTAAGGAACACTCTGGTATTGCCTATTTTCTTAAGGGGCAGGGTAATGGCGATGCTGGGCATTGGAAATACGCGGGAGTCATTTGTATATCAGAGAGATGAGATAGAATTCCTGGATATTTTCGCAAAGCAGATAGCGATCACCATTGAGAATGATTTATTGATGAGTAAGATCGGCAAGCTCGAAATAAAGGACGCCCTTACCGGACTGTACAACAGGGCTTTTATAAATTCTAGATTGCACGAAGAGATTAAGCGCGCGATTATCTACCAAAGGCCCTGTGCCTTTGTCGTGATGGATGTGGATTGTATCAAGAAATTCCACGATAAGTTCGGCTATCTTGAAACAGAGACACAGCTTAAGAAGATAGCGGTAATACTGCGCGATTCCATAAGCGAGGTTGACCGTGTAGGCAGGATAGGCGACGATGAATTCGGGATTATTCTACCGGAAAAAAATAAGCGCCAGGCGCAGGAGATAGCGGAGGATATACGCAAGAAAGTGGAATATACCTACAGCGAAGAGGCAGACCCTGACAAGAAGCTTACCTTAAGCGGCGGAGTAAGCGAAAACCCCCTCGATGGCGTAGAGGCGGATGAATTAATCTCAAAGGCAACGGAGCTTCTGCGAACGGCAAAAGAGATGGGGAGAAACCGTGTTGTAGGCATAAAGGGAGAACCGCAGTGCCACTAAGAAAAATTCTAAACAAACATTTAGGCGATTTACTGATTGAGCGCGGTATAATTACCCAGGAGCACCTGGAAAAGGCGCTTGTCTTTCAGCAGGAGAAGGGCGGATTAATCGGAGAAATATTAGTTGCGCTGGGCTATGCCAAGGAAGAAGATATCGCGCAGGCACTTACCGCGCAATATGGTTTTCCTTATCTTCCCTTAAGTAATTACGATATCAATTCGGAGGTAATCAGCATTATTCCCGGCCGTGTTGCCCGGCAATACGCGCTTATCCCCATAGATAAAATCGGCACTAATCTGACGATTGCGATGTCTAATCCCCTGAACATCCAGGCGATTGAAGATATAGAGCTTATCTCCGGATGCAGCGTCCAGACATTCGTTTCTACCTCTTCGGATATCAAGGCAGCGATTGAAAAGTATTATAAGGGCAAGGAATAGATTAGTTCATAGTTCATAGTTGATAGTTCATTGTTAACAGCCTTTACTATGAACCATGAACCATGAACCATTAACCATGAACTAAATATATGGTCTCTCTCAAAGAACGATTAAAAGACATATTAATAAACAATAAGCTTCTTACGGAAGAACAGCTGCAAGAGGCGCTGGAGGTCCAGAAGCAAAAGGGCGGCCGCTTAAGCGGCATAATCGTAGATTTAAAATTCCTGAAGGAAAACGAACTTGCCTCGATATTAAGCGAGGGGCTGGGTTGTCCCGTCATTGATTTGAAGAGGTTTAAGATAGACGGAGAGATCGCTAAGATAATCTCTCCTGATATTGCCAGGCATTATCAGATCATCCCTCTTTCAAAGATGGGGGATACGGTTACACTGGCGATGGTTGACCCCCTGAATATCTTTGCCATTGACTACGTATCTTCGCTTACCGGCTACAAAATAAATCCCATCATCTCTTCGCAGCAGGATATCCTGCAGGCTATTGAGCTGGCGTATCCGGATACCACAAAAGGCATAATCGACGACCTGATGAAAGAGATGGCTGTTTCTTCTTTGGAACTGATCAGGGAGGAGGGGGAAGTCCAGCTTAGCGAGCGTGAGCTTGACCGGATAAGCAGGGAAGCTCCGGTAATCCAAGTCACCAACATGATTTTGAGCGACGCAGTAAGAATGAAAAGCTCAGATATCCTTATTGAGCCGTTCGATAAGATTTTGAGGGTGCGTTTTCGCGTTGACGGGGTCCTGCAGGAGCAGAAGGCGCCGCCCAAGACAATGCACACGTCCATCGTCTCAAGGGTAAAAGTAATGTCGGATTTAAATATCGCCGAGCATCGCCTTCCCCAGGACGGCCGTTTTAAAATAAAATTATCCAGCAGAGAGGTGGATTTCCGCGTATCCATCCTGCCTTCGAGTTTCGGGGAAAAAGTTGCCATACGTATCCTGGACAAAAACCAGGCGAAGCTGGATATAGATAAATTAGGTTTTAGCGAGGAGGTAGTTGTAAAATTGAAGGAGGCGGCAGGAACGCCGCACGGAATGGTCCTTGTATGCGGGCCGACCGGAAGCGGAAAAACCACTACCCTGTATTCCATACTGAAGTTTGTTGACCGGCCAGATAGAAATATTGTTACCGTTGAGGATCCTGTGGAGTTTCAGCTAGAGGGAATAAACCAGGTGACTGCGCGCCCCGAGATAGGCCTCAGTTTTGCATCGGCCCTACGTTCTATCTTAAGGCAGGACCCGAATATCATCATGGTAGGCGAAATTCGCGATTACGAAACTGTGGATATCGCGATTAAGAGCGCTCTTACCGGCCATCTCGTACTCTCGACGTTACATACTACAACCGCATCAGGTTCGATTTCCCGCCTGCTTAATATGGGGGTAGAGCCGTTTATGATTAATTCATCTCTTGTATGCGTGGTCGCGCAGAGGCTCGTGCGCAGGATCTGCACGTATTGCAAAGAGGCCTATGTCGTTAAGCCAGAAATTGCCCAGAGCCTGAAACTGGATATTTCCAGGAAGGAAAAAGTGGAGTTTTTCAGGGGAAAGGGCTGCCAGAATTGTTTTAATATGGGATATATGGGAAGAACAGGTATCGCCGAGGTTCTTTTCCTTAGCGCTAATATCCGCGAGCTTATTCTGAATCGTGAGCAGGAGCATATTATTAAAAAACGGGCGCGCCAGGAAGGGATGAGGACGTTACGGGAAGAAGGCATTGATTCTGTACTGAAGGGTCTCACTACGATTGAAGAAATTGTACGCGTTACAGCGCCGGACGAATAATAACTATAAACCAAGAACCATTAACCATTAACTATTAACTAAACCGTGCCTACACTTAAGGAAAATATAATAGAGATTTTATTGAAGAGTAATCTGTTAAGCCAGGAACAGCTGGATATGGCCATACAGACACAGAAGAGAAAAAATATCCCTTTCAGGAACGTCCTTATAGGGGAAAGGCTTATTTCTGAAGAAGCATTACTTTCCCTTATATCCGAACGCCTTTTTATTCCTACCCTGCATCTGGGGAAATATAAGTTTGACCGTTCAATAATAGCCATAGTACCTGAGCATATGGCCAAGGAATACAATGTTATTCCACTTTCGCGCATGGGTAACACCCTTACGGTTGCCATAGCTGATCCGCTTAATATTTTTGCCCTCGATGATTTAAGAACTCTTACCGGCTGCCAGATAGATACCGTTTTGAGCCCGGAAGATGAAATTATGACCGCGATAACTGCTCAGTATGGTGGCGGCGCGGAAAAAGGTATACAGCAGATAATCGACGATACCCATGGCCTTATGGAGACCGGAGAAGAGGGGAACCTGGAGGTATCCAGGGATGATGAAATTGAGCTGGGTACTGCCATTAAGGAAAGCGAGAGGCCTCCTATCGTAAAGCTGGTGGATTTAATATTAGCCCAGGCGTTAAAGAAGAGGGCTTCCGATATCCACGTGGAGCCGGAAATCAATTTCCTGCGGGTAAGATACCGCATCGACGGGGCATTATACGATATACTCAGAATTCCCAAGATTAACCAGAACGCAATACTGGCGAGGCTCAAAATCGTTTCTAGCCTGGATATAACGGAGAGCCGTATTCCCCAGGACGGCCGTTTCAAGGTAAGGTTTGAGGGTAAAGAAGTAGATTTCCGCGTCTCAAGCCTTCCTATTACCTTTGGCCAGAAATTCGTATTGCGCTTATTGGATAAAGCCAATCTTTCCATAGGCCTGGATAAGTTAGGATTTACACAACAGCCGATGGCGACATTCAAAGAGGCGATTAGCAAGCCCTTTGGCATGCTTTTGGTTACCGGGCCGACCGGCTCAGGCAAATCCACTACCCTTTATTCGGTATTAAACCAGCTAAATACCCCGGAGAGGAATATTATTACCATAGAAGACCCGGTGGAATATCAGATTGAAGGGGTTACCCAGATTCAAGTCAGGCCTGATGTGGGATTGGATTTTGCGTCGGGGCTGCGTTCCCTTTTAAGGCAAAGCCCGGATGTTATTATGGTCGGAGAAATCCGCGATTCGGAAACTGCTGATATTGCCATTAAGGCCGCATTGACCGGCCAGATCGTCCTTTCTACCTTGCATACGAATGATGCGATATCAAGTATTACGCGCCTTATGGATATGGGTGTCGAGCCGTTCCTGGTATCATCGAGCCTGGTTATGCTAAGCGCCCAGAGGCTCTGCCGTAAGCTGTGTTTGAAATGCCGTCAGCCCACACAAATACCCAAGGATTCCCTTGATAAGATAGGTTTTAAGGAAAAGACAAATTTTTATTCCGCAAAGGGGTGTAAATATTGCAATAATACCGGCTATTATGGAAGAATCGCGATCCTGGAGGCGGTGCTGATTGATGACACTATGCGTGAGATGATCATCAAGAAAACATCTATAGACGAAATTAAGAAGTATGCTGTGGAAAAACGCGGTATGCGCACGCTAAGAGATGACGCGTTCCTTAAGGTAAAACAAGAATTAACGACGCTGGATGAGGCAATCAGGATCACTACGGAGCAATAGCGCGCTGTACTTAAGCGCGGGGAGTAGGGAATGAATACATATAAATATATGGCAAAAGATACAGCAGGGCAGACCGTAAGAGGTATGCTTGAAGGAAACTCTGAGGCCGAAGTTGTAGATATCCTGCATAAAAAAGAGTTTATCGTCCTTTCAGTTGAGCCGGCCAAAACTATGGATTTGGCAAAAAAGTCGGCTTTCAAGGAAGGGAAGGTAAAAGCGGATGATATAGTTATTTTCTCGCGGCAGCTGGCCACGATGATAGATTCAGGTATACCTCTTGTGCATGCCCTGGGCATCCTGGGAGAGCAGGTTGAAAACAAGGCATTGAAGAATATCGTAATTACTGTGCGTAAGGACCTGGAGGAAGGGATGAGTTTTTATGCTGCTCTGGCCAAGCATCCGCATGTTTTCTCCGAGCTTTTTGTCAATATGGCCAAGGCCGGTGAAAGCGCGGGTATGCTGCATGAGGTCCTGGAGAGGTTGGCCAGCTATCTTGAAAAGACAGCCGCTCTTTCGCGTAAGATCCGCTCAAGCTTGGTTTATCCGATAGTCGTGGTAAGTATGGCCACTATTATTACAGGGGTCCTGATGCTTAAAGTCGTGCCCACTTTTAAGAGTATATTTGAAGCGCTGGGAGGAGAATTGCCCCTGCCTACGCGGATTCTCATTTTCACCAGCGACTTAATGAGGCACTATTTTCTTTTTATGGTAGGAGGATTATTCCTGCTTGGTTTCATTTTCAGCAGGTATATAAGGACAGAAAAAGGCAGGTTCATGTTTGATACCTATAAATTAAAAGTACCTGTTTTAGGTGAGCTTTTCAAAAAGATTTCCGTAGCAAGGTTTACCCGCACATTTTCTACGCTCGTCAAAAGCGGCGTATCTATCCTTAATGCCCTGGATATAGTCAGTAAGACCGCGGGAAATAAGGTAGTAGAGAAAGCGGTAAGCGAATGCACAACTTCAGTGCGGGAGGGAGAACCAATCGCCCTTCCTTTGTCTAAAAGCGGGGTATTCCCGCCTATGGTCTGCAGGATGATCGCCGTTGGAGAGCAGACAGGCCAGCTAGAGAAGATGCTTTCGAAGATTGCGGACTTCTACGATGAACAGGTGGATGCGGCTACTTCCGCGTTAACGAGCCTGATTGAGCCGTTGGTAATTGCTTTCCTGGGCGTAGTCATAGGAGGCATAGTTATTTCCCTGTTCCTGCCTATATTCCAGATAAGCAGGCTGATTTCGCATTAAATGGAGCCAGTCGCCTGCGGAGGATTAGTTCGCGCAGATAGCAAACCTTAGGCAGATTAATAAGTTACGTCGCTACTTTAGTAGTTACGTAAATTCTCCCTAGCACTAAAATATTTCTTAAAAAATCCTTGACAAAGCAGGAAAATGTTGTATTATTAGATTCCCTCCTGGGAACGGGGGAAAAATATTAGTGAAAAGACTAATCAGCGGTATTGATAATTTTTATTAGGGCATAGGCTCGACGCAAAGGCGCCGGTAGATAAATTTCAAGGCGTCCCGATTGTGTGTCGGGACGCTTTTTCATTTTTCCGGCGCTTTATTGTCGTAAAATGACACCGCCGCAGCGGTGCAACAATTCGCTCTTTCAGGTAGGAGTAAAGCAATCCAGAGCCAAGCAAGAGGCAAAACATAGATTCTTGCGGCATTGCCGCAGGTTGACAATTTGCTCTTTTGATAATTGAATAGCCAAGTGCGACATGCGCATCATTATATGGTGCGTATGGATATTGGCCCAGTACGTATATATAAATACGTACGGTCAAATTGAGGTAAGAAAGAAGAATAAATCATTAGAGCCATTATTTAAACTTATTCGAATTTTTCGGAGAGTTTGATCCTGGCTCAGAGTGAACGCTGGCGGCGTAGATTAGGCATGCAAGTCGAGCGATACCCCTGTTTGAAGCATTGAAGCCGCAAGGCAGATGTGCGGATAGCGGGGGATATAGCGGCAGACTGGTGAGGAACACGTGAGTAATCTATCTCTAAGTCGGGGATAGCCTTGCGAAAGCGAGGGTAATACCCGATGTGTTTACGCAGACATAAGTTTGTGTAAGTAAAGCCGGTCCGTAAGGATTGGTGTTTAGAGCTGAGCTCGCGTCCTATCAGCTAGTTGGTAGGGTAATGGCCTACCAAGGCTTTTGACGGGTAGCTGGCCTGAGAGGGTGGTCAGCCACACGGGGACTGAGACACTGCCCCGACTCCTACGGGAGGCTGCAGTCGAGGATATTTAGCAATGGGCGAAAGCCTGACTATGTGACGCCGCGTGAGGGATGAAGGTCTTCGGATTGTAAACCTCTTTCGATGGGGAAGAATAACTGCATTAATCGTGCAGCTTGACGGTACCCAGAGAAGAAGCCACGGCCAACTCTGTGCCAGCAGCCGCGGTAATACAGAGGTGGCGAGCGTTACTCGGATTTATTGGGTGTAAAGGGCAGGTAGGCTGTCATGTAAGTTGGAGGTGAAATCCTGCGGCTTAACCGCAGAACTGCCTTCAAAACTGCATGACTTGAGGCTGGAAGAGGAGAACGGAATTCCCGGTGTAAGGGTGAAATCTGTAGATATCGGGAGGAACACCTGTGGCGAAAGCGGTTCTCTGGCCCAGCCCTGACGCTGAGCTGCGAAAGCTTGGGGAGCAAACAGGATTAGATACCCTGGTAGTCCAAGCCGTAAACGATGAGCACTAGGTGTTGGGGGGTTACCTTCAGCGCCGTAAGATAACTCGTTAAGTGCTCCACCTGGGGACTACGACCGCAAGGTTAAAACTCAAAGGAATTGACGGGGGCCCGCACAAGCGGTGGAACATGTGGTTCAATTCGACGCTACGCGAAGAACCTCACCAAGGCTTGACATGTAGGAAGTAGTGAACCGAAAGGGGAACGACCTGTCAAATCAGGAGCCTGCACAGGTGTTGCATGGCTGTCGTCAGCTCGTGTCGTGAGATGTTGGGTTAAGTCCCGCAACGAGCGCAACCATCATCCTTAGTTGCTACTTTCAAAGCCGAAAGGCCTAGAGAGGCACTCTAAGGAGACTGCCTGCGATAAGCAGGAGGAAGGTGGAGATGACGTCAAGTCAGTACGGCCTTTATGCCTTGGGCTACACACGTGTTACAATGCCCACTACAAAGCGTTGCCAACCCGCGAGGGGGAGCTAATCGCAAAAAAGTGGGCTCAGTTCAGATTGGAGTCTGCAACTCGACTCCATGAAGCCGGAATCGCTAGTAATGGCGGATCAGCTACGCCGCCGTGAATACGTTCCCGGGCCTTGTACACACCGCCCGTCAAGCGATGGGAGCTGGGGGTACCTGAAAACTTCACTAGTTGAGGTCTAGGGTAAAACTGGTGACTGGCGCTAAGTCGTAACAAGGTAGCCGTACCGGAAGGTGCGGCTGGATCACCTCCTTTCTAAAAAATCTTGCTAGCGCAAGAATTTTTTAGAAATTCTCGCCGATAAAGCGAGCCACTTGGTTATTCAATTCTTTTTTTGGAAGCTTGCTCTTCCGATCTGATCGATTGGACTAGAGGGCTTCCGATTTATTGTGTAACGTGTAATGAATCAGGGCATTACACAGTAAACTAATAACTACACTTAAATTGGGCCCATAGCTCAGTTGGTTAGAGCACAGCCCTGATAAGACTGGGGTCAGAGGTCCGAATCCTCTTGGGCCCACCATTCTGGGGGCACTCAAGCAGCACCGCATAAAACGCGGTGTAATTTGCCGATAAGAAATAGTTGGCAAATTAAGCGTCGCGAGGCGACAAGCCGAGCAGCGAGCGGAGTGCATACCACCTTATTAACAGGGCCTGTAGCTCAGCTGGGAGAGCACTTGCTTTGCAAGCAAGGGGTCAGGAGTTCGATCCTCCTCAGGTCCACTTAAAAATTTCGGCAGCGTAATCCCGCAGAAACCGCGGGTTAATTCACACATTGACTTACTCACGCTTTCGCGTTCGTAAGTCAAGTGTTCATTAAATTCGTTTCGCGATTTGTTTCGCGAATCTACGCTCTTTGACAACTTCTGTTGCGTAAGCAGCAGACTATTTCTGCAATTGATGAGATTGACAGGAATAGACATACAAGTAGCAAGGTCTTTTAAGATCTTGTCATTTTCCGCTATGCAAGTAGTGGGAAAATGGGTAAAACTACAATATTTAACCGAGAACCAGATTTATTGGTCAAGCTACAAAGGGTCTATGCACGGATGACTTGGTTAGGTGAGGCGATGAAGGACGGGGTAAGCACCGATATGCCTCGGGTAGCCGCAAACAGGCTTTAATCCGGGGAATTCCGAATGGGGAAACCCAGTACCGTTCATACGGTATTATCCCTTTGCTGAATTCAATAGGCTTAGGGAAGCTATACCAGGCGAATTGAAACATCTAAGTAACCTGAGGAAAAGAAATCGAATGAGATTCCCCCAGTAGCGGCGAGCGAAAAGGGAAGAGCCTAAACCGTTTTTCCGCAAGGAAAAACGGGGTTGTTGGGACCTCGATGTGGGATTGTTGAGGGATAATAGAAGCGCATGGAAAGGCGCGCCAAAGAGAGTGAAAGCCTCGTACATGAAATTCTGAAACACCCTAGAGGTATCCCAAGTACCACGGGACACGGGGAATCCTGTGGGAATCTGGGCCGACCACGGTCTAAGGCTAAAAACTACATCTAAACCGATAGTGCACAAGTACCGTGAGGGAAAGTTGAAAAGAACGGCGGTGAGCCGAGTGAAATAGAACCTAAAATCATAGACCTACAAGCGGTGGGAGGGCTATGCTCATTGCGCAAGCGATGAGAATGCCTGACCGCGTACCTTTTGCATAATGGTCCGACGAGTTACTGTGCGGTGCGAGCTTAATCATGGTATGCAAGTACCATGAGAATGCGCAGCGAAAGCGAGTCCTAAATGGGCGTTTAGTACCGTATAGTAGACCCGAAGCTGAGTGATCTACCCATGGTCAGCGCGAAGCTTTCCGAAAGGAAAGTGGAGGTGCGAACCCGTCAGTGTTGAAAAACTGTGGGATGAACTGTGGGTCGGAGCGAAAGACTAAACAAACTCAGAAATTGCTGGTTCTCCCCGAAATATTTCTAGGGATAGCCTCGGGTAATTGATGAATAGGGGTAGAGTGCTGAATGGGCTACGGGACCTTACCAGGTTGCTGAGCCCAACCAAACTTCGAATACTATTCATTTTATCCCGGGAGTAAGACGCTGGGGGCTAAGCTCCGGCGTCAAAAGGGTATCAGCCCAGACCGTCAGCTAAGGTCCCTAAGGATAGACTAAGTGGTAAAGGATGTGATCTCGCTTGGACAACCAGGATGTTGGCTTAGAGGCAGCCATCATTTAAAGAGTGCGTAACAGCTCACTGGTCGAGCGACCTCGCGCCTAAGATGAACGGGGCTCAAGTCTATTACCGAAGCTGCGGGTTTCCGCCAAAGCAATTTGGCGGAAGCGGTAGGGGAGCATTGTCTTGTTGGATGAAGCTGTACCGTAAGGAGCAGTGGACACAAGACAAGGGATTATGTCGGAATAAGTAGCGAAAATGCCTGCGAGAAACAGGCACACCGAAAGTCTAAGGTTTCCTGGGGAAGGTTAATCC
>Ga0187886_1000926_pt1 | contig 29893 bp, 25 predicted proteins | sample June2016WEW_20_1_FD_133001 | JGI IMG/M metagenome (GOLD analysis project Ga0187886, IMG submission 133001) | Peatland microbial communities from SPRUCE experiment site at the Marcell Experimental Forest, Minnesota, USA - June2016WEW_20_150 | ecosystem: Environmental > Terrestrial > Soil >...
GCTTCATCATAGGCTATTTTAAGGAGGGCCTGCATTTTGGCCATCCGTTTATCATAATCGGGCTCAGACCTGACATCCTGCCAGGATGATGTCCAGTTATCCGGGAACTGCATGGTGGGCCAGATCTGTACAGGGTTAAGCCAGACATTCATCCAGCTGGAGAAGGAAGACCAGTTGGGGAAACCGCCCTGGAGGATGCCGTCGAAGCCTTGGGTAGAGAAGGTACTCGCTCGAGCAACGTCGGCCACATCCAGAGTGCACTCTATGCCGATCGCACCAAAGTAATTCTGGAGGGCGACCAGGTCATCCTGGCGTCCGCGGACATCACCGTGTAAAACAGTCTTAAAACCATTTGGATAGCCAGCCTGAGCCAGCAGCTCCTTGGCCTTAACCGGATCATATTGTCGGTTGGGATAATCCTTAATATACCACCCCTGTTGTGGCGCGGCTAATTGATTCGCTACATTATAGGTGCCTTTACCCAAACCAGAGACCAGGCTTCCCCTGTCAACGGCATACCACAAGGCTTGCCGTACTTCTTTCTTAGAGAAAGGTGAGTTGGGGTCTTTATTGGCAGTCCGGTAACTAAAGACAAAGGCCAAGCCTTCTGGAATACCGACGGTATAACCCTGCGCTTTCAATTCGTTATATTGAGCGGGGTCAATACTTTCGACCATGTCCACCTCTCCGGCCTTGAAAGCCATGACTGAAGTGGTGTAGTCCGGCATGTTGCGGATTTCAATCTCATCGAGGTAGGGTTTACCAGGTTGCCAGTAGTTGGGGTTCTTTTTCATGCGGATGTACTGGTTGAGAGACCAGCTATCAAACATGAAAGGCCCGGTGCCCACCAGATGATCTTTACCGGCATTTTCCGGCGTTGTAGGTTTGGCCAGAGCAGTGGGAGATATCATGACGGCAATACCCGATTGAGCCAGGTTCATCAAAAAAGTGGCGTCAAATTTGTTGAGGTTAACTTTAATGGTGTAGGAATCAATGATTTCGTAAGATTTAACGTTGTCCAGGGCGGCAGAACCAGAAACTTTAGCGGCCTTTACAGCTTCCAAGTTATATTTCACGGCTTCGGCATTGAAGTCTGTACCATCGTGGAACTTAATTCCTTTTCTCAGCTTGAAGGTGACGGACAGGCCATCCGCCGCTACATCCACGGACTCGGCCAGTACGGGGACGATTCGGTCTTGGGCATCCACAATGAATAAAGTCTCGGTGATAGGTGCCGTGAGGGGAAAAGTGTTAGTGTCAGTTATTGTATCCGAGGGAGCACCAACCTTCGTTATGCCAGTATTACGCACTAAGATAAATTTACCGCCATAGACAGGTCCACCGGTAACAGGTTTGGTAGGAGTAGGTGTCGGTGCTGGGGCTGGAGTCGGCGCTGGTGCCGGGGCTGGAGTCGGTGCCGGTGCCGGGGCTGGAGTCGGTGCCGGAGCGGGTGCCGGTGCCGGAGCTGGTGTTTCCTTGGCGCAGCTGCCAAGAACCAGACCAGTTATCAATATAATCATTAATGAGAAAAAGAATAATTTCTTCACTACGGGTCCTCCTTTTTGGATTTTATATACTTGCTTCAATTCTACCCGATTTTTATTTTTAATTTGCTTTGCTTTACCTCCTTTCTATTATCCGCTCCCGAGCCCCAGTGATGGGCCGGAACAGGCAGAAATATTTTTTTAGTATTTGGTTACGCAATCGGTGCACTGACCTGCATCATTGTTGCAGATTTCTTCACTTTATTCAACAAGAGTATAACAGAATCAATATTGAAATTACTATATAATATTATTGTATTTTTTTTGTTATAAGGAAATTATCAAGTAATAAGGAGAAATAATTGACTTTTTGATAAACACGTAAGTATGAAAAAACCACAGGATAAAATTACCCGGTTGCTTTTAAAGGGGGTTGATTGGGGAGCAACTTTACATAAACTTGGCGACCCCGGGGGGTCGATGGCAATAGGCACATTTAAGAAGCATCTTGTTCTAGATAGGTCATGCTTGCCTCGTAGTTTTAAAATTAGCGCAGAATGACACACTGTGCGTAACGACACGTTCTAGACCGAAAGGAGGGTTGGTCCGCTTTTTTAGAAGAGAAAACATAGTACAGAAGTTAAAAAACAATAGTTAATTAGTCGCGACATATAAACGCCACGAAGCTGGAGCATTACCTGAGCCAGCTCTGGGATCCAGGTAATAGATGTCATTGTAATAAGCCCATATTTGAGGCGCCGGGTAAGTATGGCTAGCGTAATAGTCAAAGGAGACGCCTTGCCTAAGGACTAGTTTATCATCCTTATCGTCCCAATAGGGACCAGAACATGGGTCCAGAGCCATCCAGTAACCATCAATAAATAGTTCAACCCAAACATGTCCGGTTTCTTCATTATTACATTTTATTGTTCCCACGGTTACTCGGACATCCTCCGGTCGAATACCTTCAGCACGAATAAGTGAAACCAAGGTATTAGCTTTTTCCTCGCAGTCGCTTGCTTCTTTACCTTTCAGTGGGTTATATGGATAATGTGGCGTTTCAGTTAAAAATTCCTGTGGTGTCAACCATCTATCATCAGCATGATTTAGCGTTTCATCCGAAACATATATCCATTGAACTGCCATTTGATAGGCATCTATAGGCCTGTCTATCTTTTTAGCTAACGCTTTAATTGCTTGGTCTTCAGGGGTTACAAATAACCGGAGGAGGTGGAGTTCCTTCATATCGTCGTCTTCAATGTAGTTCCTTATTTTGGGGTTTCCATAATCAGGGCTATCATCTGGCATATTGATCATACCTGACGTTATAGAAGGTCTAGCCAATTCTGTCTGGTCTCCGTCTCTAACAGCCGAATCGCTATCACGATTCTGAATATCTGATACGCACCAGGGCACGACAAGTAGTATAGATACGAATGACAAAATATTTCGAATTAACCTATTGGTCAATGTCGTCTCCCTTCGGGAGTATAGGGAGACAGACTCACAATTATGTCACAAAAAATATTTAAATCATCACGAAATAGTAACAATAAGCTCGTAGCACGTGACAATCCAAAAGAGTTGAAAAAAGGAGAGCCTACCTGATTCTTCACAGCATGAGTGTATGGTCAGGATGATAAACGAGGCATAAAAATTGGGGGCGAACTTATAATAATCGGGGGAATATTTTACAGATAATGAGAAGGGGGTACTCAATGAGTACCCCCTTGTTTGTTAAACTTATGCTGTAACCGAATCTTTGTCTAAGGGCGTCGCATAGATCTCATAAGTTACGCTACTAAGGCATGAACTACATGAACTATAGTCCCGGCCTCCTTATCATTGTATTGATGCTAGAATGTCCTTTAAGTACTACGTCTTCGCCAGGTAAAAAGGTAGACCAATAGCATAATTATGATAATACCACCAGCAGCAATACCACCAAAGAGCCACCAGTTAGTTGAAGGCTGGAATGGCAGAGCACTGGTTGGTTTCGGTAGCGGTGGTAATAGAGCAACCCTAAATTGTCCCACCTTGTCATTAACATTGACAGTATAGCTCCCCAGAATGTTCTTCGCTGTGGTGAAAATTACCATCTCTTTCCCGCTAGCTCCAACAGTTACTTCCTTTCTCGCCTCCTCGGTATCATTTATCTTGAGAACGACGCTACATACTCCCTCGCAGCCTCCGGTATTCGTAACCAAAGCTGAGACTGTAACTTCTTCAGCAGGTGTGGCTTCATCTGGAGTCACTGACAGGTCAGATACAGTGAAACTGGCCGGTGCTGGTGCGGGCGGTGCTAGTGTTGGTAACGGTGGCGTTGGCGCTAACGGCACTGGGGCCGGTGATGGTGCTGTTGGCGCTGGTGTTGGTGCTGGCGGCGCTGGTTTCTGATGGTGGACAATTGCATAAGGAGTAAAGTGACTTATATGTGCTGTGACGTCATGCTTTGAGGTCTCGACCACGCTGTCATCGATCACTTTCCACTCACTGGCATTTTTGTCAAACCAGGTAAGAGCCAGACTTTGTTCACTATCACCTCCAGATAGATTATTAGGGTCGTAACTGAAGGTAATTGTTATCGGCGGGTCAAAAGTGGCGCCACTGGGACCAATATCATAAACGCTTCCAATTATCTCTGCGTTCGTACCTGCGCTTGGAGGGGATACCAATTTTTCTATAATTATCGAAGTCACGAATGAGCCTTGCGCATTTTTAACTTCAGTACCCATTTTCAGAAAGACCTTTACCATATTATCGTAACTAAGAGCTTCAACATCTTCACCGAGCTTAAACTGTTTAGTTGTTATTGAAAAAATACTGGTTATTCTCTTTTCACCAACCACACCTCCTCCGCCGCCGCCCCCACCGGAGGGTGGTGGTGATGGAGGCACCGCAGGCGTTACTGGCGGTGATGAAGGCACCGTTCCACCAATAACTACGGGGCTTCCTGAGACTTCATCCTCAGTCATATTTGCACAGACGTAGTTAGCTCCTGTATTTACCCCGGTATCTGAACACTGGTGCCAGGCCGTGCCTTTATAGTAATACATACGCAAAGAAGACTCGGTGAGTCCGGTTACTTCAGCATCGGTATAGTTCTGACTAACGTACATCGGCCAGATAATAGCACTGGAATCACTAACAACAATATCATTATATCTTGGTAGCATGTTTGCTGGCAGCGGTGCCTCGGGATGAGGATTGCCGGAGTACTGCTCTACAGTGATATTACACGAGGCATTCGTATTCACAGTGACAGTAGTTTGTGCCACGGCTGAAGCATCAATAACATGGTTTGTCTCGGGGCCAAGGATATTTTCTACCGTTGAATTGGCAGTTACAGATGATACAAAGAAGGTGCCACTGATCCTATGGTTGGCGGTAACGTTGGTGAAGGGATAGTTGGTTATTACTCCCTGGGAAACACCATCGACCGTCACATTACTAATATTGTATCCGGAATCAGGAGTAATGGTAAATGCCTGGTCAGCACCATAGCTAACTGTTACGTTGCCGGAAGGTGATATTAAGCCACCAGAATCGGCGCTGGCGGTGATAACAAAACTAGCAGCATGGACCGTTAAAGTAGCGGCATCGGTGGTGGCTGAGCCGGCTGTGTTGGTAAAAACAGCTTGGTATTTATATCCATTTTGACTAAGTGTAACGGAGGTAATCGTTAGCTCGGTAGTAATTGCTCCTGGTATATCATTCCAGCTTGAGCCTCCATCAGTGGTTACCTGCCACCGTACCGTGGGAGTAGGTGTTCCGCTGGCTGCTGCCGTAAAAGTTGCATCATTCCCCTCCGTAACGGTCTGATCGACTGGCTGTGTGGTGATAATAAGAGATGGAGGTGCTGAGAGCGAGGTCACACACCCGCAGATAATGTGATTAGTTATGTCGTGTGATGTGGTGACGTCGATCCATAACCCAACTAACCCAATATTCGATGCCGATATCTCATAATGGAGTAACTTTAACTGGTCTTCGTTGGTAATACCGGTAGGGTCGTACTTGATACATACCATCACGTTGCCGGCGAAGACCGCCGTGGTTGTGATTTCATAATAGGTACCGGCAGTGGTTGTGACTTCATAGTTGCTACTCGCAAGCCTAAATCCATCCGGTGTGGCCGGTACACCCGGTCCCACACTGCTCGTGGTCAGCGTGGTAGTACCAGACTGATCAACTCTAGAGAGGGTTAGCGTCATCGGGGTCGTCCCGGTCGTGCTGTCGGTTGGTTGCACCAGGACGTTACTCCCGATTGGAGTGTTACCCGCGGCTGAACCTGTAACCGCCACGCTGTGGTCGAAACCAGCGCTTACGGCCGTTACCCCGATAAGTTCGCTTACCGGAACTGGGGCAGCGCTGCCGCTGGACGACCCGTTGTACCAATAATTATTAAAGCCCCAGGTACAGACCGTGCCGTCTGACTTAAGCGCCAGGCTGTGGGGTGTATCGCTATCACCTGCGGAAATCGCGGTAACATCGGTAATATAACCCAGGCCGTCAAGCCCCTTTACCTGAAGTGGAGTACTGGTATAATCAAATTGATTGACGCCAATCGAAGGGTTACCAAGTCGACCCCCATTATTCCAACCCCAGGCCCAGACCGTGCCGTCGTCTTTTAAAGCCAGGCTATAAAGTTGCCCTGCAGAAACCCCCGAAATATCGGTAAGGTAACCCCCATTTGGCCCAACTACCTGAACTGCACGATTTTTAAAGTTGGTATAACCCGTAACAAAGCTTCCATCACCAAGCTCCCCATAAGTGCTCTCGCCCCAGGCCCAGACCGTGCCGTCTTTTTTCAAAGCCAGACTGTGTGACCAGCCTGCGGATATAGCTATGACGTCAGTAAGATAGCCCCCTGTGGTATCTTTCACCTGGACGGCGAGATTGCTGTTAGATGTAGTACCATTGCCCAGTCGTCCTAAGTAACCCCAACCCCAGGCCCAGACAGTGCCGTCAGACTTGAGTGCCAGGCTGAAGTCTCCGCCTGCGGCGATGGCGACAACGCTATCCATGGCCAAATTTGTGCTGGAGGGATTTACCACCGACACAGGAATGTTGCTGTCAGAGGAATCCCCGTTGCCCAGTTGTCCATATTGGCCAGAGCCCCAGGCAAGGACTGTGCCATACGACGTCAAAGCCATGCTGTGGTCCCAGCCTGCGGCCACAGCCACCACATCCGTGAGGTAACCCGAAGAAGTAATGTTTCCCCCTATGATAACGGGGGGGCAATACACTTGTATAGGGATACTGGAACCGGGTTTGGGGTTACCGTAATTGTCATCACCGGTTCCCAGCTGCCCAAAGCCGTTGTCACCCCAGGCCCAGACGGTGCCATCAGACTTGACTGCCAGAGTGAAACGCCTGCCGGCAGAAATCGATGTTACCCCGGTGAGGTTGCTCACCTGGACGGGGGTGTAGCTATCGGTGTTGGTACCGTTACCCACCTCTCCCCAGCCGTTTTTACCCCAGGCCCAGAGGGTACCCGGAGTGGATGCCGCCGCTGGAGAAGCGTGAGGAATCTGCGATACCATAAATACCAAAATCAGGAATACGGGTAAAAGAATCGTCTTGATAAGACGTGATGCCGTGCCTGTAATTATATTTTTCATATGCCTTGCCCCCTTTGTCTGCGAAACCTTGCGTTATTTCAATCCTTTTCAAATTGAGTTATTTTGTGTATCGCGATTTTCTACATTCTTATATGAATCTGGTCAAACACAATTCAATTGTCATTATTTATATTATTTTTCTATTTCGTTTTTTATCACCTTCTTATAAAAAATAAAACCGACCACATAAAGTGGTCGGTTTCACCATTAGCTATTCGGCGTCCAAGTGACCAATATTTCGGGCGTCGCTTCTTCGCTCCCACTAACTAATTATAGGTTATGCGATTGGATGATAATCAATGAAAGAAAAATGAAAGTCAAATAAGAAGGCCTGTGCAGGATTTGATCGCTAGTGAATGGCTTATAACTTAATAGTAGCTTTCTAACTCCTTGGGTGAAGCTTCCCTATCCTAGAGGCTTTTTTTATTTTTAAGCGCAATCTCTCCCCTGGGAGATTAACGAGAATAAAGATAGTCCTTCGGATTCAACTTGCCGATTTATTGTTAAAGAAATGATATGAAAAAACTCTTGTGATAAATTTACTGGTGTTACAAGTATTAGGTATGGGTAGTGGGGAATAGCTTTACATAAACTTGGCGACCCCGGGGGGGATTGCAACCTCATGTTAGACCTTCCGATGAAACCTATCCGGTGGAAGCCCCTTTATATCTCACCATTTCTTACAGACCGAGTCGCAGGTTATTGCCACACCTTTGGTCTGAAATCACGGCAAGGCATGGGACAGAGAGCCTTAGGCAGTTAGCTAAAGAATACGGTGTATCATATGAGGCCGTTCGGCGAACCTTAGCCGTCATAAAACCCCAGACGAAACTGGCTGAAACATAGCTTGCGCAAGCTTCCATTGACGAACCCGCCAAAACTATGACGGAGATGTGATAACAACCTGCCCTGCATCCTAGACTGGCAATTAACGGAGAAGCCCTGAAATCGATTTTTAGATGTCTAAAATTCCTTTTCCGACCAAATCTCGGGGGGTTAAGAGGGCTTGACAAATGCCAAGGTGAATTATAAACTGAGAGAGTAAAAACTTAATAGCGAAATCATGAACGGGGCAAGCAACCTTCATTGAAAAGGTGACTTGCCCTTTCTTTGTAGCGAAATAAAAAATAGGGCGAGCAACCTTCGCTAAGAGGGTCACTCGCCCTTTCTTTTTTGGCGGTACGCAATGGTACGCATTGATGAGCGTGAAATCGTAAGGAGTGCATCCTTAAAAAGAGGGAGCCGCATAAAATGCCCAAAATGCGGAGTAAACATGAACCCGAAAGAGTTCATTGAAAATCGTGATCAAGTAGTTGCCGGAGGGAGAAAACAGGCAACTGGCTGTGTGACTCACTTACCCCGCGAGAATCAGCCGGCGTTCATTGCTGACAGTCCCACAAGCTGGGCACTTTGGCGTTTGTCGTTGGTACTAAAAGAAATCTCAGAGAACTTGGAGCCGCATGGTGGTGAGAAGCAACGTCCCGGGAAGCCAGAGAGTAATAGGTGAGTAGCAATGAAGGTTTATGTTGAACCAGAAGAGGTAGCCCTGATGGAGGAGGCAACAACTAACCTGAGAGATAGGTTGTTGATTCGTATTCTATTTCATCTTGGGTGCCGAATCAGTGAAGCACTGCCTCTTGAGGTGAAAGACATAGATTTTAATCAAAGCGCGGTAACCATTCAACATCTCAAGGTCCGAATTAAGCTTTCTTGCCCCAGGTGTAGCGCCCGGCTAGGGAAGAATCATACATTCTGCCCTAAATGCGGCGTAAAAGTAGAAGAGGCGGTAGCCAAAGAACAAGAGCATCGAAGAATGAGAACACTGCCTTTGGATGAGTATACCTTAGAAATGCTGAAAGATTATATCAAACGCGGCGGTCCGGTTACTCGGAACGGAAAGGAACTCCTATTTGGCATCAACCGGCACAGAGCCTGGCAAATTATTGGAGCATGTGCTGAGAGAGCCAAGTTACCCAAGCTAGTTAACACGGAGACAGGGAAGGTGCACAACATTAGTCCGCATCGACTGCGAGATGCTTTCGCAGTTCACGCGGTAAAACTTGATGATTCTGGAGATGGATTAAGAATGCTGCAGGAGCACCTGGGTCACGCCAGCTTCAATACCACCGCGAAATATCGAAAAGTGGCTGGCGAAGAACTAAAAGACTGGTACCAGAAGCTTTGGCAGCAGCCTGACATAAAAACTGATAATAGGAAAACGAATTAATGGTTGAGTTATTAAGGCCAATTAGAGGCGGGTTCCTCCGTCCTTTCGGCTGTGGTTGGTTTATCCGTGAGTTTCTGATGGGAAGCGGCCCCTACGGTTCGCCTAAAATAGACCTGGATATCGGCGCTCCTCAGGCCGACATCTTCCACCACTACAAGATAGCTCTGATGCGAACCACGGCGCTCGATAGAGCAACGAGAGCGGAAGAGAAGAGAGCCAGGCGGGACAAACGACCCATCAACCCAGACAACATCGACAGGCTTGCTGAGAGATATCTGGCCCGTATGCCTTATAAGGCACAGGGCTGCCGTTCCCACAGCTTCGTCACTTATTTCTCAACTCCCCAGAAGTTGGGCTGGGTTGAATTCACAGGCAGGGAAGAGCCTTCAGCCTTCCAGGAGCATTACCCAGGGGGCCAGCCCCGCAAGTATTTCAGGCTCACTCAAGCTGGGTTAAATGCAAGTGACGATGACTGGGCGAATCCTCATCGTGCTCTCTACGGACGGAGCTAAGGTCAGAACTGGCAGGCTCCGCAAGGCACAAATTTGAATCGCTAGAATTCCTCATTTTTCTATTCATTCATTTTCTTCATGAAAATATAGGTTCATTTTGAAATATCACTTTCCTTCCTTTTGTTGGATGATTAAGCTGGATAAACGGAAGTTCTTTAACAATTGAATACCGATAAAGCCCGACTTGAACGCTTGCCGCCTGGTGATGGGCAATTACGCTACACAAGTGCCGCCTACCGCTTTCATGGTGGACAAGACCAAGCGCGGCGGACCTGATGAAGTGATTGCCAGCCTGAAAAATAAGTTCCTGGTGTGCAGTACCGAATTAGAGGATGGGCAGCGCCTATCTGTCAGCCTGGTAAAGCGCATGACCGGCGGTGAGCCGCTTTGGTGCGAGCATAAATTTGAGCGCGGATATAACTTTCAGCCTACACACAAATTATGGTTGTCTGGCAACCATGAGCCGATGATTACCGATACTACCAATTCAATATGGTACAGGCTCAAAAAGATACCGTTTTCAGTTGAGATACCGGAAGCTGACCGCAAAAAGGGCTATGCTGAATACCTCGCCAGCCGACACAGCGCGGCAATACTGGCCTGGCTAGTGCGCGGGTGTGTAGAGTGGCGGAAAGCCGGAAGCTTGGGAGAGCCGGAGGTGGTGAAACAGGCAGTCGCTGAATACCGCGACCAGCAGGATATACTTCACGATTACTTAATCGAGCGTTGCACATTTGAACGCAACGTGACTATTGTTACCAAAGTTTTATGGGACGACTATAAAAAGTGGTGCAATGAGAATGACGCTTACCAGTTAAAGCAGAGGGATTTCTACAACCGCATTAGAGAAAAGGGTGTTATGGACAGCCGGGGGGCGGGCAATAAACCGATATTCCGGGGTATTCGTCTTATAAAAGAGGGGGAAACAGTTAATAACGATACTAATGATACCGATTTTTCATACAGAGATTAGGAAAAAATCACAAGAAGATGATTTGTTATTTTTGAAGAATAAGAAATCAAAAGGTTTTTCTGGCTGCAATCCTGACAGTTACATCTTTGGGAAATTACTTCTGATTCATAACAACCCTACTCAAGTTAATTCATATGTTGATTGAATTTACAAAAAGCAATAATATACTGGTAGGACTATTATGAGCAATATGGGGAAAAAAATCAGTAATCCTTTTTCAACTGGCGGAGGCGGTATAAATTTTGAAATTCGCGTCCAGGCATCGTTTGTAGTGCTTATGCTTACGGGTGGGTTTGTTCCATGTTTTTCTGACTGTGTAATTAAGAAGATTAAGCTTCAAGGAAGATACTCTGGATATGACACAGATGATTTGATTGTTTTCACAGAAAAGCAGGGTGATGGATAAGGGAATAAATTACTTGGTCAGATCAAGCACTCAATCAACATAACTCAAGGGGATGCGGTTTTTCGCGAGGTAATTCAGGCTGCATGGAATGATTTTAATAATCCCAAAATGTTCACGAAGGGGAAAGACTCAATTGCTCTCATTACAGGCCCCCTAAGTTCTACGGATACCCGAGATGTTCGGGAAATTCTTGAATGGGCACGGTCCTGCGAAAACTCAGCAGAGTATTTCACGAAAGTCGGACTAGCAAATTTTAGCAGTCAGCTTAAGCAACGTAAATTAATAGCTTTCCGGTCACATCTTAAAAAAGCCAACGCTGACAATGAGGTGCCCGATGAAAATGTTTTTCAATTCCTCAGGCACTTCCATCTCTTAGGTTACGACTTGGATATTAGGGCTGGGGTGACTTTATCTTTGCTTCATTCTTTAATTGGCCAGTATTCACAGAGTGATGCACAGAACATATGGACACGAATCGTTGCCGAAATGCAGTCTGCGAACCAAAGTGCGGGCACCATAACGATCGATTCACTTCCACATGATATAAAAGCTGCATTTAAAAGGCCGTATGCTAAAACTGTACCTTCAAAGCGCACTATAATGCCCTCACAGGTAACCGATTGGAACCAAGTTCAATATTCTTCGGAATTAGCAGTTGCCAACCTTGTGGGTTCATGGTATGAAAATTCTCAGGAAGATAGAACGATAGTAAGCAAACTGGCAAAAGAGGAGTTTGATAAATGGATACCCAAGATACGAGAAATCCTTCAGCAACCGGGTAGTCCTGTCAGCTTAAAAAACGGTGTTTGGGGTGTCACTGAGCGAAAGGAGTTATGGCAGGCAGTTGGGCAGAGGCTCTTTGACAGTCATCTGGGCATATTTAAAGAGTGTGTAGTGACTATTTTAAAGGAACATGACCCCCAGTTTGAATTGCCTCCTGAAGAACGATATACGGCTAGTATCTATGGTAAAATACTGAAACACTCCCGATATATACGAAAGGGACTCGCTGAGACTTTAGCACTTCTTGGTAGCTTTCCGACCGTTTTAAGCAATTGCTCGGATGGGAAGCCTTTAACAATAGCTTTATTATCAATCCGTGATGTATTTAACAATTCAGACTGGGTATTATGGGGTAGCTTGAACAACCTGCTTCCTCTGCTAGCCGAGGCATCACCAAGTGAATTTCTGAACGCTGTTGAAACCGCATTACATAAAGACCCATGTCCCTTTGATGAGCTTTTCGCCCAGGAAGGTAAAGGAATCATTGGAGAGAATTATCTTACTGGGTTACTCTGGGCACTAGAAACACTCGCTTGGGACGAACAACACCTCGTGCGAGTCTCTGTTATTTTGGGTGAGCTTGCATCTCATGATCCTGGAGGACGTTGGGTAAACCGGCCCTCGAATTCTCTTACAACTATTTTCCTTCCATGGTTTCCCCAAACAATGGCATCGGTTGAAAAACGGAAGGTAGCCATTCAAACTCTCCAGAAAGAGAACTCAGAAGCTGCATGGAAGCTATTATTAAGCTTGTTGCCAAACCCGCTTCAGCATTCTTCTGGATCTAGTAAACCTAGATGGCGTATGACAATACCAGAAAATTGGCCGAAAGAGGTTGCTCAGAAAGAATATTGGGACCAGGTGACATCGTATGCCGATATGACAGTTGAAATGGCAAAACATGATATTGTTAGACTTGAAAAACTAACCGAACATCTTGATGATTTACCTCAGCAGTCTTTAGAGAAAGTTATAGAGTACCTTTCTAGTGAAAATATTACAGGTAAACCAGAGAGTGAACGGATGGCACTCTGGACTGGCCTGACAGAGCTCGTAGCTAAACACGAGCGGTTTGCTGATGCAAAATGGGCGCTCAGTCCCGATTTGATATCTAGGATAAAAGAAACTACCAAAAAGCTTGCTCCACAGAATCGATTGAATCTCTATCGTAGATTGTTTACAGACCGAGATATGGAACTGTTCGAAGAAAAAGGAAATTGGGATGCCCAGGAGAAAAAACTCGAAGAACGCCGTCAATTAGCAATTAAGGAGATACTTGATAATGAAGGGAGTGAAGCAGTTCTTCGTCTTGCCGATATGGTGGAATCTCCGTGGAAAGTCGGGATTTCCTTCGGTTTCATAGCGGATTTAAAAACGGATTCAGTCGTCCTACCAGACCTTCTGGAAACTGGAAATAAAAAACTGGTTCAACTCACAAGCGGCTTTGTCTACAGTCGACACGCAAGTCGAGGATGGGTTTGGGTGGACGGAATAAATATGACCAACTGGTCACACTCTCAGATAGGACAGTTTCTGTCTTATCTGCCTTTTACAGTAGACACATGGAAGAAGGCGAAAGAGATACTTGGTGAAAATGAGGTGTCATATTGGAGTAAGGTCAGCGTGAACCCTTATCAAGCACAAGGTGAGCTGTATGAGGCAATTGACAAGTTATTGGAATATGGTAGACCTACCGCAGCTATTCAATGCTTATACAGGATTTTACATGACAAGAAACCATTGGACAAGACACGTGCTATTCAGGTACTTCTTTCAGCCTTGTCTTCGACGGAATCTCCCTATTCAATGGATAGATACGACATTATCGAAATAATTAAATCTTTGCAAGATGATCCTGACACTAACCCCGATGATCTCGGTCGCATCGAATGGGCCTACCTACCACTTTTAGACGGAGATCGCGGTGCGTCACCTAAGTTACTGGAGAATAGATTAGCTTCTGACCCAGGATTTTTTTGTGAAGTTATTCGTCATGTTTATCGTTCAAAGAAAGAACCAAAATCCGAGAAAAAACATACCGAACAGGAAAAGTATTTAGCTCAGAATGCGTACTGTTTACTTCATGAATGGCGGACACCGCCGGGCATGCAGCCTGATGGTTCTTTTTCAAGAGAACACCTCGTACAATGGCTCGAATCTACTAAAACAGCTTGTATTGAATCCGGGCATCTTGAGGTAGCTCTTACCCACGTAGGACAGGTTTTATTCCACTGTCCCCCTGACCCAGATGGATTATGGATAAACCATGCTGCCGCTGAGGTCCTTAATGAAAAGGATGCTGATGATATTCGAAATGGATTTTCGACAGCCATTTTCAATTCTCGTGGAGTGCATACAATAGACCCGAGCGGGAAACCAGAAATAGAGCTATCTGAAAAATATAAAAAACAAGCCGATGATATAGAGAATGCTGGATATCAGCGCCTCGCTGTTACAATGAGAGGCTTGGCTGAGTCTTATGCCGATGAAGCTAAAAGGATTATTGATGAGCACGGGTGAGGAGAAGGCAGTGATTCATAAACGGGTTTAGTTGGTCTTTCCCTCATGTAGTATAACATGTAACAATCTGACGATTTGTAGAGCTGAAAACAAAGGTTTAGTTCGAATCCGACTCAGTAGAGGCGAGCTGTACAATAGAAAGAACCTTTAGACACCTCTTCAGACTATCCCTCTAGAATGGACGTAGATTAAACTTCCATGAGTAAACATAGACTTCAATTTTTCCCTTTTCAATTATCTTCTCAAAAAAATCTTCAAAGGCAGTCAGTACATCCCCACAGACAATTGCGCCTTTAGCCTTACATCCGAATTCACTCTTAACTTCTTTGACATATTTGGAAATCTGTTGAAAAGCCTCTCTGCCTATAGCTCCTTTTTTTATCTCAACAACTAGCAGACCATCTCGATCTTTTAGGATTAAGTCAACTCTGTCACCCGAATTCAGCACGTGCTGACGTTTAAATGTGGCTAAGGTTTTACCAAGTACTTGAGGGTTATTTTGTACGAAGGTCTCTATGTCTTCTTCAAGCAGCTGTTGGACTTCGCTACTGGACAAAAAAGTATCCTTGAGAAAACCTTGTTCCTCGCTTTTCTCAATCTCACTCAATAAGAGCTGGACGTCTGCGTCCCGAAGTTTTAGCCATGGTCTAGAAATCGATTTAGGTCTACTCGACAATTTTTTCAATATTTCAGGTGTAATGCAAAAAGGGTGGCCTAAGGCTTTTGAATATATTACATTCCCAAATACTATGGTGTCATACTCACTGGGCTTATCGTATCTTAGGTGGGGATTACGATATTTTCGGGTAATTAGCTTATCTTGCTTGGCCTCTCGAGTTAACATGCTCTTCTCAACGAAATAGTATCCGGTAATGACATGTTTGCCCTTTATGTTGGTATGGAAAAATAGAAAATCTCCTTTACTAACCTTGTTGAGAAGCATTCCCCCTCTTTTCTTACCACTTTCCCCATAAGTATATTCCTGCAAAAGTGGATCTTCGTGTCCCTCAATTTTTCGTGGGTCTAGGTAAGGAATAAGATAGCTTGTCATACATTGTTTCCCCTTTTTGTAGATATTGTTGTAATAAAAAATCGCAGCTTTCCGTTGTGCTTCATTCGAGTCAACTAAAGTGGGTGGTACTGTACAATAGACAGAACCAGAACCTTTGAATTAGCGGTCAGCATACCCACATGATAAAGAAAGGTCGATCCTTTCATTAAGCCATTCGGGACAGTTCCCGGACTTTTGTTTGATAAAAGGCAATTCATGTCGGCACTGCAACAGCTTCTAGTCTCATGCTCCACATGATGGCTTTTTTGTAACTCTTCCGGTTGTCAAAAGGGGTACCCAGAGGGCATGAGTCCAGCCGGGGAAACTAGGTTGAAAAATATGCCCCCGCTTGTTTTTTTATATGATTTATTAGATCTTTGTCAATTTGAGTCCAGCTACCTGATACTTTGGTCTCTTGGGTATAACCCATAATTGCTATTTTCTTTATCAAATCTACATCGACATTAGCATATTTCTCGAGGCAATATTTGTAGAAACGGGCTCTATCAAACAGATGCCAAACGCCGATCTTATGGGCGTAGTTTCGCGGCGCAACTATTAAGCCAAACTGAACTATGCCTCCGTTTATCAGCATCATTATTTTCATTAGGTCAAACCATATTGTCTTCTCGTTTGATTTCTCAATTTCAACAGCCATCACTGCGGACCTGTTAGTAAGTAGGAAATCCGGCTCAATATCCGGAATTCCCTTTAATGACTTCGCATTGAAGGGTATTTCATACCACGTTCTTAGTGCCTTGATTGAAGCACACTAGGCATGATCAAAGTCAAGATTCATCTGGTAACTATTCGTCGGGGATTTGATTGTAGCGAGGAACCGGAGGCCCTCCGTAGCTCCAATGATTTCAGTTATGGATTTCAAGAAGGCGTCTGTGTGTGGAGGTTCGCTATTACCCTTGTAACAGCAAGAATGCTCAAAGTTGACTGCCCGACACTCTATTTGAAATGGCTTCCTAAACACTCCCACGTACTCTTGACTCCCTTTAACCAAATCGAATTGAAAATTGCCTTTCCCTGCTAGGTTACTCTACCCAGATTGACTCTGAAGTAAGCCTTTGCAGGAATAGCCCGCATCAATAAGGCGGCCCCTTTCCCTTTGGTAGTCCTCGTAGCTAATACCCGGCATGTTCTATCTAGTGTTTTGTTTTATCCGGTGTACCATATCCCTGCCCCTTTTTAGGAGTCGGCGGAAATGGCTCTCCTTTTGTCACAGTTCGTTCCTTGCCGGTATCACCACCGCGTGGACCAACAATTGGATACTGACCTGAGTCTTTCGCCTTTTCTCCCGGTTTATGAGTCTCTTTAGCCATTTCACACCTCCAATGAATTCCAGCGAATTAGGTTCACAGTAATTGTACATCTGAATTCGAGAAGAGGCAATAAATATTTGGTGGTATGTATCTAATATAGCTTTCATATGGTATCATCTCCAATAATGAGGTGACATATGCCAAAGATTCCAAACTTTCGCAATCTCGAGAAAGAAAAGTATCTTGAATTGAAATCTGAACTTTTCAGCAAAGAGGCACAAGCCAAAGGCACCTACAGACACCATCAGTACGATTTCTGTTTGGCTGACGGTCATTCCGATGAGAATCTTCATTCTAGCTTTCGGCTTGAAGCTATCAAGTATTTCGCAGATAGGCACATCCCTTGGCATGACGGCTGTAACGACCGGAGGTTGCCGAGTAATCATTTATGCTGCTCACAATCTAGCTGTGTGAATTTCCTGTTCCCCATGGTCACGAATGAGAAGCTCCTTACCCATGTGTTTAAGCAGATATACCCTGAACTGAAAACCCCGTTGCAAATGGTAGTTGGAGACGTCGTGGAAGGTGGAGATTACCCATATATGTCTTTCGAATGGATCGGTTTAGAAGACTATTTAGGTGAAACTAATCGCAAGCCTGGTAAACGCACCCGGGGTGCCCATTACACCAGCGCCGACTTCGCCTTCAGGTTCAAGAGAGATGACGGTAAAATCCAGATCGTGCTTGGAGAATGGAAATACACGGAATACTACAGTCGGGAGGATAAGGGCGAGAATCAAGTCAGAATTCGGAATTATCAGGATGCGTTTTATCGCTCACCTGGCGTCTTCAGAAGCAGGGTCGAAGGATTATATAGGAGCTTTTTCTTCGAACCGTTCTATCAATTGATGCGCCTTCAACTACTAGTCCAGGAGATGGAGTACCACCACGAGATAGACGCCGATATCGTTACTGTGCTTCACGTGAGTCCGATAGCGAATAGAGAGTTCAGGGAAGGTGTGACCTCAACTTACTTGGGTAATCAATTTCCCGGTCAAGGGGTTATGGACATATGGAAAAAGCTTGTTGATCCGAGCAAGTTCATAAGTGTTTCTATCGAAGACATGCTTGGGTTTATCGGTAAGAGTGGCAGCGTTGCCGATAAAGATTGGGTGAGCTATCTGCAGGAACGATATTCGTTTTAGCCATAGGGTGTTAGGAGATTTCCCGACACCCGCAAATGATATTGCGAATCGGGTCTCGCAACTGAGAAAAACGATTGCAGAAAGGAGACCAATAAATGGGGGGTTCCACACTTGCCGCTAATATTACTAAATCAACTATTGATCAATTTGAGCGGAAATACGGCCACGAGGACAAGTATGAGTGGCCAATACGGCAGATGGCCAATGCATCTTTATCAGATGGAGTATTTGTAAAGCGGACAGGCTGGGTCAATTTGTGAAAGACCTACGACAAAATCACTGTCAGATACGCGTTGGCCCGACTTACCTTGTCGCAACTGAATGTGATGGCTTATTGCATTGAGGCGCATGCCTCCAGTGCATGTCATTCCACAACGCTTGCACCTAACATTTTTTTTCACTATCTCACTTGCTAGATGCAAAACGTTTGAAGAATCAGACATAAGAGAAGCCAAGTCTACTCCATTATTAAGAATGTTTCCAGACGTTAACCCGTCATAAGGAGGGATTAGAGACCAAGGATCAAAATATATGAAACCTTTCCAATCTATACCAATTGAATGTCTTAGCGAACCCATAGGTAACTGGCTTTGATGAATATCTTCACCGAGAAACAATGCCGAATATATGGACTCAAGCGAATGATGTAAATGAAAACCAAAGGACCAATCTTCGTTTTTTAAGCGCACCATTGCAATAAAGAAACGTAAATATTCATTAGAATCAGGAATATCATCGAGTCTGCGGGCCATTCTCCCCACAGGCATTGCTCTATGCACGCTATAAGTCTTAACACCGGAACTACGCAAAGTCCTAGCAAAATCTGGTAGCAAGTTCATATTGCTTCTTGTTATTGTGGATGCTATTTCAATCTTCTGCCGGAGTTGTTCATATTTCACTGAGCTTAAAATCAAATCCATGGAGGTATGGAAAGGTTCGGTTACACCGGACTTTTTTCCTGGATTTCTCCACGTATTGTGATATGTGGTTGGACCGTCAATACTAACTTCTATGACGTCCAAATAGCCTTCTATCTCAAGAAGGTCATCAGTCCTCCATAATGTCCCATTTGTACAAAAGCCCACGTTATTAGAACCAAGTTGCTTCGCAGCATACCTAAGAATTTCCTTAAAATCAGGTCTCAAGGTAGGTTCCCCACCACCAAACATCAAAAATGAAGTTATATCAGAAATTAAACTGTAGTTTTTAATTTTATCAATAATTAGATGCACTTGCTCCGTTGAAGTTTCAAAAGAGCCTTCAATAGATTTCGGGTTGAACAGCTTTGCATCAACTCCGCAATGCCTGCACGCTAAATTACAATAGCGCGTAATCGCGTAGACTATTCCGAAGTTCTCTTTGTCAGCCACCTCTAATTTTCGACGCTTCAAATAATCCGCAATTAGCTTTAACTCTTCCCCTGAAAGGTTGAATTCTCTAATCAACCGCTCTTTTAATACGGCTCTCTTTTCAAGCGAATTCGCTAACAAGCTGAAGTCTTGACTGTTCTTCCATCGTTCTGTTTCATGATTTTGCATCGCTTCTCCTTAGCTTAATCTCAATCTCTCAGCTTCGATCTAACTTCGTCAATCGTATTAGGAATAAATCCTAGCTCAGAATCCTCAAGCGGGATTAACAAAGAATTTTCAGCAAGAAGACTTAAAATAGACTGCACTGGCTGAGACATTATCCCAGAATGTTCCACTCTACAAAATTTCCCATAATCAAACATATTCTTTCCTAGCTGCTCGCCATTGTCGCCGGCAACCGTTCTACATCTTGAAACAAACGAGGCGCGTACCTCTTCCATTTCGAGAATCAATTTCTTCGCTGCCATACCTTTACGCCACATCTTTTCGAATGTTTTTACGTATCTATCTACTAATGTTCTCGTGGTAATATGTGTTGCTTCCAAACTGAAATCTTGGGTTGTCGCGCTGGGCCAAATTACAAAAACGCTACTTCTATCTACTACATAGAACTTATCAGTAATGTGTTGATGATTAAGCACCTTCAAATTTACACCCGTTTGCAACACATCACGTTTATTTATTAAGTGCCCGAAGCTTATAAAAGTAACCTCATCGCAGATCCGCTTATATTTTATGCCATTGGACATCCTGTCCTTTAAGGTCTCCCATATCAGAGCGACATCTGGCTCCCAAGGAGGTACCGTAATACCTAGAATCTCTTTATGTGCTTCGGACAATATCTTTGCAAGTGCGTTCGATGCTTCTTCGGAGCCAAACATAGTCAACCCCTTCTGCACTTCTTGCGGTCGATACACCTCATATAGTATTTTCTCCATTGCACGACAAAGCTCGTGATAATTGTTTAGTAATTCTTGTTTCTTCTGGTTTTGGCTTGAAAGCATTTCCTCAAGCGGGACATGTCTCCACAAAAACCGCGAATAGAATGATCGAGCTACGATTCGTGGGTCTAATGCTTCGACCTCTTGACGTTGTTGAGCGTTCAGTTTTAAAAACACTAGTCCGTTCCTATGAAGCCAATTCAGCTTATCTAATAAATCTTGCTCAACATAAGAGTTCTCCGAAACTAGGTCAGTTATCAAACAATGTCCATGTCTGAGTATATTCAAGTACAGTTTACCGGAATCCACCGGGATGCCTAGGCCTCGAAAAATCTTTGTTATACCTGTCTTGTTCATTACATCTTTCATCAATGTCGATAGTATCCAACAAGAGGAATGCCATATTCAACACTCAGGTCATGTAATTGATTGCCTATGGAGTCCCAATAATCTTTATTTTTACTCTTATCCTCAAACTCTTGTCGTAAGTCTGGATAAAATTTATTCAACATGTTTTCAATATTATTCCAGTTGCCACATCGAGTACTTAAAGATTCACCCCATACGGAATCGGTAATTTTACTAATTTTCCTATATATCTCTCGTAAGTCAGTGAATATTGGAAGAATAGGCCCAATAAAAACATAGGTTCTTATGCCATGGTCATGCAATTGTTGGAGACAACGCAGTCTTCGTATTGTGGAAACCGCCTTCGGTTCAAATCTTTTCCATGCTAGATCATCTAGAGTTGTGATAGTTACCCCAACGTCACAACTCTTAAATTGAGTTAGCAGATCTATGTCTCTCAGTACCAAATCTGATTTTGTAAGTATAGATATTGGGAACTGGTATTCTAGAAGTACTTCCAAAATAGCTCGGGTTATCCTATATTTTTTTTCGAGACTTTGATAAGCATCTGTAACACTTCCGAGAAGCGCAACCCCTGATTTGGGATTTGATGATAATTCTCTCCTAAGTACTTCGGCAGCATTCAATTTCACGTCTACAAATTCCCCCCAATTCTCAGTGTGTCCAGTAAACCTCTTCATAAAACGTGCATAACAGTAGATACAACCATGAATGCATCCAATGTATGGATTAATACAGTAGTCGGACTCTGGCAATTTGCTCTTGGTTAATGCACCCTTCACTTGGATCTCTTGAATCTTTATCATATATACTCCCCAAATGATTATTTCGTTTCTAATGAAATAATAACATATGTATCCTCAACTAGTATTGGGATATTGTCTCGATTAATGCAATCGAGGATCTCCTCCTGGTTCCTCTTCCCTCATTCTATCCCATTCGAAAGAAATCATTGCATCTGCCCACAGCCCCCAAATCGGCTCCTCTGCTGACTATTGCAAAAGGCTCAGTGTGTATTGATTTGTTCATTATTATAATACATAATACGTACAGTTAACGAATAAACAATTCACAGAAAACCGGTCATTGCAATTGAGTAGACATACGGATTTAGGTTAAAGGAGGCGGTTAAATGTCATCCCTAAATGTCGAATTTGCGGGTTTGAAATTGCGTAATCCGGTAATAGTAGCCTCCAGTCCGGCAACCGAAACCATAGATGGTATTTCAAAGTGTGCCAAGTTTGGCGCAGGGGCGGTTGTAACCAAATCAATAGCAGACTATCAAATCGGAAGTTATCCTGAAGGTTCCCGGCGTACTTATATTGATAGTCGAGGCTTTTGGGCTACTTCGACTTTTAGACGTGAAACCCTGACTCTTGAAAAAGGTAAAAAGCTAATATCACGATCATTACAGGCAGCTAGAATACCGATATTTGCCAGTGTTACAGCTCTTGATTTTAACCCCGAGTCTTGGTATCCAACATGCTATGCTCTACAAGAGGCGGGAGCTAGCCTCATACAACTCGACCTCTTCTATTTACCTCAACCAATTTGTTCGGAACGTAACCGCCTAGCACTTGCAGAATTAGTCCGGCATTTGACACACAACATAAAGATTCCTGTTGCACCAAAATTAAATATCGAGATCCCTGCTTCTTTTGTCAAAGAGATGTTCGCAAATACAGGCATAGCGGGAATTTTCTTGTTGGATTCAGTACGAGTATCACCTCCACTTTTACTTGAGCGAAACGGTTTGCACGCATATCAATTTGTTAAGAATCCAGGTGAGAGTTCCCTATTTGGTTCTTGGCAGATGCCTCTAACTTTGCACTATACTTATCTGTTATCCCGCGATATTTCTCTACCGTTATGTTCCGGCGGTGGCTTGATGAATAGTGTGGATGCGGTCGAGGTCATTATGTGTGGAGCGACCACAGTGCAATTGGCGACGGCAATTCTATTACATGGCTATGATCAAATTAGGGCAATAGTATCTGGAATCGAAGAATATTTGAATCGCAATCGAATTGATGACATTACTGAGTTACGGGGGGCAGCACTGCAACATGTAAATAAAGATAATAAGACGGATTTTTTACCTGTCTATGTTGAACTTAATGGTAGTTTGTGCACCCAATGCGGAAGATGTTTGCAAGCGTCCTTCTGTGCAGCATTAACTATGATTGATGGAAATATTTGTATTTCAAAAAGCCAGTGTGATGGTTGTGGACTATGTATACAGCTTTGTCCGACTGGGGCACTTCAAGCCAAAGTCGCATAGACCCAATGGCAATGAATATTTATGAAATTCAAATGGGAAGCAGTTAGAGATCCAAGTACAATTGGCTATCTCATCTTAAGCTTAACGTCTGGATTTCTTGAATTAGGAATAATCATTTTTGCCATCAAACAGCAAATGCCAATAATTGCAATTCCTATCTTGGGGCTATCTTATCAATTAGGTGGCGTTTCTAATCGCATTGTGAGATTACCTTTATCGCTCAACGTGGCCATTGTCGTGGCTGCAATTATAGTTATTCTGGTATTTGGGAGTGCACTGATTCCTCTTCTCTTCGCTGTGTTCATGATCAGCGTTGGTCTCCAAGGTGGACGTGAAATTATGTCAAAAAAGTTTCAACTTGGTACCTTTATCAAGCGAGTATCTCGAGTCCTCGGTTTCGCCTTATCTGGCTTTTTTAGTTTACCCGTATTTATTGGTCTTGCCTGCATTGTAGTAACCGTCCTTATTGTCCTTAGAAGGCAAATAGACTCTGTGAACTTTTTGATCATAGCAAACAAATGGCGGCCTAATTTTATCGAGTTCACTATGTTGGTTCACCAATCACATTATTTTACATATGCCTATTTTATCCCCTTCCTGTTTTTTCAAGGACATGCGATAGATTTTTCCCTGCTAGGTCCACTGTTTTGCATTGGTTGGATTAGTTATTCGTTAACTCCAATCATTTTTGGTAAACAACCAACTATCAGAACTTTGGTCATCGGACATTTACTTGCTTCTGCGACATTATTTATGATATTCTGGTTTTCTCGCAGTTTCACATATGTCACATTGGCGTGGTTCTTTAGTGGATTTGGAGGAGGAACAGTATTTTGCCTTACAAAGTTGCACAAACAAGAAGCTGATAATGAGTCAGACCTTGATTTGTGGGAGAACATAGGCCATATCACCGGTCTTATTATTAGCCTCCTTATAATATTGATTTCGGGACGACTGAATAACGTATTCCTTGCAGCAGGTTTCATTGCTTTTCTAACGGCTTTGCTTTTACCATTAAGGCTATTAATAACCGAAAGAACTGCCTCAACTGGATAGCTTAGAAATAATTGCTGTTATTTAGCACGGTGTCCTGCTATTGATCACTGCCTACAGATATTAGCTGAGTATAAACCAGGGATTCGGAATGGGTTAACTTAGAAAGTGTATCCCAAAACAAATACAGATTTTCATGGTTATCAAGCCGCCCTTCTCATTATTGAAATGCATCATTGCAGGTGTGTTATTAAACCTCGATTAGAAGTTTTCAAGATAGCCACAGTAACAAGAACTCATTTTGTTACTCCCAGACTCCAAATTATTTCGTACTTGGTAGACTAAGGTAGTTTAAAATGAAATGACGCTTTGTGTATATAAGATCTTTGTTAGTGATTCCCAATTAAGGTAGTTTTCCCCTAATATATCTATGACCCAGCTTTACCAGAGGATCAAGGGATGGAAGCCTAGTTTGCTGAAGCTCGTTCATATCTTGAAACTTTATCGTAAGTTCTCACTCCATAAGGCGTTGCAGCCTCTCGGGTGTAATTTGTTCCGCTGTAGTGTCCACAAACAGTAGATTGCCACCTTGTTTAGTAGTAAATCCTGCTTTATGCACAGATGTCAACTGGTCACTTGATCTTCCTAACAAACCGCATACATTTGTTATTGTCCGGTCCATGTCCGGATTGATAACTATGATTTTAGTATCCGCTGGGCCCTTTCGTTTACGCAAAAGGTCGTTAAAATGCTCATCTGCAAGGTTAAATGAGTAACCCATCACGACAATAGCTTTCGCCTGATCTATAAGTTGACCACACCAATACCAAGTTTCGAGATGTTCGCGGCACATGATGGGTTTTACGGAAAGGGGAGGGATAATTCCAGGCAGCCAGACTTTCCCTGCCTCAACGTCTATAGGTAAATTCCTTATAAATTCAGCTAAGCCATCGATGGTTTTAGCATCGGAAAGTTGCTCATCATTTTTAATAAGGTCCCTACTATCTAGTCTAATGTATGACAGGCAGTCACCATGGAAGAACATAACCCGATCTCGTATGCTCTCGGGGATAAAAAGCGCGGTATAATTTAGCGTAATCAGGTGATGGTTGGAAGGTAAACTAGTAAAGTGTTCATAAGAACTACCAGACAAGTTGTTGATTGCGGATTCCATCTTCATTCTGAGATAGGCCCACAGTATCCACGCAACGTAGAGATATTGCTTTTGGTCATTGATCTTCTTTGTGTAAAAACCAGAGAACAGGTTCCCCAGTAGCTCCTCAACATTCATTATTGACAATGCCATTGACGTAAGAGTTTCGCGCTCTTCTTCTGTGAGATCCTCGGATTGTGCCAAACCTTGGAAAGTTTTGCGGAATGCTTGACGGACAACTGGCACTAGGTGAAGACCTCTTGGATTGATGATATAGTCACCCCCGCTGGGTTGGAAGGATTCGCCAGCTATTGCTGCGAGATTCCCAAGTGTCGTATCGTCCAATCGATTTTTATCTCTAATGGCCTCAAGAGCCGTGATAACCGAATCAACGGCTCGGACGCGTTCAGATACCTCCCCAGTATGGAGTTTAAGGTAGTGGTTTAATGCATTCTTTGCATTATTTAATGCCTGAGAATCTTCACTTAAGACTTTTTCGGCAAACGTTTCGCCTTGTTCACCAGTGTACCTAGCGAAACTAAAACGCAGGTATGGTAAATGGGTACGTACTGCTTCAGCAATTAGCTTACCTTCGCCATTGGCGAACTTAGCCACTTCCCCAAGCAACTCGGCCGCTAAGGGCATGCCCAAGCATTTATCAACACCTGCACCCCATATGTGCACAACTGGCTTCTCAGTATTTGTCATCATATCTACGCCTCCTCTGCCTTAATGGGACGAGGTGACCGCGTTGCTCTTACGATATTTACGATAACCTCAAAACAGAGTTCATCAGGATAAGACACCCGGTTTTGGGGGATGCTATTTACAAAAGAACTCCTAGGCATTTTGCTACATTCTCTCCTAATAAAAGGCGGTTATCAATTATTATAATGTTTTGGATATCCAAGTTAATTAGACGATTCCGAACAGTATCAAGATTCTCTTCACTAGGAGTCTCAGCATCTTCATTGTGGGGATGTGCGATTAAAAATGCCGTTATTTCAAATTGCCTTTGCCTACGAGCTATTCTGACACAATCTTCCAGGGATAAACGTATGCTCGGATCAGTTGGTTGTATAGCTAACAAGATTGCTCTACATTTTCCATCGCGATAAGCTTCTTGAATGGCATTTTTGTATTCAACCTCACTTATTCCACTTTCCTGAGGAGAGGATGATATTACATATAAACTTCTACCTCTAATAGTATCCCTGATAAAACCTTGGAATCCTTTTGTGGCGCACCCAGAAATTCCACGAATCAGTGTTGATTTACCTGAATTAGCCCAACCGATAAAAAGCAACAGACGCATTTTATACATGTTTTGTAATCTCCTAAATTATTTCGCTCCAAAAAGAAGTCCTTTTGGTATGGCTATTATACACCTCCTACTTCTTGTCAACAAGACATAACCTTTTTGGAGTGCATATTGGGATAACAAATTAGCGGTTTGTGACACGCCCTCGCCTAATAGAGGATTATTTCAAGGAGGTCCGCGGGTAGCTAGTTCATAGGTGACGACACGTGTGCTATAATGCGGCTAGAAGGACATTGGAGGTGATGGCGTGAATGAGAAAGGTAGCGTGATATTTGACAGCAGACCAGCCTTGCGAAATCCATACATTGTATGCGGCCTGAACGGCTGGGTTAACGGTGGTGATGTATCAGTGGGTGGTGTTAATTATTTTATTAGGCAGTTCAATGGGGTGAAGTTCGCTGAAATGCTAACCTCGCGTTACCACATCTACCAGATACCGGGAGTAGATAGTCTTCGTCCGGTCTTCAGAATGCAAGATGGGCTAATAGTGGAATCTCACCTCCCAAAGAACCAATTTTATTATGCAACGAATCCTGCATCAGAACACGATCTCATTCTTTTTCTTGGCACTGAGCCGAGCCTTAATTGGGAGGAATATACCGACACAGTAGTCAGTCTGGCCTGCGATTTCAAAGCTTCCCGACTGTACGCATTCTGCGGTATCCTTGATAGGACGCCTTATACTCGCGAACCCATGATATCGTGCACTTGCACTGATGCCAAAGTCAAGGATGAAATGAAAAAATACAACGTCACTTTCTCCAGCCGAGAAGGACCAGCCACATTCAATCAAATGCTCTTATATGCTTGTAAGCAAAAAGGGCTGGAAGGTGTGAATCTCACTGTTAGAGTACCCTACTATCCGGAATTCAACGTCGTTATTGGTTATAGTCCGAAATCGATGAGGGCGGTCCTTGTCAGACTGAAGCATCTCATGCATCTCGACATGAATTTCGACGAGCTTAATAATGCGATAAAGGAAGTGGAAGGGAAGCTTGATTTCGTCAGGCAGCAAAATCCGCAATTCAATACCTATATTGAAGAGTTGGAGAAGGATTACGTCGAAATGCTATATCAAGAACCACTCGACATTTCACCAAATGACGCGATAAGGTTAGCCGAGGAGTACTTGAAGAGGAACAAAGACCAGCGGTAGGGCAATAATCCAATTCTCGGATACCTTGACGCTGTTGTCGGACGTCATTGATTCGAGCTCGTTCAAGAGTCGACATTGTGGTCACAATTGGGCGTAATGTTAAATTGAACTGCCATCAGGAGGCGATTCATTGACATTATCACCTTCACTAAGGTATTATTCAAGCAACTAAATATTTACTAGGGGAGCTGGAAGGCTGAGAGTCCCGATTGGGACAACCCTTATTACCTGACCTCGATAATGCGAGCGTAGGGAAGTAAGAGACCTTAAGCCAGAAGACTGAATATAACCCAGCTTCTGGTTTTTTATTCGGCTCTATTCTCCCGGACAATACTAAAACCAAAATGACATGGATAAATCAGCTGAACAAAATGAGTACAGCCTTTAACAATAACTCTGTTGACTATGACAAGGTAAGCCGAATCTATGATGTCAGCCGAGCAGCCCATACTGAAACGATAGAAAAGTTGATAAAAGTGCTTCATGTGGCCAACGACTCGTGGATTATAGACATGGGCTGTGGTACGGGGAATTATACCGCAGCTCTACAGCAAGTTGCGGAAAGAGTGATTGGTATAGATATATCTACGGGTATGCTTCAGCGAGCCCGGACTAAGTTTCCTGCGATACAATTTGTCCAAGGTGATATTACCTGTCTTCCTTTTAGTTCAAACACCTTCCATGGAGCTTTAGCCATTCAGGTGCTCCACCATATCAAAGAGAAAGAACTATTCATAAGGGAAGCATATCGTGTGCTCCGAAAAGGAGCCTGCCTCGCCATAGATTCCTGTTCTCACCAACAGATGCGTACATTCTGGCTTTATCACTATTTTCCGAAAGGGCTCGGCTTAGACTTGGCACGAATTCCTGACTGTGGTGAAATCGCATCGCTGCTAGAAAGAGCAGGATTTTCCAATGTCAGTATTGAAATATCTTACACTGATATCGCTGTTGAACATAAGAAACCAGAACGATATCTTGATAAGGATTTTCGAGACGGACAATCCACTTTTTGCCTTATCTCAGAGGAGGATATAGAGTTGGGATGTAAGAAATTACGAGAAGACATAGCATCCGGCGCTGTACAAAGCGTAATTCGGCAGTTTGAAGCAAAGGAAATGAAAGCTGGCGGCTCGTGCATTATCTATGGACGGAAAAGGAGCGGTTAAAATGGCCCTGAAGAATGCATTATTTGAAGTCGAATTCAGATGTCACTTTAATAACCCTGACGATGCATTCCAAGCTTTACCTTTCATGCGTTCATGCTTGCATCGTCAGGTTGCTTGGAATGGTACCTTTTATGGACTGGAGTTATTCTAATCGGGGCGGGTACTCAGAATTACTGATGTGGTTGAGGGTGAGGATACCCAGTGTTATATTGGGTGGAAAGAACCGGACACCGGAAAATTTGCCAATATTCGGCAAGAAATAGTAGAGGATATTACAGCCGGTATTGCTGATAGTACTATTCTAAGTTTCCTTGGTGGAAAAGAGCGTATTCAGAACAAGAGTGAGGCAATCCAAGAGCTTGAAAGGCTGGGATATCATCGGTTTATGTCATGGACGGGTACCGATCTCACCGGATATTTTGAGCCACATAATATCAATGTGAAACTGATGTCCTGTGAGATATTGAGATGGCCATTTCTTTTGGAGATAGAAAAAATGGCCACCACCAAGGAAGAAGCAAGCCAGTTTGAGAAAGAACTTTACGAGTTGAGCCGCCAGCTTAAGCTTGAGAGACGTCTAGTGAAAGAAGAACCCCCGACACAGTTGTATGCTACAGTTTTCGGTGGCAAAGACCGCGGGGATGGTGGCTTGTTATCTGAATCCGGAAACATCGATGACCAGTAGTGACGCCACAAAGACAAATTTCTTGATAAGGAAGCCGCAGAAACTTTGTGAAATACTATAAAAATCCTGATATTCCCATATGCGGTAAAAGTTTCCCTTTGAGTAACATTTGCCCATAATGTGTGACCAAAACAGTAAGAAAGCCGAGTATAGGTACCGATATCCGGCTTTCTAGCTTCGAAGGACTATATCTTTACGCCTTTCCAATCCTGAATATCTTAGTCCCGCACACCGGACATACACCTTGTGTCGCAGGCCTCTTGTTCTTCAGGGTGACTGCCTTCGGATTCTTTATTTCCCTCTTTGTGCGGCATTTCATACAATACGCTTGCATCTGTTTGACCTCCTTTTTGCTATGAACAATAGACCATTTCCCTCTTCAATGTCAATAGCCGCCAA
>Ga0187886_1000929_pt1 | contig 29824 bp, 23 predicted proteins | sample June2016WEW_20_1_FD_133001 | JGI IMG/M metagenome (GOLD analysis project Ga0187886, IMG submission 133001) | Peatland microbial communities from SPRUCE experiment site at the Marcell Experimental Forest, Minnesota, USA - June2016WEW_20_150 | ecosystem: Environmental > Terrestrial > Soil >...
AAGCATCTGCATCGTCATCGCCGCCGTTCCCGGCTTACTCTCCGTCCACGCCCCCGATAAAAGCCCCAATTGAATACTCACAAACGGCACCTCTCGATTCGGCACCACAAGCACCTTCAGACCGTTCTCCAGTTTTTTACTGCTGTACTTCGGCGTTATTTTCGCCGCCGAAATCTTCGCAAACGGTGCTTCCTTTGGCCAATCACCCTTGCGCTCAAGCCCGCCTCGCCCCGGCTTCGGCGCTGCCTTCTCCGGCTCCGCCGTAATTGGGGTTTCCTCTTCCTTCGCGATGCCAGGCGTGCTACCTGCCGCAGGTATGTTCCGGTCAACTTTGACCTCCAGTGCCCGCTCTTCTGTTAAATACTCATTTGCTACTCGCTGAATATCTGCTGCCGTTACCTTTCGTATATCGTCCAGCTGCCGGTTAACTTGCGAGACGTCCCCATATTCAACCGCCGCCTCGCCCAGCATCTCCGCCTTGCTGTCTATCTTCAAATTTTCCGTTACCAGCCACCGCAGCATCTGGTTTTTCGCCTTCATCAGCTCGCGCTCGCTCACCGCCTCTGTCCGCAGCCGGGAAATATGTCCTTCGATAATTTCAAGAATGTTGTTTGCGTCTTTGCTCTCAGGCGGCATAACTGCTCTTGCCGCCAGCAAACCATCCTGCTCCAGCGACCACGTAAATGCGTCCGCGCTCACCGCCAACCGTTTCTCTGCAACCAGCTCGCGGTATAATCTGCTGCTTTTGCCGCCCCCTAATATCTCCGCTAAAAGGTCAACTACAACCGAATCCTTATGATTGATTGGCACCGTCCGGTACACCACGCCGACAAGAGGTGCAGGTGCATTTTCTTCTTCGAGCTTAACCGTTCGCCTCCCCGCTGGCTCCGGCTCCTTGACCGTAACCCGCCTCGGCTCATCGTAGCGAGGTATCCATCCGAAATAGCGTCTTGCCAATCGCTGCGCCTGCTCGTGTTTTACCGCACCGACAATAACCAGCGTGGCATTGCTCGGCACATAATATCGCGTCCAGAAATCCCGCAATTCCTGAACCGATGCCGCACGAAGATTCGGTATATTTCCTATCGGCGACCAGCGATACGGATGCACCTTAAAAACCTCCGCCAGCAGCTTCTCATACAACGTTCCATAAGGCTGGTTCAGCCCCATTCGCCGTTCTTCCTCGACCACCTTCCGTTCCGTATCGAACGACTCCTGGTCAATCTTCAAAAACGTCATTCGCTCCGCCTCCAGCCACAGTGCCAGTTCAAGCTGTTTCGCAGGCAGCGTCTCTTCGTATACCGTCCTGTCGAATCCGGTATGGCCGTTCGATATCCCGCCCACACGGTTGATATAAGCAAAGTGGTCTGTCGGCCCCAGCTTGTCCGTCCCGCGAAACATTATATGCTCGAACATATGGGCAAACCCCTGCCTGTCCGGCTGCTCGTCTTTCGACCCAACGTGATACCACAGTTGCACCGCGACTATCGGGCAGGAAAAATCCTCTAACGTTATAACTTCCAGCCCGTTCTCGAGTTTGATGCGATGATAATCGAACTTCCCTGTTTCAAACCGCTCTGGCCTTTGGCACCCCGCCCAGCCGATAACCAGCGAAACCCCAACCAAAACCGCCAGCACAAACCCGATTTTCTTGCACCTGACCTTCTTATCCATATCTATATTTTCCCTGTGGTTCCACAAATTATGCATTTACGATGTCCCTGTCGCTGCCGGCTTTAATTATCCCCTCTTTGGTAAGCAATTTCGTTTTAGTCAGCAAGGGCTGGAAATGCTTCTCTATAGCTTCTTCCATACTTCTTTTGCTTGTCAGCGCAGCGTTTGCCTTCTCGAGTATATTTTGTTCCAGCGGACAGGATAAATCGGCATCGCTGACGATACTGCGGAAGCGTTTCTCGTGCTGCTCAGTGAAATCTTTTCCTTTCTTTAGCACAAAATAAACTTCATATAGTGCGATAAGATATATCACCGCCAGTTCCACCGCCAGCCGGTAGTGCTTGATATAATCCACGTCTTCTATATATTCTCTAAACAGCCCTGAGCTGCCTCTTTTCTTATAGTCTTCTGCCGCCTCCCGGTATGGCCCGAGCGCCTGGCAAGTCTTCAGCGTCAGCAGCAGGTTATCTACTGAATCTTCGATTTCCTTCTCCGTTGGGAACATAGTGTAGGTCTCCGCAAATCCTCGCTGCAGGAAGTAGCGGAACCAGTCCTCCGTATTTCTCGTGCTTACTTTTGGAACGCAGTCCGTCCATTTATGGAATTTCTGCTTGAAAAAGTCGTATTTCACCCCGCTTTTTTGCTCCAGCCGGTACACACCGTCGTAGAGAAAATAGTCCTGAAAGACTTCGCACTGGCGGTGTTTCTCCCGGTTCTTTCCGCTGCGGTAATAAGGCCCGGCTGCGCTATTTACTATCGGATGTATTATCTGGTCTGCTGCTATATGCGTCAGGTGTCCTGCTATATACGCCAGTTTCCTGATGTCATCGTCTTCGAGTATCACCTTCTTGCCTTCTCTTAGTGCGTCGCTGAACACAATCTTAACTAATCTCAGCGGAAACTCATTCGGCCTTTGCGAATGAAGGTGATACGCCCACGGCGTAACGCCTGTTGATTGTACGGTTCTTTCTTTAAGCATATCTTTTAGGTTGCTGATTATCTCCGCATAGTAGTATAAATCTGGCCCGTTGCTTCCCAGATTTACGTATGCCTTGAACTTTTTGTTTGGATTGTCTAAGAGCTCAGCGAATTCCGCAAACTCCCTGACCCCTTTGCCTTTCAGCTTCTGCAGCGCCTTATGCGCTATCAGCATATGTGCTATACTTGCCGGCATTTTCATTCTCCTTATGCCCGCCATAGCGTAGCGAAGGCAGGCCTTTACTATTACCCTGTTTTCCTTAACGCGTACCTAATGAAGGTGTCATTGCGAGGCCGAAGGCCGTGGCAATCTGACAACTGTTTTTCCCCACACTACCGACTCTCTCACATTCTTTCAAACACAATTCTAAAAATCCGCGTCTTTCCTGCCGTTTTCTACAACACATGTAACAGTTTTCTTGCTATCGATGTCGAAAGCGATATACTTATTCATCAGTATTATGTCGATTAACGAAATATTCTGTCAGGATAAAGCGATTTCAACTTTGCAAAGGGGCTTTGCCGCAGACAAAATGCCCCACGCATACGTTTTTGCCGGTGTTGAAGGCATCGGCAAATTCAGGACCGCCCGCGAATGGGCCAAGCTGCTGCTTTGCAAAAACCAGGTTACGGAAAACGGCTTCGCCGATAGCTGCGGCTTATGTCAATCCTGCCGATTGTTTGAGGCCGGCTCACATCCCGACTTCAGCCTTATCTACAAAGAGCTGCTCGAATTCACAAAAGATAATAAAGACAAAAAAACACCCCTCGATTTGGCGATTGACGTCATTCGCGAATTTCTAATCGACAAAGTATCAATCAGGCCGACCTTGTCGCAGAGGAGGGTCTTTATCGTCAGCGAAGCTGAACGGCTGAACGCCTCATCGCAAAATGCAATGCTCAAAGTCCTCGAAGAGCCGCCTGAATACTGCACAATTATCCTGCTCTGCACCCGAATGGAAAGGCTTCTTCCCACCACTAAATCAAGATGCCGGATAGTTCGCTTCTTGCGCATAGACCAGGAGATGATAATCGACCAATTGAAAGCGATGGGCCTCGATGAGGAAAAGGCCCAATACTTCGCCCGCCTGGCCCATGGCAGTTTAGGGCAGGGCTGCCAATGGGCCCAGCTTGAACTGGCTGATGCGAATCTTTACCAAACCAAAAAAGAACTGCTCAGCTCTCTTTCAACCTACAAATTGGCCGATTGCTTAGATTTGGCTGGATGGCTTTTGGACAAAAGCGGAAAAATCGCTGCAGTGTGGGCCGACATCGAAAATACCACCAGTAAGACAGATATAAATCGCAGGGCCCAGAAAACCCTCATCCAAATAATCATATCAGCTTTGCATGATGCAATGAAAATAAACATCGCAGGGCCACAAAGTTTCATCAACTCCGACCAGAAAGAGCAAATAAAAAGCATAGCCGAACGCTTCAGCCCCGAGCAGTCAGCAGGAAAAATCGCCGATGCCTACAAAACGATGCACTGGATTGAGTCTAACGTCAACGAAAAGCTTATTTTCGAACAGCTATTGTTAAATCTCGTAGTTTCTGATACAATAAAGGTTTAGAAATAGCAACGTTAACTCGAAAAAGATAGGCAGTTGAAATGGCAGATGTCGCGGCAACAAGGCCTAAGCAGGCAAAAAATAAAAAATATATATTGGTCAGCTACGGCCGAATGAATACACTCGGCTGGTTTGAGCACCACGAAACCAATATACCCAAGATGCCCTGCCGGGTCGTGGTAAAAACCAGCAGAGGCCTTGAATTGGGCCACATCGTAGGCCAATTCTGCCCCTACAAGGGGGGGCAATTTAGATTAAGTCAGGACCAAATCAAAAAATATTTCGATGACAGCGAAATCGACCTCGTCGTCGATGAGGCCGGCAAATTCATCCGCTACGCAACCGCTGATGATATAAGCGAAGAAAGGCATCTGCGAAAAATCACAGAAGAAGAGCTCAAATGCTGCAGGCGTTTTGCCAAGGAGATGAACCTGCCGATGAAAATAGTCGATGCAGAACACATATTCGGCGGAGAACGCCTTATCTTCTACTTTATCTCTGACAGCCGAGTGGATTTCAGAGAGCTGGTGAAGAAAATCGCACGCGAACGCCAGACAAGAATCGAGATGCGCCAAATCGGCTCGCGAGACGAAGCCAAGCTGCTCGGCGATGTAGAAAGCTGCGGGCAGGAATGCTGCTGCATAAGATTTCTTAAATCCTTAAAACCGGTCAATATGCGAATGGCCAAGATGCAAAAGGCAACTCTTGACCCTTCGAAAATCTCCGGATACTGCGGCCGGCTTAAATGCTGCCTGCGATACGAAGACAAAACCTACACCGAGCTTAAAAAGAGTCTGCCAGGAAAGAATACCGTTGTAAAAACCAAATATGGCCGGGGAAGAGTCATCGATTCCCAGATATTGACACAACTGGTTATGATAGAACACGATGACGGCACAAAAATTGCCGTCCCAGTCGAGGAGCTGGAGATAACTTCCCCGGCACCAGTCGAAAAAGAAGAGCAGGACGATACTCAAGGCGACGAAGGCCGGAGCGACAGGGAAAGTGAAAAGCAGTAGTCGTTAAGGAAAAGCTATGCCTCGCAAAATCGTTGTAACCTCAGCCCTGCCTTATGCAAATGGCCCGATACACCTGGGGCATTTAGTAGAATATCTCCAGACCGATATTTGGGTGCGATTCCAGAAAATGTGCGGCAACGAGTGTCTCTACTTTTGCGCCGATGACACTCACGGCACCCCCGTTATGATAAGTGCCCGGGCCGCCGGCATAACCGCCGAACAGTTAATCGAACGCATGCATATAGAGCATAAAGCAGACTTCGACAGCTTTTTCATAGAGTGCGATAATTATTACACAACACATTCACCGGAAAATAAACACTTTAGCGAGCTCATTTTCAATTCGCTCAACAACGCCGGCTCAATCGTCAAACGAAATGTCGAACAGGCCTATTGCGAGAATTGCAAAATGTCCCTGCCCGACAGATACATTCGAGGCACCTGCCCGAAGTGCGGCGCAGAGGACCAATATGGCGACTCTTGTGAGGTCTGTAGCGGAACTTATCGCTCCACCGACTTAATCAATCCTCGTTGCGCAACCTGCCAACGCAAACCGACCCTGCAGACATCTGAGCACTACTTCTTCAAACTGGCCGATTATGAAAAAAAATTGAAAGACCTTATCGCCAGAGGCTACGTTCAGCAATCAGTGGCAAACAAACTCGATGAGTGGTTCAAAACAGGCCTGAAAGACTGGGACATCTCCAGGGACGGACCTTATTTCGGTTTCAAAATACCCGGCGAAGAAAATAAATTTTTCTATGTATGGCTGGATGCCCCTATTGGATATATAGCTTCAGTAAAGAACTACTGCGACAAAAATGATTTGGATTTCGACAAGCTCTGGAACAGCCCCGAATACGAGCTTTATCACTTTATCGGCAAAGACATTACGTATTTTCATGCACTTTTCTGGCCTGCAATGCTCATCGGAGCCGGCTTCAAAACCGCCAACAAGCTTTTCGTCCACGGCTTTTTGACCGTCAACAACGAAAAGATGAGTAAGTCTCGTGGGACATTTATTAAGGCAAGCACCTACCTGAAGCATCTTAATCCCGAATACCTGCGATACTACTACGCAAGCAAGCTGACCGGCGGTATCGAAGATATCGATTTTAGTGCAAGCGATTTTGTGAACAAAATTAATTCCAACTTAGTCGGAAAGCTTGCGAACCTTGCTTCACGCTCGGTTCCGATGATTACAAAAAGATTTGACGGTCAGCTTGGCCGATTAGACGGCCAGGGCAGAAAATTAATAAGAAAGCTGACCGTCGCCGGTGCGCAAATTATAGAAGACTACGAAAACCTCGATTACGCCGCTGCCGTCCGAACAATTATCGCTCTGGCCGATGAGGCAAACCGATACGTCGAACAGAACCAGCCCTGGACGACCGTAAAAACCGACTTGGAAAAAACACAAACGACCCTTACGGCAATAATAAATGCCGTAAGAATCCTGACGATTTACTTAAAACCCATCCTGCCCGACTATGCCAAAAAGGTGCAGGAGTTTCTTAGTATTGATGAACTAAAATTTGCAGATGTTGAAACGGTATTGGAAAACCACAAAATAAAAGATTTTCAACGATTAGTTGAGAGAATTGATGAAAAACAGGTGAATGCAATGATAGAAGAAAGTAAAGAGACTAAAAGCCCGCAGCCGTCGGCTGCCCCACTTGAGCCGATTAAGCCGGAATGTACCATCGACGATTTTGCAAAGATTGATTTGCGAATCGCCAAGGTTGTAAAAGCCGAAACCGTCGAAGGCGCCGACAAACTATTGTGTTTACAGTTGGATGTAGGCGGCCTGGAAAAAACCTGTTTAGCCGCCATAGCCCAGGCATATAAACCCGATAACTTGGTCGGCAAAACCGTAATCTACCTGGCTAATCTAAAGCCCAGAAAGATGAAGTTCGGCCTCTCAGAGGGTATGATTCTCGCAGCCGGCGCTGGCGGAAAAGACATCTTTATGCTCTCAGCCGATGCCGGAGCAAAACCCGGACAGAGAGTTCTATGATTAAAATTAGCCACGAAGACACGAAGGCACAAAGAATTTATGAATTAAAAAAACTTCGTGCCTTTGTGGCAGAAAATAAGAAATGAAAAAGAAGTTAGAAGAAATTGCCAGGGAAGATAGCCGATTCAGCCCGAACGCCCTCAAGTTCGTTTATGAGGGGCTCGGCTACACCGCAAAAAAAATCCCCACCGAGCCCCACCATGTTACCGGTCAAACCCTTTGCGAGGGACTGAGAAAATTGGCTATCGAAAAGTGGGGCAGATTGGCAATGCTGACCCTAAGGGTCTGGAACATAAAAACGACACGCGATTTTGGTGAAATCGTCTATCTGATGATAAAACACGGATGGATGAGCGCTCAGCCGACCGACTCAATCGACGATTTCAACGATGTTTACGATTTCAAAACCGTCTTCAAAGACCAATTTAAATTCTAACACCGTTATTCGCGAATCGAGATAAGAGCTTTAAAGCGTCATCTTCGGTCGGCTCTTTTGCTTTACATGTCTATGTTCCAGACATATTTTTGCGTTTTGTACGCAACTAAACATAAAAAAACAACAGATAAAACAAGGATGTAAATTAGGATTTTTTCAATAAAACCGGTGCCGAACTTTATATTTTTTGTAATAGTCATTACTTCACCTGACAAACAGTTTCTTCTGTCTGTTCCTGTATCTGTAAGGTATTGTTCAGCATTTTCTCTTCTGCCAACGGTATCGAATCCGAAAAAGTCTGCATAGGCGTTTTGCCAAAACAGTATTTTCCGCTGTGCTGGAACGACGAGGGAACCGGCACATCCCACAGGACAGGCAGGGCGAGCGGGGCAAGCAGGGCAGGCACAGGGAAAAGGAAAGTGGGGTCCCAGCAGCAGACGACAGATGACGGACAACGGAGGACGGACGACGGAGGGGGGTTCCAATTTTTGATTGACGATTGGGGGTTGGGGATTTACCATTAATAGCGTTTAGTTCCCTGCTTGCGCGGGGATAAAGGTTTTTGGAGAGAAAATTATGATAGATGCACTTGGGGCCAAGGCGATAAACGATATAGGAAATATGGGGAAGTTCGGGCGGTTTGCGTGGCGGGCGATAAAAGCGTGCGGGTGGAGTATAGGCAGGACTGCGACGTATCCCCTGATATGGGCGCAAATGAATATAATCGGCGTTCGCAGCGTGCCGATTGTAATGATAACGGGTGCGTTCGTAGGGATGATACTGGCAGTCCAGGCATACGACCAGCTTGCGGGTATGGGGCTGGAGGAACATTTGGGAGTTTTAATTAACATCTCGGTTGTTAAAGAGCTGGGACCTGTTCTTGCGGCGGTGATGCTGGCAGGACGAGTCGGCGGAGCTTTGACGGCTGAGCTGGGAACGATGAACGTTACCGAGCAGATAGATGCGGTCAGGAGTATGGGGACAGACCCGGTGCGATATTTAGTTGCACCGCGGCTTCTGGCGTGCCTGCTTCTTACGCCTGCACTGATTATCTATGCGGATTTGCTTGGCGTGCTGGGCGGGTATTTCATCGGGGTCATTCAGCTCGGGATTAACAGTCAGGGGTATTGGAACTTTAGCGCAGCGGGGGTGGAGCTGTGGGATGTGGTTGTTGGTGTTGTAAAGGGCTTTTTCTTCGGTGCGGCGATTGCGGTAATCAGCTGTTATAAGGGCTTTACGTGCAAAGAAGGTGCGCACGGAGTAGGTCAGGCGTGCACGGAGGCGTTTGTGGCCAGCTTTATCTCTATATTGGCGCTGGATTTTACACTGGCAGTGGTTTTCAAGGCGATTTACAATACGTTCTGGCCTTTGAAAAGCCTGGTGGCATAAGAAAGTAAAAAGTAGAGAAGCAAAAGTAGAAGTGAAAAAGAGCGACCAGAATAATCAGACAGCGGCGTGGGGCGGTAACGGTGTAATCGTTGTTAAGAACCTTACCAAGAAGTTCGGCGACAACGTTGTTCTGGATAATATTTCGCTGACGATAGAGAAGGGCAAGACGACGGTGGTAATCGGGCCGAGCGGATGCGGCAAGACTGTTTTGATAAAGAATTTCATAGTGCTGCTTCGGCCAAGCTCTGGGGAAGTTTATTTTAAGGACAGGCGAATCGATAATCTGCCTGATAGAGAATTAAACGAGATACGAACCCATTACGGTTTTCTTTTCCAGGGAGGGGCGCTGTTTGACAGTCTCAGCGTTGCCGAGAATATAATGTTTCCGATAAGACAGCATTATAAGATGGCCGACTGGAGGCAGGTCGAGGATGTCGTCAAGGCGAAACTGGCGATGGTTGGTCTCGATGGTTTTCAGAATTACTATCCTGCGAATCTTTCCGGCGGTCAGAAAAAAAGAGTGGCGTTGGCAAGGGCGATTGCGTTGAGTCCGGAAGTGATTTTGTATGATGAGCCGACGACGGGGCTGGACCCTATTCGTGCAGATATAATCAACGAGCTTATTTTGAAACTTCAGAGAGAGCTCGGTGAGACAACGGTTGTTGTTACCCACGATATGACAAGCGCATACAAGATAGCGGACCGAATCATTATGCTCCATAACGGCAAGATTATTGCCGACGGCGATGCCGACCATATTCGTAACCATCCTCATCCTGTAGTTCAGCAGTTTATCACCGGTCAGGTCGGTGAAGACGACCTGGCGGTTCTGCGTGCGAGCGGCGCTGTTTCCAAGGTTCAGTTCCTACCTCGTGATTTTGAGGAGTAACAGCTTTTTAGCTTTTGCACCATTCGATTGCGCTCTGTTCTAACTACGGTGGACATTTCGCACATATTGACCTAAATAACGTGGTGCTGAGGTAGCGGTCGCCACGGTCGGGGAGAATTGCAACAATCGTGCCGGAAGATATATCTTTTGCTATTTGTAAAGCACCGGCGACGGCTGCGCCGCTGGACATTCCGACAAAAATTCCTTCCTGGGCGGCGAGGGCACGGGTTGTTTCAAAGGCCTCGTCATCGTCAATGGTGATTTTTTCGTCCAAAACTTCCGGGTCGTAAATTTTAGGGATGATGGATTCTTTCATATTTTTAAGTCCCTGAATTGTGTGACCCTTGGGCGGTTCGACTCCGACAATTTTGACATCCGGTTTTTTTTCTTTGAAGAACATACTTACACCCATCAGGGTCCCGGTTGTCCCCATACCGGCGACAAAGACGTCAATTTTCCCGTTAGTCTGGGAGAAAATTTCCGGGCCGGTTGTCTCGTAATGGGCGAGGACGTTATTCTCATTAGCGAACTGGTTGGGCATATAATACTTGTCGGGTTCGGCATTGAGAAGCTGATGTGCTCTTCTGATAGCGCCATCGGTGCCCTCTTTTGCTGTGGTAAGGACGACTTCGGCGTTTAGGGCCTGCAGGATATGCTGTCTTTCTATGCTGACACATTCGGGCATACAAAGTTTGACGCGGTATCCTTTAGCAGCGCCAATCATTGCCAGGGCGATTCCCGTGTTTCCCGATGTCGGTTCGAGAATGATTCTGCCTTTGGTAAGCTGGCCAGATTCTTCGGCTTTTTTTATCATCCAATAGGCAGGGCGGTCTTTGACGGAGCCGCCGGGGTTGGCGCCTTCGTACTTTCCAAAGATTCTGACCTTTGGTCTTTTGCTGTTCAGCTTATTTAGCTCTACAAGTGGCGTATTGCCGATGGCAGATAATATGCTCATAAAAACTTATCTCCGAATCTGGCTAACTGATAACCAATTGATTTTTCTGGATTATTCTATATATTAAATTGCAGAAAATAAAGTTAATTAGTAGGAAATCAGTGGTGGAGTCGCAAAGCGAAAATCTTAAAAAGGCGGTGTTGTGGGAAGGCGACCGGGACAAGAAAGTCCGATGTAAATTGTGCGCACATCGGTGCGTGATTGGCGACGGCAAATTGGGCAGGTGCTGTGTGCGCAAGAATATAGACGGCGTATTGTACTCGCTGAACTACTATAAGGTCTGCTCAGCTAACCCCGACCCGATTGAGAAAAAGCCGTTGTATCATTTTCAGCCCGGGTCGAGCAGTTTTTCCATCGCCACAATGGGTTGTAATTTTCGCTGTGAGTTCTGCCAGAACTGGCAGATAAGCCAGGCGGCTATCGAAGATGGGCAAATTGACGGGCAAGCAATCAACCCGGACAAAATAGTTGCGGCGGCTGTTCGCTGCGGATGCAAATCAATCGCATACACTTATACCGAGCCGACGGTTTTTATGGAGCTGTGCAGCGATTGCGGACGGCTGGCAAAAGAACAAGGCCTGGCAAATGTTTTTGTCAGTAACGGTTACCAGACAGTCGAAGCGATTGATTTTGCCAGGGACTGGCTTGACGGGATAAATGTTGATTTGAAGGCGTTCAGCGAGGATTATTACAAAAGGTTGTGCAAGGCGCATCTGAAGCCGGTGTTAGATACGCTTAAATACATTGCGAAGGAGACGAAAATCTGGCTTGAGATTACGACCTTGCTGATTCCTGGTGAGAATGATTCCGACGATGAATTGAAGAAGCTCGCTGAGTTTCTCGTTAACGAGGTCGGCGCCGATGTCCCTTGGCATATCAGCCGATTTCATCCGCAGTATAAGTATCTGGATTCCGCCCCGACGCTGGTGAAGGCCCTCGAGCGTGCGGAGGAGATAGGCAAGGCGGCGGGGCTGCATTATGTATATCTTGGTAATGTGCCTGGGTCGAAATCGGAGAACACTTTTTGTTATAACTGCGGCAGGGTGCTGATTGAACGTATTGGCTACCGCATATTGGCCAATCATATAACAAATTACGGTTGTCCTGATTGCGGGACAAAAATAGCCGGCTTTGAATTGTGATTCACAGCCAATCCACGCCTTCTTTGCCTTTGAGCAGCATTTTGAAGATGTCGCGAGTCATAGGGATGTTATAGTCGTAGGATGCCAGAATCGTCGAATCGGTAACGTTGATAACCCTTACGGTCAGATAGACCCTGTCCGAAGCTGCTGCATAACTGCCGACGACGACTGCCTGTGCACGGTGTTTGGTGCTGATGTCCGACAGCTCACGGCTGAGCAGGAATTCTCCTGAGCCTTCCTTGATAAAAATTGTTGTGCGTAACTTCATCTCTATGGCGGTGTAGCCGAGTTGTTTGAGCCGTGAGGAGATTTGTTCGGAAACCGTTCTGCCGAAAGTGGAGGACTGGTTCAAATCATCGACGTTGACAAAACTTGCAACCAGAAGGGGACTATCCTTGAACATTTCTTCAGGCAGTTTTTCAACGAGGTATTCCGCAGCTTTATAATTAGCGGCGGTGATAACATCACTGTTCGCATCAACGAGCCTTATGTTGTTCTCGGCGGCGGCCAAAAGTATTTTGTGCTCCGCTTTTTCACGTTCCGTGAGGTTTTTGAGCAATTCGATTTTGGCCTCGTCCCGGGCCTTTCGTAATTCGTAGCTGTCATATCTTGATTCGGAAATGTCGAGAGCCGACTTGGTTTTTGGAGTTTTAGTAGTTCCACCGCAGCCGGCAATTGCCCAGCAAATCAAGACCAGTAATGTTGATTTCATAAGATATTCAGCCATTGGAAACAACCTCCATTGCTTTTTTGCTGTATTGTATAGATACCGACTTTATCCTGTCAAGTTTTTTTGAAAAGCCAAATGTGCGGCAGGTGAAAAAAGCGTGCAATTTGGACAGTTTTTGACTAAAATTAAAGTGGTAATTAGTAACCGGAATGGAATTATGAAGATAATTGCAGATGCAAATATTCCGTTTGTGAAGGATTGTTTTTCGTCTATCGGCGAAGTCGAGGTTTTAGCCGGCCGGGAGATAAGGCCGGGTGTTGTCGGCGATGCGGAATGTTTATTGGTTCGCAGCGTAACGAGGGTGGATTCGGATTTGTTGGCTGGCAGCAAGGTCCGCTTCGTGGGCACGGCTACTATCGGCTTTGACCATATAGATATTGAATATCTGGCGAAAAACAATATAGGTTTTGCATCGGCACCGGGGTCGAATGCCAATTCTGCGGCTGAGTATGTTATTGCCGGGCTGCTTGAAATCGGGCGAAGGTATAAAATAAGATTGGATGGTAAATCGATAGGTATTGTAGGGGTGGGTAATGTCGGCAGCAGGGTTGCTAAAAAGTGCGAGGCGTTGGGTATGAAGGTATTGCTGAATGACCCGCCTTTGCAGAGAGAGAGCGGTGATGCGAAATACCTGCCTTTAGAAGAACTTTACGATTGCGATTTTATAACGCTTAATACGCCGTTGACTTTTGAAGGGGCTGATAAGACTTTTCATTTGGCTGACGAAAAATTTTTCAAGTCGCTAAAGGCCGGATGTGTTTTCTTTAATACTTCGCGCGGCAGAGTCGTTGATACAGGAGCTTTGAGAGCATCGGTTCGGTCGGGCCAGTTAGAGACTACCGTGCTTGATGTCTGGGAGAATGAGCCGAATATTGATACCGAGCTTTTAGAAATGATAGACATCGGCACGCCGCATATAGCCGGTTATTCGCTGGACGGCAAGATTGCAGGAATGATTATGATATATAAAGCAGCCTGCGGATATTTTGGATTAAAGGCCGAGTATGATGTTGAGGATTTTTCGCCTGAGCCGGATGTTCCACTATTGAAGATAAATTCAGGCAGCGGCAGCGAGCAGGATGTGCTTCGGAGGACTGTCGAGAAGATTTACAGAATCAGCGAAGATGACTTGAAGCTGCGGCGGATTTTAGATGTGCCGGCAGAAAAAAGAGGTGAATTTTTTGACGATTTGCGAAAAAATTATCCTGTGCGGAGGGAATTCCAGAATACAGAAATAGAATTAGCCACAGAGAATTTAAGTAGAAAGTTAAAAGGAATTGGTTTTAAGGTTGGAAATGCGAAAAGTTAAAAGCGAACATTTACTTGAGTGGAGTGGGGGGCGGCTGGATTTTTCGGCGGGCTGTGTTGTGATGGGGGTTTTGAATGTTACGCCGGATTCGTTCAGCGACGGGGGACAATTTTTCGATAAAGATAAGGCGATTGAGAGGGGGGAGCAAATGGCCGGTGATGGCGCTGCGATATTAGATGTTGGCGGAGAATCTACTCGGCCAGGTTCGGCATCGGTGTCGGCTGAGGAGCAGATAAGACGGGTTGTGCCGGTGATAGAGGCGCTTGCGAAAAAAGTCGATGTGCCGATTAGTATCGATACGGCAAATTACGAGGTTGCTGAAGCTGCGCTGGATGCAGGGGCGGCGATGATAAACGATATTACGGCTTTGAGCGATGAGCGAATGGGGGAATTGGCAGGTGAGCGGGGTGTACCGGTTGTTTTGATGCATATACAGGGAACACCAGCGACAATGCAGATTGAGCCGAAATACAAAGACGTGGTTGGCGAAGTTCGCCAGTTTCTGTTGGAGCGGGCAGAACGGGCGGAGCAGTTCGGCATTGATAGAAGTAAGATTTTTATTGACCCAGGGATTGGGTTCGGCAAGACGACCGAGCACAATCTGGAACTTTTGAGAAATATCGGTAAATTTGTTACTACCGGCTATCATGTTTGTGTCGGCGCCAGTCGCAAGAGTTTTATCGGTAAGATAACAGGCAAGGGAAAACCGACTGAGAGGATATTTGGCACTGCTGCGACGGTTGCCTTGTGTGCTGTGGCAGGGGTCTCAATTGTGCGGGTGCACGACGTAGCGGAAATGATTGATGTGGTTGAAATAATCAATGCAGTAAAGCGTATAGAGGTGTGATATGAGTATAAGCAGTCACTTGGGTATTGTTTTACTGGTAATCATCGGGATGGTAACAGTCATCGGCGTTGTCGCAATAGCGGTCATCGAGACAAGGCGTGTGGAGAAGGGGCAGCCATCCATAATATCAAGCAAGAAGAGCGATAAAGCGGGATAATACAGGAAACGAATTTAAATAAGCTGTAAAGCGATTTTGAGGGCCTCGTTAGTGTTTTTGACGAATGCGAATTTCAGGCCTTTTTTTGCTTCTTTTGGGACTTCGGGGAGGTCTTTCCTGTTGCGGGCGGGAAGAATGACGGTTCTTATGCCGGCTTGTTTTGCAGCGAGGATTTTTTCCTTCAGGCCGCCAATGGGTAAGACCAGGCCTCGCAGGGTTATTTCGCCGGTCATTGCGACATCAGGTCGAACGGCTTTTCCCAATAGCAGTGAGACCAGCGAGGTGAACATTGCGACCCCTGCGCTTGGGCCGTCTTTGGGGATTGCTCCTGCGGGGACGTGGATGTGAAAATCGAATTTTTTGAACCTGTCAGGTTCGATTTTTAGTTTTTTTGAATTTGCTTTTACGACTGAAAAGGCGGCCTGTGCGCTTTCCTTCATAACATCGCCGATATGGCCTGTAAGCTGCAGGTTTCCTCTGCCGGGCATAAAGGCGGATTCAATAAAGAGCAGCTCACCGCCGACGGGCGTAAAGGCGAGGGCGGTTGCGACGCCGGGGATTCCTGTTCGCAGGGCCAGCTCGGACTCGAATTGTGTGGGGCCGAGGATTTTCGCGAGGTCTTTTTTGTTGATAGTGGCTTGTCTTTTTTTGGCTTTTGCAATTTGGGTGGCGACGGCCCTGCAGACGGCGGCTATGCTTCTTTCAAGGTTTCGGACCCCTGCCTCGCGGGTGTAATCGCGAATTATCGCAAGGGTCGCCTCGTCTTTTATGGTCAGGCGGCTTTTGTTTAAGCCGTGCTCGGCGAATTGGCGGGGGATGAGATACTTTTTTGCGATATTAAGCTTCTCATTTTCGGTATAGCCGGGCAGCTCGATGACTTCCATTCTGTCTCGCAGCGCCGGCGGGACCGGCTCGGTATAATTTGCCGTGCCGATGAACATAACAGTAGATAAATCAAAGGGCTGGTCAAGGTAATGGTCTGTGAAGCTGAAGTTTTGCTCCGGGTCGAGGACCTCAAGCAGAGCGCTCGAAGGGTCGCCTCTGAAATCGGCGCCGATTTTGTCTAATTCATCGAGCATAAAGACGGGATTTCTGCTTTGACACTTTCTCAACTCCTGCAGGATTCTGCCCGGTAGTGCGCCGATGTAGGTTCTTCGATGTCCGCGGATGTCGGCCTCGTCTCTTATTCCGCCGAGCGATATGCGGATAAATTTTCTTTCCATTGCGCGTGCGATGGATTGTCCGAGCGATGTTTTACCGACGCCCGGCGGGCCGACAAAACAAAGTATAGGGCTTTTACCTGTGGGGTTTAGCTTGCGGACGGCGAGAAATTCGAGGATGCGTTTTTTTACCTTTTTCAGGTTGTAGTGGTCGGCGTTGAGTATTTGCTCGGCCTTGTTGATATCCAGCCGGTCTTTTGTTTCGATGGACCAGGGCAGCTCACAAACCCAGTCCAGATATGTTCGGATAACGCTGTATTCGGGCGAAGCAGCGGGGATTTTACTCAATCTGTCCAGCTCACGAAGCGCCTCGGCCTCGACTTTTTCGGGCATTTTGGCTTTTTTGATATTTTTGTTGATTTGCTTTAGCTCTTCGGTTTGCAGGTCGCCTTTTCCAAGCTCGGATTGGATGGCTTTTAACTGTTCCTGCAGGAAGTATTCGCGCTGATTTTTGTCCACCGCCTCTCTTACACGGCCCTGGATTTTATGACTGAGCTCGAGGACTTCCAGCTGAGCTGCCAGGGCGGCGGATATTTCTTCAAGGCGTTTGGCGGCATCAAGCTCCTCGAGCAGGTGTTGTTTCTTGGCGGTGTCGAGGTTAAGATTGGCCGCCAGGAAATCGGCTAAGGCAGAGGGATTTTCGATATTTTCCAGCAGCACAGATGCCTCTTCGGGGATATTCGGACTTAGTGCTATGACACGATTTGCTGTCTGGCGGACGCTGACGATGAGCGCCTGGAGCTTTTTGGTCATTTTCGTTTGGATGTTGAGCGGCTGCACGGCGGCCTTTAGATACGGCTCTGTGGCTATCGGTTTTACGATTTTGAAACGGACTATGCCATGGACTATAATGTTAATCGAGCCCTGCGGTATTTTTATTAGTTTGAGGACCGAAGCGACGGTGCCGACGGAGTAGATATCGTTGAAACCCGGCCTGTCAGTTTCGGGGTTGTGCTGCGTAACAAGCCCTATGATAGATTCGTTGGGTTTGATGTCGGCAAGGAGATTTTTGCTTCTCTCCCGTCCGATTGCCAACGGCATTACCGTGCCCGGATAGGCGACAGCATTTCGAATCGGCAAAATGCCGATTACCTCCGGCAGTTTGAGTTCGTGGTTGTGCTCACGTAATTCTGCGTTTTCGTTGTGTAAATAGCGCTCAAAATCCGGAGGGTCTTCGACGACCATTTCAATCGGCCAACTGCTGTTGGGAAACAACAAATTTTCCGGGTTGTTTAGCATATTGTCTATATCGGTTATTGTGTGATGATACACGATTTAAACCGAAAACTAAAGGCTAAAAATCACAGGAAAAAGGCATAAATCATAAGTTATTTTCTGTTATTATGCCCTTTTTCTTTTCGCTTATTTGATGGCTGAAGGATAACTTTGCAGTGATTTTACGCTGCTCGTGCCTTTGCGAAAAACTACGATGCCTTTTACCGAAGCAACGGCAGCGGGACGAGATAACCTCTAAGGCTTTCGGGATATTATCGCAAAGCATTACCAGAGCGGTCGAAACGCTTATAAGAACGGATAGCAGCGAAAAACAGCGGCTAAGTAAGAAGAATCAGAGGGGTGTCTCGTAAGCAATTTGCCCCATTTTTGCTGATGAAGCTCAGCTGTGTGCTAATGTTAAAAGGCCAGGAATGCCGATAATCATATAAATCAAGAGTTATTTATTAAGGAGAAACGAAAATGAAAGGTAAAGTTTGGACCATTATCGTATTGGTGATATTGCTCGTTGGCCTGGTTGTATTTAATGGCTGCAAGAAATCACAGCCGGCCAAACCAGCCAAACCAGCTGCTCAAACCAAGGCCGTCGAGCCAAACCAGCCAAAAAAATAAAGCTGGAACAGCAAAAAGGTTTTGGGCGACCAATTCTTCATAGTTGAACTACTCAAGCTGACCATTTGAGGACGTTGTGCGAGAGGTGAATAAGTTAGCCAGTAACCCTCAGAACAAAAAGAGTTTTGTCAAACACAAGCCTTAACGGTTGTCTCTTGCACCGGCAAGCCAGCGGATGTCTCCCCCGACACCTTGTACTGTTTGACAACCAGTTGCAGAAAGCATGACGAAAAGCAACATGATTATTAAGAAGGCTTTTTTGACCATTTCCTTGTAATCCTCGAAAGTCTTTTTTTGTTTCTTATATACTTATCGTCCTATCGCCGGCCAAAAAATAAACTTATTAATTGGGATTTCCCATATTAACCACTTGGCCACGTAATCAAAACCAAAGGCAGTTCAAACGTGCCAAAGACATATACTATTTGATGGCTGAATGATAACTTTGTAGCGATTTTACGGTGCTTGGTTCTGTCCGATGGGCGGCGATGCCTTTTACGGCTGCTGCTGCGGCTGCTGCTGTTGTAATGTAAGGGACCTTGTATTTTATAGCTGCCTTTCGGATATAAGAATTGTCGTATTTGCTTGACTTGCCGGTGGGGGTGTTGATGATTAGCTGAATCTCGGTGTTTTTAATCGCATCTACTATATTGGGTCTGCCCTCGTGCATTTTGAGGATACGTTCGGTTTTGACGCCTCCCTCTGCGAGGAAGCGACAAGTACCTTCGGTTGCCTTTATTTTGAAACCGAGTTTGGCAAAGGCTTTGGCTGTTTCAAGAACTGCGGGCTTGTCCTCGTCAACGACGGTTATCAAAACAGTGCCCTCGGAAGGCAGTGGCAGGCCGGTGGCTTCCTGTGCCTTGAAGTAGGCCAGTCCGAATGAATTTGCCAAGCCCAATACTTCGCCTGTGGAGCGCATTTCCGGGCCGAGGATTGGGTCAACCGTGTGGAACATATTAAATGGGAAGACGGCTTCTTTTACGCCGAAGTGCGGGATTTTTCTCTGCTTGATGTTGAGGTCTGCAAGTTTTTTGCCGAGCATAAGCTGTGTAGCGACACGTGCCATCGAAATGTTGCAGACCTTTGAGACTAACGGCACGGTTCGCGAGGCACGTGGATTAGCTTCAAGCACATAGACAACGTCATTAGCTATCGCATACTGCATATTCATCAGGCCGACGACTTTTAATTCTATCGCTATTGTTTTGGTGTATTCGCAAATGGTGTCAATATGCTTTTTAGGTATGCTGACAGGCGGAATCACACAGGCAGAATCGCCGGAGTGGATGCCGGCCTGCTCGATATGCTCCATAACCGCAGGCACAAAAACGTCGATGCCGTCGGAGATGGCGTCGGCCTCGGTTTCGGTGGCGTTTTCGAGGAATTTGTCAATCAAGATGGGTCTTTCCGGCGTAACTTCGACTGCGGCTGCGACATATTCTCGGAGCATTTCCTTGTCGTGGACGACTTCCATACCGCGTCCGCCGAGGACATAAGACGGCCGAACCATCAGCGGATAGCCAATTCGTTTGGCGATAGCGAGGGCCTCGTCAAGGTTACTTGCCATACCGGATTCGGCCATAGGAATACCGAGCTTATCCATCATTTTGCGGAAGCGGTCACGGTCTTCAGCTAAATCTATCGTATCAGGTGTTGTGCCGATTATTTTGACGCCTGCCTGTGCGAGCTCGCTTGCTATATTAAGCGGAGTCTGACCGCCGAACTGGACAATGACACCTTCGGGCTTTTCCTTTTCGTAGATGCTCAATACATCTTCAACCGTAAGCGGCTCGAAGTAAAGTTTGTCGGAAGTATCATAATCTGTTGAGACGGTCTCCGGATTGCAGTTGACCATAATCGTTTCGAATCCTTCGTCGCGCAGAGCAAAAGCAGCGTGGACGCAGCAGTAATCAAATTCGATCCCTTGGCCGATGCGGTTTGGCCCGCCGCCTAGGACCATTATCTTGCGTTTTTTACTTACGCCGACCGTATCGGGTGCGTTGTAAGTGGAGAAATAATAAGCTGCATTTTCGACGCCGCTGACCGGCACCGGTTCCCAGGCCTCGACGACGCCGAGTTTTGTGCGCTGCCGGCGGATTTTATCTTCCGGAACACCGAGCAGCCCGGCAAGGTATCGGTCAGCGAAACCATCCTTTTTGGCCTGTGTCAACAACTTGTCCGGAAGCTGTTTACCTTTGAATTTGAGGATTTTCTCTTCAAGCTGAACGAGCTCGGCCATTTGCTCAATGAACCATCGTTTGATATACGTTTTCTCGGCAAGGGTATCGATGTCGGCTCCCTTGCGGATCGCCTCATACATAATGAACTGCCGTTCACTTGTTGGAGTGCCGACGAGTTTCATCAGCTCATCAAGTGAAAGTTTGTTGAAATTTTTTGCAAAGCCCAGCCCATATCTGCCGTTCTCAAGTGAGCGGATAGATTTCTGAAATGCCTCCTTGTAATTTTTACCGATACTCATCACCTCGCCGACGGCCTGCATTTGCGTTCCGAGCTTGTCCTCAACACCTTTGAACTTCTCGAAAGCCCATCTGGCGAATTTGACAACCACATAATCACCGGAGGGGGTATATTTTTCGAGCGTGCCGTCTCTCCAGTATGGTATCTCGTCCATTGTCAGCCCGCCGGCGAGCATCGAGGAGACAAGAGCTATTGGAAAGCCGGTGGCTTTTGAGGCAAGCGCCGACGAACGTGAGGTTCTTGGGTTGATTTCGATTACGACTACGCGGTCGGTTTTGGGGTCGTGGGCAAACTGTATGTTTGTGCCGCCGATGACCTCGATGGCCTCAACGATGTCGTAGGAGTATTTCTGCAGACGTTTTTGCAGCTCCGGGTCGATGGTGAGCATCGGTGCGGTGCAGTATGAATCGCCGGTGTGTATGCCCATAGCGTCGACGTTTTCGATGAAGCAGACGGTTATCATCTGGTTCTTTGCATCACGGACGACTTCCAGCTCCAATTCCTCCCATCCCAAAACAGATTCTTCGACGAGAATTTGCCCAACGAGACTTGCCGAAAGGCCTCGGCTGGCTACTGTTTGCAGCTCCTCCAGATTATAAACAAGCCCTCCGCCCGTGCCTCCCATAGTATAGGCGGGACGAATGACGACAGGAAATCCCATTTTGTCGGCGATTTTTTCGGCTTCTTCTACGCTGAAGGCCAGTTCACTTTCCGGCATATCGATGCCGAGGCGGTTCATTGTTTCCTTGAAGGCGCCGCGGTCCTCGCCTCGCTTGATGGCATCGACCTGAACGCCGATTACCTTGACGCCATATTTTTTGAGCACGCCCGCACGGGCAAGTTCTGAGGACAGATTAAGCCCGCTTTGGCCTCCGAGGTTGGGCAGCAGGGCATCGGGGCGTTCGGCTTCGATGATTTTCGTCATAGTCTGGAGATTGAGCGGCTCAATATAAGTTATATCAGCCATACCCGGGTCGGTCATAATGGTGGCGGGATTGGAATTGACTAAGACTATCTTGTATCCTAACTTGCGAAGGGCCTTGCAGGCCTGTGTGCCGGAGTAGTCAAATTCGCAGGCCTGGCCGATGATAATTGGGCCGGAACCGATAATCATAACTTTTTTTATGTCTTTTCGTTTCGGCATTTGAAATTCTCCTGTTTTCTGGGTATTTTCACCAAAAGTTACAAATTTGTCGCGTGGGATTAGACTATATAAAAATTATGCTGTCAAATAAGAAAAGTTTATAAAGCAGATGAATAGAATCGATTTTTTAAGTAATCCCCATCTTTATAAGGTGTTTTCTTTTTCTGCGAAATATGAGCTGCGGGTGAACGGTGAGGACATAACCCAGTAAAACCTCAGCGAAATTGCTTTTTGTTTCCACCAGTCGAATTTCGCAGGCGGTATGTATTCGACTACTTCGAGCGAATTTTTTGATGGTTTTAGATATTGGCCGATTGTAATTCTATCGCAGCCGACGTTGCGCAAATCTCTTAAGGCCTGCTTGACCTCGGCGTCGGTTTCTCCCAACCCGAGCATAATTGAAGATTTTGTCGGCGTGTTTCTGTAGGTTTCTTTGGCCAATTTAAGCAGGTCTAGGGAGCGTTGATAGTTTCCGCCGGCCCTGACTTTTCGGTATAGGGATGAGACGGTTTCAATATTGTGCGCAAACACGAATGGCAAAGCATCGGCCAGGATTTCTATGGCTTGGGCCTGACAGTTGCGGAAATCGGGCGTTAGTATTTCAAATTTTATATTCGGGCATCTGTTTCTTACTTCGTTAATGCAATTGCGGAAATGGCCTGCGCCGCCGTCCGGCAAATCATCGCGGCTGACGCTTGTGATTACGAGGTATTTGATTCCCATTTGCTCTGTCATTTCAGCTATTCTTGCCGGCTCGGTTGGGTCAGGCGGGGGAGGTCTGCCGCAGGGAACCGAGCAGAATTTGCAATTTCGTGTGCAGATGTTGCCAAGAATCAGGACTGTTGCCGTGCCTCTCGACCAACACTCGCCTCGATTGGGACAGTTGGCGTTGTGGCATATTGTTTTTATTCCGAGAGAGTTTAAGACTGTCTCGGTGGAGTTGTATCTGGCACTTGCCGGCAGCGGTCTTTTCAGCCAGGGCGGCAGTTTTCGTCGCCCGTTCGGTGTAGGAAAGTGTTTGATAAGCAGTTGGGACAATTTTTCTTTGACGTTGGTCATTGAATATTGTTTGCCGGTCTCCTTCATCGCCGATGTCATTTCTACGTTGTCCAGGCCGCACGGTATTAGATAATCGAAAATGCTCAGGTCGTTTTGAATGTTTATTGCCATACCGTGATAGGTTACAAATTTTGACACGCGCACACCGATGGAAGCGATTTTTTTGTCGTTTACCCATAAGCCGGGAAAACCTTTTCGTCTTTGGGTTTTGACATTCAGTTGTTCCAACAGTTCGACACCAATCGCTTCAAGTTTTCGGATATATTCACTGATGCCGAGGCCTAAATCGGGCAGATACAGAATCGGGTAAAAAACCAGCTGGCCGGGATTGTGCGCAGTTGTTCCGCCGCCTCGGCGGACATCGACAACATCTATACCTTGCTCTTTCAGACTTTCACTGTCTGTGCAAAGTTTATTGGCGCTTTGCCGGGCGCCGAGAGTAATGACGGGTGGGTGCTCGGTGATTAGGATGGTGTCCGATATTTTGCCCTGCTGTCTTTCTTTGCAAAGTTGGTGCTGTTGCTGGAGAACCTGCTGGTAGTCGGCAAGGCCGCAATCAATAATGCGCAAGGATGAGTTTTTAACTTTTTCAGCTACTGTCAACACGATGATGATAATATAGCAGAAAAATATGGGCAACGGAACTTAACGTTGATTATTTTGCGATAGTGGTGTGTGCGGCGTCGAACATTCTGACGCCGCCGCGGTCGAGCTGGAGAATCAGGCCCTTTTCGGGGTCAACGCCGATGCAGTTGCCGGTGAATTTCCTGCCGTTGTAAATAACCGTTATTCTCTGGTTCAGCAGGGTATTTAGTTTACGCCATCGGTCGATTATTTTTTTGCTTGTGTTCTCTGCCACTTCGAGCCAATGGTCTAACGAGGAAAGCAATCTTTTCGCCAGCGAGATGCGGTCGCATATTGAGCGGCTTTCGATGTCGATACTTGTAGCGGCTGTTTGCAGCTCGCGTGGGAAGGAGTTTTTCTTTTGGTGGCAGTTTATTCCTATGCCGATGATGTAAGCGGTGCTGCCATTAACCGTTTTTGACTCGACCATAATACCCGCCACCTTTTTGCCGTCTAAGATTATATCGTTTGGCCATTTGATTTTAGCGTGGCTGTGAGCGATTTTGCCGACGGCCTCGGCGACGGCCACAGGGCAGGTGAGCGAGAGCAGCTCAGGATTACACTTGCAGGAGGTTAAAAGAATCGAACAAAGAATACTGTCAGAGCGGCCGCTGAGCCATTTGGCGCCTGCTCTGCCGCGGCCGGCTGTTTGCTCTTCGGCAAAGATTGCCAGACCGTTGTTCTCTTTGTTTTTTGCATATTCGGCGGCGATGTCGTTTGTGCTCGATGTGCGATTATAGACGAGGATTTTCCTGCCGATACGCTTGGTATTTACCTTTATTTTGTCGGGGTCGAGATGTTCGTTCGCTGGGCAGGTCATAGGTTAACTGTCAACCGCAATGTCAACGGCTCTTGCTGAGTGAGTGATTTCGCCTACGGCGATTCTGTCAATGCCGCACTGAGCAATGGCTGAGACATTGCTCAGCGATATATTTCCTGAGGCCTCGAGTAACGGTCTTTTGTCTTTGCGGCACATTTTGTTTCGCATATCGATGGCGTGCTTTAACTGCCATTGCCCCATATTATCGAGCAGCACAATGTCGACGCCCGGAATCTTTAAGACATAATTGAGTTGGTCATCGACGTGGTCGACCTCTACGGCGATAAATTTGGCGCCTTTTATTTTTTTTGCTCGTTCGATTATTTTTTTCAGCTTCGGGTAGAAGTTTCTGCCGAGCTGCGCCAGATGGTTATCTTTAATCAGCACGGCGTCGTATAATCCCAGCCGGTGGTTGTGTCCGCCGCCGCAGCGGACGGCGTATTTTTCGAGGGTTCGCCAGCCAGGCATTGTTTTTCGAGTGTCGTAAATTTTTGCCTTTGTCCCTTCAACTGCACGGACAAATTTGCGCGTTGTTGTAGCTATTCCGCTGAGCCGCTGCAGGAAATTGAGCATAACCCGCTCGGCACTTAGCATAGCGCGCAGGGGACCTTCGATTGTAGCGATTTTACATCCGACGTAAGCTGTCTGGCCATCTTTTACAATGACCTTTAACTTAAGTCTCCTGTCGAAACAGGCGAGGATTTCCCTGGCGATATTCATTCCGCATACCACTATTTCTTCGCGAGATATGATATTCGTTTTGGCAATAACATCATCTTTAAAGAGAAGTTCGCTGGTTATATCGCCGCTGCCGAGGTCTTCTTCGATTGCCATTTTGATTAGTTGGCGTGCTTCTGTGATGTTCAGTTGTTTCATTTGAGTTTTTTCCTTTGCTTTTTCGTGGCCAAATAGCTTTTTTTCTTTTTCCCTGAATCGATGAGAACAAATTCCGGCAGCTCTTTCAGTTCGCGCAGCTGGTCCCGCAGGAAAGCAGCTCGCTCGAAATCCAGGGCCTCGGCTGCTTCAAGCATTTCTTTCTCAATCTGGCCGGCCAGCTCGACCTTGTCGTATTCGCGTTCTTCGAACCGGACCGCTTCGCGAGCGGTTTTTCTCGCCTTTATCTGCTCGGTTAGACTGCTGCGAATTTCCTTTCTTATCGTTTCAGGCGTAATATTATGCTCTTTGTTAAATTGTAACTGAATTTTACGGCGTCTGTTCGTTTCGTCAATAGCTTTTTGCATCGATTTAGTAACCGTATCGGCATATAAAAAGACAGTGGCGTTGATATTTCGTGCGGTTCTGCCGATTGTTTGTATCAGTGAAACCTGACTGCGCAGGAACCCTTCTTTGTCTGCATCGAGGATTGCGACGGCTGAGACCTCCGGCAAATCCAGACCTTCCCGCAGCAGATTGATTCCGACCAGCACATCGAATTCGCCGTTGCGCAGGTCGCGCAGTATCTCGATTCTTTCGAGCGTGTCGATTTCACTGTGCAGATAGCGGCATCGAAAACCTTTCTTTGTAATAAAACCCGCTAAGTCTTCTGCCATTCTTTTTGTCAAGGTTGTAACAAGCATTCGCTCTTTGGCTTTGACTCGTTTTTCGATTTCACCGAGCAGATGCGGAACTTGATTGCCGGCCGGATGAACGAAGATTTGAGGGTCCACCAGACCGGTGGGTCTTATGATTTGCTCGACGACCTCGTTGTTACATTTTTCCAGCTCGAACTCGCTCGGCGTGGCGGAGACGAAAACGACCCTGGCCCAGTTTTCCTGAAACTCTTCGAATTGCAGAGGCCTGTTATCTAATGCGCTGGGCAGCCGAAAGCCATGTTCAACTAAAACCTCTTTTCTGCTTCTGTCGCCGGCCCACATCGCCCGCAGTTGCGGTATGGTAGCGTGCGATTCATCTATGAATAATAAAAAGTCTTTCGGGAAATAATCAATCAGGGTGTAAGGCCTTGCTCCAGGCGGCAGGCCTGCTAAGTGTCTGGCGTAATTTTCAATCCCGCTGCAGTAGCCGACCTCCTGCATCATTTCGATGTCATACATCGTTCGCGCCTGCAGTCGCTGGGCTTCGAGAAGTTTGCCTTCCTGATGGAATTGCTGCAGCCGTTCTTTCAGCTCGGCCTTTATGCCCTCTATCGCGGAGCCGATTCTGTCGGTGGGCATAATATAATGCTCAGCCGGATAGATAAAAACCTGTTCTTCAACGGCAAGGGTTTCGGCGGATATTGGATTTATATAGCTGATTTTTTCAATGCAGTCGCCGAAAAATTCGAAGCGGACTGCAAAGGTTTCGTAAGAAGGATACAGCTCGACCACATCTCCGCGAACGCGGAATGTCCCCCTGGCAAAGTCGAAATCATTTCTGATGTATTGCAGGTCGGCAAATCTCCCAAGGAGGTCGTTTCTCTTGACGCTATCGCCTGTTCGGACAGCCACTACCGACGCTTTGTAATCTTCCGGTGAGCCAAGACCGAAAATACAGGAGACGGATGCAACGATGATACAATCATTTCTTGTTGATAAGCTGGTAGTGGTGGAAAGGCGGAGCCGGTCGAGGTCGGCGTTTTTCGAGGCGTCTTTCTCTATGTAAATATCCCGCTGCGGGATGTAGGCCTCCGGCTGGTAGTAATCATAATAGCTGACGAAATATTCGACGGCATTTTCCGGAAAAAGCTCCTTGAATTCCTCGTAGAGCTGGGCGGCCAGTGTCTTGTTGTGCGATATGACGAGAACCGGCAGGTCGAATCGAGCTAACGTCTCTGCCATTGTGAATGTTTTGCCGCTCCCCGTTACGCCCATAAGGGTCTGGAATTTCTTGCCTGTGTGCAGACCTTCTACGAGCCGCTCTATTGCTCGCGGCTGGTCACCGGCGGGACTAAAGGAGCTATTTAGTTTGAATATGCCCATTTATTATTATTTTAACCGTAAATTGTGCAGATTTCATGAGAAAATTGGTGTACAGCGGATAGCGTTCGGTGGATAGAAAGATGCTCATTGTGCACGGGTCAACTGCGCCCTGACTAGGGGCGATGAAAAATGCCCTTTGTACCTTTGGTATTTTTCAGCGTTTTTTTCTTATTAAGAGCGCTGCACCAAGACCAAGAAGCCCGATTGTCGTCGGCTCAGGAACGACTGTGATTGAAAGAACGTCATTTTCTGTGCCTGCAATCATATATATGTCGCTATTAAGTGAGTAAGTGCCGACACTCAGTCCCTCAATACTGACATCCCAATGGTCACCCCACACGCTGATAGGACCAACATCAGACCAGCCGGAATGCAAATACCACCAGCCGGGAGACTCTAGCACCCCAGCAAATGCAAGGTCTCCGGCGAGTTCAAGAGGCGTTACATCGGTAATCTGAGCTGCGTCGCTTGTTTCCCAGTCAGCGCCCATAATAACGCCATAGGAGCGCAGACCCGGATTATCTGAGTAGATTTGAATGGTCTTTATCTCCCCGACGTTTAATGTGATTTCATTTGTCGGGCTCCAGGTCAGATTTGCTTGTGCTGCAGATACTAAGGCAAACAATATTAGCAGGAACAAAATGGAAATGTTTTTTCTTTTCATCTCTCTTCTCCTTGTTTTTCCCCATTTTCTTCAATAGTAATATGGTACTCCCTTTGTAAGCTGTTTGTCAAGTGAAAAAATCCGGCCCGGTTCTTACAATATATTTCCATATTCATAACTCTATTCATTAAAAGCTGTTACAGTAGGACGAAAAGTCTTGTTGCCTCGATTTTAGTAGTTTCCGATACTGGGGAACCTCAAATCTTGACATAACTTTCTTAAACTGGGACAATCGCCTGCGAAGATGAAAATTAAGGGGTAAAGTGAAATGAAAAATACAATTTTTCTCATGGCAATGACTTGTTTACTCGCCGGTTGTGCCAGTAAAGGGCCGACAGGGATGAAACTCAAGACCGAAGCGGAGGTAACATCTAAACAGGGATTGCCGGTAAAGGTAATGTCCTATGATGAGAAGCCGTTGTCGATAAAGATTGCACCGGATAAAACCGCCGTTATAGCGGTTATTATTTCTTCGATAGCGGCTGTTGCGACCGTGACGGCTGCTATAGTGGCTGCTATAACTGCTTACTTTGCTGGAAAGAGTGCTAAAGCAACCAAGCTGGCTGCGGAAGGGCAACTGTTCGTGGAACTAACGCGAGAGTATGTTTCTGATGAAATAGGAAAAGGAATAAAAGAACTGAATGACTTGTGGGACAGAGTGTATAAAGCGGTGAAGTGTTCGGATGAATGGGACAAAAAGCATCTCGAATTAACAGAGGAGCAGTTAAGTGAAGACGCAAGTAAAGGATTCGAAAGATTGGATGAGAAATCTCAAATAATTATTAGTAGTGTAACCGTTTATTTTCAGACAATACTGCAATTGTATAAATCCGGATATGTGAGCAAAGAGTTCGCCAGAAGCATATGTGAGATTACCAGAATAACAGAGAGTGTAGAGTATTTTATGGAACGTTTTATTCGGGCAAATGGAGGTGGGAATAAAAAAGTTGAAAAGTTTAAAAATGAACTTAAAGAAATAAGGCATATTGAAGGTGCGTAAGTGTCAGACGGAGAGTTTGTTTGAGACGGAGGATGTCCAGCAAGGCAAGTGCAGCCATATTATTCGAGTTGCATTTGAGTCGGCGGCGGATATGGAGTTTGACTATCTTGTGCCGGATGAGCTTTGGCCGATTAAAACAGGGCAGCGGGTTGAGGCGCCTTTCGGAAGAAAGAATAAACTCGAAAAAGGTTTTTGTGTCGAAGTAGTGGCAGAAGGACAAGAGCACAAAGGCACAAAGGGAAAAGGCCGTGAATTTAAGTTAAAAAAGGTTTGCGGGGTAATTGATAGAGAGCCGTTGTTGGATGCCAAGCTGATGGAGCTGGCGCGGTGGATTAGCGGTTATTATGTCTGTCCATTAGGACAGGTTCTTGCTGCAATGGTGCCGGGAGCGGTGAAAAAAGGAGCAGGGGTCAAAACAGAAAAGCAGGTTTATCTTGCTAATTACCAATTACCAATTACCAATCACCAATTACCAATTACCAAATTAAGGGGTAAGAAGCAAAAACAGATTGTCGAATACCTGCAGCGGAAGAAAGCATTTAATTCGGACTCGGCTTTAGAGCTGCAGGGTTTATTGGCGGAACTCGGCTGCACGAACGAACCCATAAAGGAGTTAGCCGAAAAACAGCTCATTAAAATAGCACGGAAGACGATATTAAAGTCTTTGCCGGCTATCCCAGCCGGGATGGCAATAAAAACCGACAGCGTCGTATTAAACGAAGACCAGCAGAAGGCCCTGACTCATTTCAACGCCGAGATAGATTCAGGCGTGTTCGGCGTTACGCTTTTACACGGCGTTACCGATAGCGGCAAGACCGAGCTTTATATAAGGGCGATTGAAACGGTTTTAAAAAAGGGAAAAGGCGCTATTGTTCTGCTTCCGGAAATTGCCCTTACCGCTCAAACTGTTCAGCGGTTCAGCGCAAGGTTTGAAAAAATAGC
>Ga0187886_1000931_pt1 | contig 29800 bp, 33 predicted proteins | sample June2016WEW_20_1_FD_133001 | JGI IMG/M metagenome (GOLD analysis project Ga0187886, IMG submission 133001) | Peatland microbial communities from SPRUCE experiment site at the Marcell Experimental Forest, Minnesota, USA - June2016WEW_20_150 | ecosystem: Environmental > Terrestrial > Soil >...
CATTCCCATGCCTCTCAATAAAACACTCTTCGAAGAAAGACAGCAGGATTCCCTGCATAGATACCATCTGATTCGAGATTCTTCGTTACTACACTCCCAGCACCTACGAGCGTGTTCTTTCCCACGAGGACACCTGGCAGAATGGTGACTGCCGCTCCGATTTTCGCATTCTCCTCGACTCTAACCCCCTCAAGTTCAGTCTTTGAAGATGGTGATCTCGGATATCGAGAATTCGTAATTACAGTGCCAGGGCCAAGCCATGCATTTTTCTCAAGTATCGTATACTCTGGCACAAAGACTTGGGAATGAATCCGTACGCCATCGCCTATTTTCACATGATGCTCAACAACCGAAAGGGCGCCAATGCTCACATCATCCCCGATCGTATTCAGCTCTCGAATATTGGCCTTGTTTCCGCTCTGAAAATTGCGCCCAATTCTATTGCCTGCATAAATGACCGTGTGTGACCTTATGATTGCACCGTCACCGATAAATGTCAGCTCCCCTGATGAGCTCCGAAACGAGGCGCCTATTATGCAAAAGTCCTCGATAACGATATTCGAGCCAAGCGTGACGCCCGGGTATATTACCGCAGTCGAGGCTATCATTTCTGTCCCAGACGGCACAATCTTGGAGCGAAGCGCATTCTGACCTCTTTGCCAGTTTCTATAGACTCGTACATAGCCGTAATCAGTTCCAGACTCTTGCGTCCCTCCAATCCATCAACAAGAGCCTTCCGATTCTTCTGAATGCAATCCACAACGTGCTCATAATATGCCTTGTGGCCGAATCCATACACATCCGGGGGATTCGTCGAGAACTTCTTTAGAATCTCGGCGTCTCCTATCTGAGGTTCGGTGAATTGCCATACTTCCATTTCATTTACCGCAAATCCACCAACAACGACACTTCCTTTCTCGCCTAGGATTGATATCGACCCTTCGAGATCCTTCGGCCGTGTCGCAGTTGTAGCCTCGATCACTCCCAAAGCTCCGTTCTTGAACTTCAGTATCGCGACGCCTGTATCCTCAGCCTCAATATCAACAAGAGCGGTCACGCTTTTCGCAAACACCGATTCCACATCGCCAAGCAGCCACTCAAGCAGATCAATGTGATGGCTTGCCTGATTTGTAAGAACACCGCCATCCAGGGCCCAGGTTCCCCGCCACTCTGCTGCGTCATAATACTCCTGGGTTCTGCACCACCGAACCCTTACCGTGCCAAGAACAAGCTTTCCGAACCGCCCTTCCTCTATCGCCTCACGAAGTTTCAGAACTGGTACATTGAATCTGTTCTGCTTCACAACAAACATGCGAATGCCTCTTTCCGTACACTCCTTGATCATGGCATCCGCGTCCTCAAGAGTAAGAGCCATAGGCTTTTCGACGATCAAATGACAACCATATTTTGCCAAACGCATGGCGTGCTCGGCGTGAAGCCCGCTTGGGGTAAGAATTGAAACTACATCAATGGGCCTGCAATTTTGCATCATCTCGTCCATGTCCCCAAACGCTGGAACTTTATGTCGGACCGCGATTTCCTTTGCCTTCTCAATTCTGCGATCGCAGACGGCCGCTAGTCGTGCACCTCCTACCAAACCTGAACCCAGCAACTCACTGTGCCGCTGCGCGATACGCCCGCAACCCACAAGCGCGATACTTATCATGTTACAACTTTCCTCGCAATCGGCCCACTCAGCTTCCAGCGGTCTGTTCTTCTGAGGCTCTTTCAAGTGCTTTTAGTTTTGTGATATCCGCGTAGATATCCTTTGGGTCGTAAGTGTTCCCCCTATTTCCTGCACCCACGCGAACAATGTCCATCCCAAGGCCCTTTTCCTCTAGAATTTCAACCAAGACATCGTACAGTCGCCGCGAAAAGCCACTCGCTACGTTATAGGTCTGGCCTGCAGTTCCCCTCTTCATCACAAGCTCCATTCCATTTGCCGCCTTTTCGCCTGACAGATAGTCCCGACGCGACTCTAGATTCCCAACAGCAATTGTGCTCGCTTTGCCTGCGCACACGCTTTCAAGTTGTGCAAATATAGTTCCTATAAAGAGCCTTTCTGAGATGCCCCGCCCGATTAGGTTGAACAAGCGAGCCATGACTACATTCATTTTCCAGCTGGAGCAGCAATAATGCATTAACATTGTTTGCATCGCCTTCGTGAGGCCGTATATTGAGGCCGGCCTTAGCGGGTGATCCTCAGGAATTGGACAATCGCTCTCTTGAATGTGCCCGTATTCAGCGGCGCTGCCGACTAGCAGAACTCTGGTCGCTTTGCTATAGAGGTGTACAGCGTCGAGTAGATTTTTCGTCCCCTGATAGTTAGCTCGCCAATCAATCATATAATCGTTTGTGAAAGTCCCCGCAAGGTGGTAGATCTGGTCGGGAGAAAACTCCCGGATCAAGCGCTCAACCTCGTTTGACTCGGAGAAATCGCACTGGACGATGCCCGATCCATGTGGTGCCTTCACGTCTGAGCGCAAGACCTCTCCACCGTCTAAAGAAAGGTGCGGGAAAAGATATCTGGCAAGAAAGCCGCTTCCGCCTGTTAAGAGTATTCTCATTTCGCGCTATTGTTACAGGATACCGAGAAGAGCAGCGTTTAGCATCCTCCAGCCTCTTGCACTAATTCAATAGTGAGCAATCCTGTCAACCTGCGCTTGGACTGCACCCGCACCAAAGACCTCCTTCACCCTTAAGATACTAACCTTTTCACTGTGCCGAGCCTCCAAAATGGCTCGATTCCTGGCCCCAATTTCCTCTGACCTCCTGAGCCGATCTAATAGATATTCAGTTGAAAGCCCGTACAGATCACAAAGAATCAAATCATAGAAACCCGACAACTCGATATGCGATGCAACATTTCTATTGAGTATTGTTTGAACTCCACACCCAATTCCTTCAAGAATGCTTGCTGCGATTCCGTCATTCGTCGGAAAATGAACGCAGAAGTCGGCCAAGGCATAGAGATTTGGCAGTTCCTCGTAGATGATGTCTCGTTCATCAAAGATGATCCTCGGATAGCTCTTCCCAGATTGCTTCATTTGGCGTACGTACGACGTATCACGGTTGAAAGGCGGAATCCTCATGATCAGATACCAATCAGTACCCAGGGAGCTCGCCTTGAACCATTCGATGATCCCTAGGTTTTGATAGGCCGGATTTGCAAGCCGAGGGCTTAGGATGGTCCTTGCGTTCGGAGGAAGTCCGTAGTTTCTTCGTATTTCTTCGCGCACCTGCCGGCTTTCTGGACGAAATAGGTTTTGGTCAATCCCCCAGTCTATCTGCCGTATCTTTTCCGCTTGAAGCCCAGTACAGCTGCCTAGCAAGGTGTCACGTATCGAGGTGGCATTGTATGTGACCGCGGTACACTTTCGCAAAATGCAATCAACCATTTCCTTATCTCGTGGCCCAAGCCCTAGATATATCTCATTGACGTCCGAACCCCAACAGGTGATGACGTGCTTACGGCCCCGCACTCGGACCATACTGCCCCACTTCCCGTAATCTGCTAGCCAATGGTAATTTAGTGCAGAATACCGGCGCAGAAACAATTTCAGTGAGAGCCTGCGTAGAAGGCCCCTCGCGCAGCGCTCTGCGCGGCGAGCGGCTCCCAAAAATATGTAATGCGGATCTTCAGGTAGGTAAATGACTTTCCCAAACTGGGAGTAGTCAAAGCCGCCTGGAGCATTCCTTTCACATACGGTGTCCACGCAAAAACCCGCAAGCCAAAGAAATCGGCACCAGCGATATAAATGGATGCTAAACGTTGGTCCAAATACTAGGACGCGCTCATGCTTTGCGCTTTTCATCGATCACTACCTGCTGCTTATGACGAGCTGCCTCGCTGATCCCTGCCCGCCCGAAACCCCGCAGCCCGCCTTAGTCGCGCTCTCGCCATCCGGACTACATTACGCAGCACAATCTGGCGCTTGATCCAGGGCACGTAGGTTCGTGATGACAATACATATTTTGCAAGACAGACCAGCCTAAGGTGGAACGGTATTCTTCGGTCTTTGATACATTCTCGCAAGCCTATCTTTCCGTTAACGAGGTTTCGATGTTCAAGGCGAGTGATCTCCCGGGCCGATCGCCTCTTAAGTGTGCGATAAAAAGATGCCCTACGAAATTTGGCGTACACAAACGCATGCCTTTGCCAAACTTTCACTTCATCGTCCAGTCGACTAACATTCGTCGGGTGGACTCGATACAGCATGAGAGGCTCCTTGAGGATCAGTATGGAGCCAGGTTTCCTATCCATTACCCTGAGCCAATAGTCGTAATCCTCGATAGATACTATTTCCTTGGATTCGTCGAAAAACCCTACGAGGTCCACAAGTTCCCTTCTCATGAGTACTGATGAGTTCCCAATGGGATTGTATTTGGCAAGTTCTTCGGGTCGGAGTTCCAGGTCGCGTTCAAGATCAAAAAGAACTCTTTCTCCCCCGGGAAAGTGCATTATGTTTGTGGCTACCAGCAAGACTTCTGGACGCTTTCTCATTACCTCCACTTGCCGCGCAAGCTTCTCTGCAACCCAACGATCATCCGAATCGAGCAAAGCGACATATTGCCCTCCACTTCTTCGAATCCCCTCGTTTCGAGAGGCTGCGATGATTCCATGGTTTCGACAATTAACAAGGCAGATTCTGGCGTCGTGGTAGCTTTCAACGATTCTCGTAGTGTCGTCGGTGGAATAGTTGTTTACAACTATTAGCTCCCAAAAAGCGTAGGTTTGCGCCCTGATTGAATCTATTGCTTCGCCTATGAATTCCCCGTGATTGAATGTCGGCATGACAATCGAAACCAATCCCTGTGCGGGCGTATTATTTAGCTGCATCTCCCGAACCAATCTTTGCATCGTCTCAGCAATTCAGAGATTTCTTCGTCGGCGTTTCCTCTTAGGAGAAACCCGGTTGCCAAGATCCGGTCAATGCGATAGTCGAGCCCCTCAACTTGTTCGTTGGGCGATGGAAGTGGACGCTCTATCGGCGGCCGATATCCAAGTCGGGATTCACAATGAGACGCAATTCTAGTCGCCATCTCCAAGATCGAAATTGAAGCCATTCCTCCTAGATTGAATATCCTCTCGGTTAGCGACCTTTCGTCCAGAGAAAGCAAGTGATCGATTCCCCTGCAAACGTCAAAAATCGTCACAAAGTCGCGCTCTTGAGTGCCGCTCGTTCTCAGCACTAGCTGGCGATTTTCGATTGCCTGGCGGCAGAGATCATTTACGAGGAGAGTCCAACGGTGAATATTCTTGTGTACTGGCCAGCCGAATGCGTTGGACAACCGAACGACGATGCCGGACAACAAGCCGCGCGCGTGCGCTTCGACCACGAAGTCCTCAGCCGCGCGGTGGGTAGACGCGTACGGATGCACCGGATGCGTCAGCGTTCGCTCGTCAATTCGTCCTCGAAGTGGTGCGCCGTACACATGAGCAGTCGAAAAATAGATAAATCTCCGAGCCCCAGCCTCTTCAGCGGCACGTACTAGTTTTGAGGTTCCAAGCGTGTTTACGCGTACCGCAGCTTCGGGATCTTCTTCACATTCATTTTCGTTCAGAGCAGCACAGTGGACAACGTCATCCATACCGATGCAGGCAAGACGACATGATTCGTTTGATTCAAGATCGAGCCTGATTAGCTCAGCGTTATTGAGAATCAAACCCTGACGTTGAGTCGAATTAAAAGCGGTAAGGCGAACATGATAACCAGCGTTTGTGAAATGAAGAGCGAGTCGTCCGCCGATGTAGCCGCTTCCGCCGGTAATTAGGATTGACGCCTTACGCTGGTTCATTCCAGGCATATGGCACGATACTCATATCTGAATGATCCACAGTCTCTGATTCTGAAGAATCATGAGGCAAGTCCGTGCAGTTGGCGATCAAAGCCGGCGTTAGCGAGAGAGCCTGGAAACCGTACCAAAGACCTGGAGGGATTGTGATGAGGGCATAGTCGTCTTCTCCGCTCTCTATTATCTTCAATGCCTTGAAGCTTTCCGAATCTGCACGTGGGTCGAAGATCACAACTCGGAGCCTACCCACAGGAACAGCCAGATTTTGTGTCATACGGCGGTGCCGCTTCCAAGCCTTTATGCATCCGGGGTTGACAACTGAGAAGTATATCTCCCCAAATCTTATGAATTCTGGAGAATCAACGCGAAGCATTTGTAGGACCTTGCCCCGCCCGTCTACGACTGTCCGAAGGGGCCTGACGAGGACATCATCAATCATTGCACTTTGCCCGTCGTCCACGCTAACTTCTTCTCCAAAGCAGCCAAGGAGTATTTTCTCACCTGCTCAAGCGAAAAGCCGTACATCTCGGCATGTCCAGAATAGAAAGCGCGATACCAGTCTACCGTAAAATCGACCATTTCCTCAAAACCAAGCACTGAATGCCAGCCCAAGTATTGCAGTGCCTTGTCGCAGCATAACTTCAGAAGCGCACCTTCTTTCTTTTGGCTTTTCTCCTCCCGTTCAATCCAATCCGCGCCTTCCCAGCGGGATTTAAATGCTAGTAGAAGTTCATGAACGGACTGATTGACGGCTGCGTCCGGCCCGAAGTTGAAGGACTCTCCCCGAAGGTTCGATGAGGTGATCAGATTCGCTCCGAGCCACAAATAGCCGCTCAACGGCTCCAGGATATGCTGCCATGGCCGCGTCGAATATGGACTTCTAATAGTGGGCCTCTGACCTCGCGACCAAGCCCGCACACAATCCGGAACGAGCCTTGCCACTGCCCAATCTCCACCTCCTATAACATTTCCCGCCCTGACCGATGAAATACGTGTTTTGTCTGGCTCGGAGAAAAAAGATAAGGCGTACGCACGAAAAATAATTTCAGCGCAGGCCTTAGATGCGCTGTACGGATCGTCGCCACCTAATTCGTCGTTCTCCCGGTATCCCCACGGCCATTCCACGTTTCTATAGCATTTGTCACTTGTGATGAGAACGGCCACCTTGATTTCCGGGAATTGACGGAGGCAGTCCAGGACATTGACTGTCCCACCTGCATTCGTATCGAAGGTCTCTTTTGGTAACTCGTAGGAACTGCGAACAATGGGTTGAGCCGCAAGGTGGAAAACAACATCTGGATGAAAAGTGCGAATAACCTGCCTTAGCCGCTCTTGATCCCTGATGTCGCCAATATTGTGCGAAAGTCTGCTTTCCAAACCACATGCCTCAAAATTGCACGGATCCGAAGGCAGGTAGGCCGAGTAGCCTATAACCCGTGCTCCCAATGCAATGAGCCACATAGAAAGCCATGAGCCTTTGAACCCCGTGTGGCCTGTCACCAAGACTGTCTTGCCGGCATATACGCCATTGAAATGGTCACTCATCCTATGTCCGCTGTCTTTGCATCAAAGATCTCCCGGCCTTTTGAGGTAGTAGAAAGTGAGTCGTCTTTCGAACCATTACCAGATGACCCACGGTGCCCTATCTTGATCGTAGATTTCATTCAAGAGTTTATAGTCGCGATACGTATCCATGGGTTGCCAGAATCCCGGATGTTCGTACATCATCATTTGTCCATCCTTGACGAGGTTTTCCATTGGCGCTTTTTCCAACACAAGGTCGTCCCGGTCTTCGAGATAGTCGAAAAGCTCCTTTCGACAGACCATGTATCCACCGGAAATAATCCCGCTTATCGATTGTGGTTTTTCGTTGAACTGAGTGACTCTTCCGGTGATGTCTCCCTGTACTTCACCAAACCGGCCCGGAGGCCGCACGCCCGTTATCGTTAAGATACGTTTATGCGAAAGGTGAAATCTTATGAGATTGTCAATATCGATATCTCCGACGCCATCTCCATAGGTAAGCATGAAATTCTCTTCACCAGCCACGTAGTTCCTCGCCCTTCTTACCCGCGCACCCGTCATTGCGTTCAATCCGGTTTCTACACATGTGACTATCCAGTCCGCCTCCGACAAGTCATTATGATACCTTATTGGTTGCGTTCCGTCTAGCGAGATCGTAAAATCAGCCATTCGCGCCTTGTAGTTAAGGAAGAAATCCTTGACGACGTGGCTCTTATAGCCTAGACATAGAACAAACTCACGATGTCCGCTGGTAGCATAGTATTTCATAATGTGCCACAGTATGGGAAACCCACCGATCGTTATCATGGGCTTCGGCATATCGTCAGAAACGTCCCTTATCCTCGTTCCATAGCCGCCGCACAGGATCATTGTTTTCATGCTCGGGCTCCACCAAACGGGCGCTTATGAATGGCACTATGAAAACAGAAAAGGAATTGTACCAACCCTGCCAATGCCGGTGCAAGTCGCCCGAACCAACCCCAAGCAGCTCACAGGGCGCATTTTCGAATCAATCTGCTCTCAGGCCCCCGGAGCAAAAGACCGCTTTCCAAGAGTCTGCGATCGACTTCAAGTCTGAATCATCAATCCACTTTTGCCCTTACGGAAGGAATTGCAGCATTTCCATGCTGTCACGATTAGCGAACCTGCAGACCGATCAAACAAAGTATCTGCACCCCGACTGCATTCTCGCCAGATATTCATGCAAGCATCTCGTTTATCCACGAGATGTCGAAGGGCTGCTTTATATAGTCGGCCAAAAATCCGGCATCTACACATCGATGGTCTCTCATCAAAGCTCTTAACTGACTCTCGTCATTTGCAACCGGCACTCGCACATCCGATCCATCAAACGGCGGGACTAGTGGAAATCCCACTAGATCAAGTCCTTTTGCCAGAGGCTCGTACACAAGGTAATTCTTCCCGTAGTAGGTGCTCTCCAATAGCACGGTTGACGTGGATCCGACAACGATTGTGGCGCGCTTCAATGAGTCCATCAGGCTTTCTCTATCTAGCGAATAGAACCGACTATCAATGTGCCGTAGATACCATTCTCCCCTTTCCGAAGGGTGCGGCCGTAACCTTGCAGACTTGACTCCACAATTCAGCAATACTTCTTGTATAGAGTACAGATATCCAATGAGATTGCCCCTATCCGCTAGCCTTACCATATCGCTATGTTGCGCGATGCTCATCGTTTTTGTAATTACAAGCACGTCTCGAAGGTCGAACTCAATTGCACGGTCAGCACATCCCGTATAGTAAGGATGGCCTGATACGAGGATTTTTTCAGCCTTGAATCCGGCCTTTATATATGCGTCCTTTATTTTTTCGCCCCAAACTATTAAATAGTCCGATCGATTATCATCATACACGTTATAACGACCAGGCAATCCATGCAAAAAGATGAATGAAAGCTTTCCTAACTCCTTGAAAACATCCAGCATTAGGCGTTCCATAAAGGGCATGTCGTAGGGAACGACTAAAGCCTTGATGTCTAGCTTAGAATAATACCGCAAGAGATCTTCTCGCAATTCGGCAATGGCCGCAAACATTTCTTCGTTCGCTATTCTCCCGATCTCTGGTGAGGAAAGCTTCTGGAGGAGGACGTCGACTTTTTTGGCAAGTTCTTCGTTCAACGCGGCATGCTCCCCATAGCCCTGATAACTGAGAGCGCGCAGTCCTATTTTTTCGAGCTCTTCATTGAATCCGAAGTAGGTCTGTGACAAAACGCATTTGTCAGTCTTGACTTGTCTTGCGGGCGACATTGACTGGCTTCGAAACCTGCACCCGGCGATTCGTTTTATGCACCTGCTTATCCTGCTTGTTCCCCAACCCTTATGCGTTGCATTCTTCACCGTAAACTCCACAGATCTCTCTCGGGGGTTCTTAAATTGCTCACCATAGTAGTACATGCATTGATCAATGTCGTACTTGATGAGTTCAATCTCACGAACTCTATCCGCGTGAAGGTATTTCAGTTCTTCAACCAAAAGACTGTCTGCCATCAATGAAGACCTATATCCTGCTCTGCATTATTCATCATCTATTCGCCTCTAGCTTTCTACCTCTTGAGGCCTCAATCGTTCATCGCCCATATCATCCTACGCGCTCGGTTTCCCCAAGCTTCGACACATTTGAGGTGCAGCTGTTGTTACAAATCACCACGCTCGCGCACCTTCGATTAACTCTCTCTTCGCCTCGTTCACTAGTGGGGCCTCCTCCCATGAAAAGAAGCATTCCACAGTTTTTCCATTTCCAGAAGCCCAAATACTTGTCCGGTATTCCGAGTCGCGACCAGCTGAATAGCTACGATACATCATCTATCGATCCCAGGCCTAATAATCAATGATGTCCCAGTCGAGTGGCATGCCCGCTTTGATGGCGTGCTTAGCTCGCTTCCCCATGACCTTAGGTAAGTACTTCGGGGGCAGCCCGAACCCAGGGCGTATCGATCGAACATTCGCAGTCGTAAAGGCCTCTCCAGCTGCCATATCTCGCACTACGAACAGACTTCTCGAAAACTCTCGGTTCTTCAATCCCTGTGGCGACAGGTCGTACGACACTCGACCCAGAGCCCTCTCAACGGTGCGGATCGATTCGACCATCTGCTTGAATTCTGCCGGCTCCATGGAAAAGGTGGCATCAGGTCCACCTATTGTTCGATCGAGAATGAAATGTTTCTCGATTATGCTGCCGCCGAGTGCGACCGCTGCCACGGCCACAGTAGATCCTAGAGTATGATCAGAAAGCCCAACCGGAACACCGAACGTTTCGCGCATGTTGGGGATTGTGAGCAGATTAGCTCCATCAATCGGAGCCGGGTAGGCGGAGGTGCATTTCAAAAGGATGACTTTGGCATTCCCTGCCCGCCTGCACGCGCTCACCGCTTGCTCAATATCGGCCAGCGTCGCTACGCCGGTTGAAATGATGACAGGTTTGCCCTTCGAGGCAATATATTCGATCAGTGGAGTATCGGTGATCTCGAATGAAGCTATCTTGTAAAAAGGAACGCCCATTCCCTCGAGAAAATCGACCGCGGAGCCATCGAATGGGGTCGAAAAGAAAATAAGACCAGCATTTTCCGCAATTTTCTTAAGTTCTGGCTGCCAATCCCATGGAGTTGACGCCCGCTGATAGAGTTTATATAGAGTCGTACCATCCCAGATTGTTCCCTGGTCTATTTGAAAATATTCGTTGTCGCAATCGATCGTAAGGGTGTCTGCGGTATAGGTCTGCAATTTAATGGCATCTGCGCCCGAATCTTTCGCCGCCTTGATGGTCGATTTCGCTATCTCAAAATCTCGATTGTGATTCGCGGACAATTCAGCAATGATGAATGTTTTCGCCATATCTATAAAATCGAGATAGATATCCATCGGGTTCACTTTCATCCGTACAGTAACAGCGATCCTATAACAGGATTCTTCATTTTGTCAGTCTTGAGGATCCTCACGTCCTTAACATCCTGACACCTGTCCAGTACGGTACGATCGAGCATGGACAACAGTAACCGTTTGAAGCACAGCGCATTCTCTTCAAACATTCCTGGCGAGGCTTTTGGCCTCTTCGGCTGTAGCCGGTTTCATTCTCACCCCACCATATCGTCCGCATAGGTTTCTCTGAGTTAGTCGCCATCGCGTGAATTGGCCTCCGCCTCATCCAAATAATCGGCCACAATCCAAGCTGTCGTTCGAGCCTGTTCAGCAGTGTACTGAAAATTGTTGAATAAATTGACTATATTCTGATGCAGTTTCGCTGCCACAGAATCTTCTCCTCGCGCAAATACATCTTTGAGAGATTGGTAATGCGAGGAGGCGAAAAGCTTGGAGGCCTTGTACTCAAATATTCTTTTTAGCAGTTTATCCTTCTCCGGCACCAATACGTTAAACCTCCAATTGCTAAACTCCTTACCAAGATGATATTTTCTCGGAATCATCTCTTCATAGATTCTGTTGAGATTGTTTTGATGTTCAGCCCGCAACGCCATGTTCTTCATTAAACTATGTCGATATCTGCCAAAGGAGGTATTCGGATGCCGAGTATCCAGCCAATCTGAATCGCGATACTGAAACTTCGTATTGGCCGATAATGCTACCTTTTCTTCCTTTACCAGTGCATCATGGTCAGCCGAATTGAAACTTGAACGCTCCGATCGATATCGAACGCTTTTCTGAAGAAAACCGTACCCGCCGTACCCAAGGTCTACATATTTTGCATACCCGGTACTAAATATCAGCACGTCTGCCGCAGTGGCCGGAGGCTCAAATAGCGGAACGGCTGATCCGTAATCGTCTATAATGAGTAGATTTGCCGCGATTTTTTTCAGCTCTTCGAAAAACTTTTCAGACCTATAGGAAGTGCCATAAGTATGCACGAAGACTATTCCGGAATATTTTTCCGGGCTGTTCGCGATTTTCAACATCGTTGCTTCTTCGTCAAGGCAAAGCGTCTTCGGATCAATGTCAACAAGCTCGATGTCTCGTTTCGCTTTCATCAGCGTGACCGCTACAATCGGGCATACATTCGCCGGAATTAACATAGTGCCGGGGCGCTCGAGAGAAACAGCTAAATTGAAAATAATGGTTGATGCCCTCATTTCAAAGACAGTTATCAACCTGACTCCAGTAATGAACTCGCTAAACGTCTGGCGCCTTGGCCATCAACCATTGTTCGCCCAATAGAACTTACCCGAAAGCGGACTCCACTCTCAGAAACGCTTTTTATACGTTCGACGATCTTTTCTTCGAAAGACTCTTCATTGGGCTGCCCAGCATACTGCAAAAAGCCTGCTATGATCCAGCCAGAGATATCATCGCGCGTGTTTTCGGCCACCCCGACGCCGATTGCGGGTAAGCCAATTCGCGCCATTTCATATATCGTTTGCCCTGTAGCCGTAATTCCCAGATCGGCCCACCGCATGAGCCTCACCATTTCGTGGGCATCTGGCTGTACCGATAGCTTGCAGTTTTTGTAGACCTCGTCGTTTATCTCTTCCAAGTTCTGAAATCCGGGGCCCACAACCACGATAACCGAAAACCCTTCATATTGGCGGCGTAGTAAATGAATTATGCGGGGCGTTACGTTACCAACGTCGCTACCGCCGAAAGTAACAAGCACTTTCGAGATGTTCCGATGGTTGGTCTTTCGGGGGAGATCCCAAAATGGCTTACGTAGAGCCGCAAATCTTGTGCCTAGTAGGTAAATCACTCCTGCATTCTTTTGCCGATAGAATTGCAGCTCTGCGAGAGCCGTCCAATCCACTACAACACCCTGTAGATGATTACGTCGGACATAATCGTCTATCAGCACAGCGGTTCGGCAATGATTGTGTACCTCAACCCAAATTGACTCCGGCGCCAGCAAAGAGTCAATAATTACTATTTTTGCCCCGTGTACTTTACGCCACAACAAATCTAAGTTTCGACGCCAGGGCATTAATATGGTGCTTGTAAAATCATCAAGGCCAATTGTCGTATCATCGTTATCACATAGGACAATTGGGAATATATTCCGCTCCGCAAACGCTTGCCAGATTGCTTGGCAACGGGTAAGATGTCCGTAACCGATATTTCCGCCTCCTTCCGTCACAATAAATATTTTGCTACCAATACCTACGGTTCGCGGCATGAACTCAATGCTCATTGATGGAGTGAAGAAGCTTGTATTTTAGCTCAGCCAGTTTGAAATCGTATTCTGTATCTATATCCTGGCATTCCGAATCGGCTATTATGATCCCTAGGGCTTGCTCGCAGTAAAGCCGCCTCTGTTTGATAAATGATTCGACACGTACAAAATCGAAAAGACCACAATCGTGATAGGCAGTCTCGCAATCCTGACTTCGCTTGCTATAGTTTTCAGGCCACATCATCGAAAACCTACCATTCTGGATGCGCAATGCGCGTTGAATAGGATAGGCAAAGGGAGTGACAAGGCTGACCGATTCAAGTGATCTATCATCAAGAAGAAGTCGGCAAGCCTGCTGGAAGCGTGTCGCGCTTACAAAGGGTGCTGTTGCTGAAAGGCAACATAATAAATCGAATTGCACCCCCCTTTCGGTATACTTCGACAGCACTTCCAGCATTACTTCTGACTGCCCCGCAGCATCTTCAGAAGTTTCTGCGGAGCGCATGAATGGCACCTCTGCACCGAAATGTTTCGCGATATCGGCAATCTCCTCATCATCTGTGGAAACCATGACCTCGTCAAAAACTTTACTCTGTCGGGCCGCTTCAATTGAATAGGCGACTATTGGTTTCCCAAGGAAATCTCGAATGTTCTTTCGCGGAAGACGCTTACTGCCGCCGCGAGCGGGAATGATTGCGATTGTTCTCATATGGAATATCCTTCAATTCCTTCGAAAACTCTCTGGAGATCGTAGTTATTAACCCTCAACGTTAGGTGAATCGAAACAACTTATATATTGCTGCATTGCAATTTATGGAATTCAACTTCTGATGCCTTCAGGAAAATTGAGGCAGCCGTGCCGTCAATCCATGAAATTCGGCACCACAAATCTACGATTGTATACTGAGACCTCCAGAGAAGCATGGAGCTTCAATAGCCAAATACGTGCCCTCCTTTGCGAAAAGCTTGAGAAGCCCTGCTGCTCGGCCAAGCCATAAGTTTTTTTTGCCTGCTGTCACCGCGATGAAAGAGAGCATAACCTCTTGTCCGATTTGGCTATTCTTGATCGTGAACGATATTGTGAACGTCTAGTGAAGCGGCACGGTCCTGCCAGCTTAACCAATGGGACGTCCCAGTACGTACGTACTCCAGGGTATTTGCCGGACCAATATTAAAGAACGCATCAACGATCGACAAAAAGGGTTGAAATGATGTTGCCCCAATCTGGCTATAGGCGCGCGGAATAAAATTCTGGAATAACACATCCACATCCGCAAGCGGGAACACACCATCTTCTTTCATGTACGCGAAAGAGCCATAGGCGCAATAGTACCGCGTGGCTCCGCACCAATTGAGAATCTGAGCGACTCTCTGTGATCGCGTTTCATGAGTATGAAATTGAGTGCTGAAACGAAACTCCCTTTCTAGACCCATGGTTTGACAGGCAAGCAGGATGAACGAGATATTTTTTGCCGCGAGCGAGGAAGTAGGCTCAAACAGCCATTTTTCAAGCTTGCTAGAGAACGTTTCAAAGTAGTCGGCTTTCGAATAGTTGCTGACGATGCGTTTCCATGTCTTTTCCAACCATTTTCCATTAGCAGCGATTGAGACCTCATTCAGGGGTTTCTGAAAACTTTGCGCCTTCTGAACAGGGATCGTGTACCAGTCGATTTGATCCTTATTAACAAAAAGCCTGTTCCGCTGGTGATAGCTTTGCACACTGAATTGGAGATCGTCCAGAAAAACGAACACCTGGGATTGATAGATCAGCTCGAAATAGCCTTGCCAAGGGAGAAAAGAAGGCTGCATCAAGGCAACATTCATCGCTTTTATAGGTAGAACTTTGATGCGACGCTTCGGCGCATTTGGAGAATTATTTGAGTTCCCCGATGAGCCAATCGTCGTCTAAGAAAGTCTGATCGATTGAGAAAGCGGAAATTCGGTGGATCACGAGAACGCTCCAATCCGCAAAAAGCAAGGAGATTTCTCCCGGCTTCAAGAATGTTTGCATCCTCCGCATTTACATCTCCGGACGCGCTATTCTCATCGCCAACAAGAAATATCGCGTTCTCTCGTGGGTTCAGACACCAACATACAACGCCCTCAACGCTCCGCCCCAGCTAGCGCCGCGAAAAGAAAGTCAGCATACGAAAAGGAATCAATCGGCATCTATTTCTTTTCCATGAGAAACCAGGTCTCGTCATCCTGCGGGAAATTAGGGTCGCGATGATAAACAAAACCGTAGTCTACCAAAGAAAGGTCTGAGAATGAATCTAACATCTCGCCAGCGAAATCTCGCTTGAAGAGTTTGCCCTCATGCCCACGATAGACGACTTCCGTAGGCTTTGGGTTGTAATATTCAACCATGAGGATATAGCGAGACGAGCAGTAATGCATGAGTTCATATACCTTTGACAATTTGTCAGGATCAATGTGAATAAGAAGTCCTTTTGTGAAAACTAAATCCCATTGCCCCTTCGGCTGAAATTGAAGAATAGAGCTGATGTAGAGATCAACTTGGGGCAAGGTCTCTTTGAGTTCTTGGGCTGCTTTCTCGTTTATCTCGAGAGCAGATAGCTTCGATTTAGGAAGCAATCGCGTAAGCGCTTTTAGGTTAAGACCAATATTTGCTCCAAGCTCAAGTACAGTCTGAATTCCTTGCATGCGGCCTAGCACTTTGCCAAACAACGAAAGGTTGGCCGCGATCAAGTGCTCTCCTCTGTTGCGGTTCGTGTATTCATTTCCAAATTGCCCTTTCCAGAATGATTCTTGTTCAGTTGTATATGCCATCGAGTTCTCCATTTGTATCATGTGCAGCACATAGAGTTGAGGTTATGAACCGAATCAGACTGTCCGGAACGCAACTTTTGTTCGAAGGATCTTCCCATCGTCCTTTCCTCGATAATCTCATAGAAGATGAATTCCCTTTGCAGCACTGGCTGCTGAAACATTCATCCGACACAAGGAGATACTGGAGTCACGACCCATTGCAAACCTTTATTGGGCTGTGCCGAGGCCGATCCGTTCGCTCATAGTCTATCAGCCAACGACAGCACGGAGTCGATCACCCGCACGGTCTCCGCATCGGTCATGGCCGGAAAAAGCGGTATCGACAAGGCCTGCGCGTAATACGCCTCCGCCCGCGGGCAGAGCCCCGGTGCGTATTCATATGTTCGACGGTAGTACGGCTGCAGATACACTGGTATGTAGTGGACCTGCGTGCCAATGCCCTTCTCGCGCAGCGCCCCTATCACCTGGGCGCGCTCCAGCCCGATGGACTGAAAGTCGATCTTGAGCACATATAAATGGAATGCGCTGCGCAGTCCGGGCGGCTCGTACGGCACGGTTAGCCAAGCGACATTCCGGAAGGCCGCATTGTACCGATCGACGATTTCGCGCCGCCGCTGTACGAACCAGTTCAGCTTGAGCATTTGGCTGACTCCGAGGGCTGCCTGGATGTCGGTGAGCCGGTAGTTGAATCCCAACTCGCGCATCTCGTAATACCATGGCCCCGGGACCATGTCGCCCGCCCGAAAGTCCCTGAATATTCCGTGCGAACGGAGCATCTTCAAACGTTCGAACAAATCGCTGTCGTTCGTGGTGACGGCGCCGCCCTCGCCGGTGGTCATTGTCTTGACGGGATGGAATGAAAAAACCGTCATTACGGAATACCGGCAGTTCCCGACCTGGCTGCCGTCCGGGTAGCGCGATCCGATGGCGTGCGCTGCGTCTTCGATCACGTGCACGCCGCCGCGAGCGCATACGCCCGCGATCTCCTCCATGTCAGCTGCCTGCCCCGCGAAATGAACGGGAATGACGACCTTGGTGCGGTCGCTCATGGCCGCCTCTATTGAGGCCGGATCAATGTTGTACGTGTCGCTGCAGATATCGGCGAAGCGAGGAATGAGTCCGTTGTAGACCATGCAGTTGGCCGACGCCAGAAAGGTTATTGGACTCGTGATTCCTTCAAGTCCCTGCTCCACATGCAGTGCCGCGACGGCCAGATGCAGGGCCGCAGTTGCGCTTGTCACGGCCACGCAATGCTTTGCGCCGGTAAGCTCGCAGATCATCGCCTCGAAGTGCTCGATCTCCGGCCCTTGCGTCAAGAAATCGCTGTGCAGAATGCGCGTTACCGCCGCGACGTCGTCTTCGTCGATACTTTGCCTACCGTACGGGATGAAAGTCTCCATTTTCAGTAGACGATCTCCAGCGACGCCATTCTATCTCTTATTTGCTCAACGGACAGCCAATCGGTATTGTTGTCTGATGAGTAACGGAAAAACTCCTGCACTTTCTTGCCGCCCTTCGACATTCGACGTTCGTCCCACCACTCATAGCTGCCGGGATAGATAATATAGTGCCGATCGTATTCGAACGTGTGCAGCGAGTCATATTCAGTCACCATCATTTCGTGTAGCTTTTCACCTTCGCGCATACCGATCTCTCTCTGCTCGCCCGACGGGAGCATGGCGCAGGCCAGATCGGTGACTTTGAACGATGGTATCTTGGAGATATACGTCTCCCCACCCTTGCTTTCCTCGAGCGCCCTGAAAACGAGATCAATGGCCTCGTCCATGGTGATCCAGAATCTTGTCATTCGACGATCGGTAATTGGCAACTCGCAAGCGCCACCATCCACAAGCATTTTAAAATACGGAATGACCGATCCGCGGCTGCCGGCGACGTTGCCATAGCGTACAATCGAGAAAATCGTATCGTGGGCTCCCGCATATGCATTGGCGGCTACAAAAAGCTTATCGGAGGCCAGCTTCGTCGCGCCATAGAGATTTATTGGATTCACTGCCTTGTCGGTTGAAAGCGCCACGACGCGGTTGACGCCGCGATCGATGGCAACTTCGCAAATATTCTGGGCGCCATATGTGTTGGTCTTGATAGCCTCGAACGGATTATATTCGCAGGCCGGCACTTGCTTGAGTGCAGCCGCATGGATGACATAGTCCACCCCGTCAAAGGCACGGTGCAGCCGTTCCTTGTCACGCACGTCGCCAATGAAGTAGCGCAAGGCGTCATCATGTTTCCTGTATGCTTGGCGCATCACGAACTGTTTATACTCGTCTCTTGAGTAGATGATCACTTTACGAGGCTCGTACTTTTCGAAAACACGGCTTACGAACCGTTTGCCGAATGAACCGGTGCCTCCCGTGATAAGTATCGTTTTGTCCTTCAGCATGCTATTGACACCTTCTCATCCAGCAGCTAGTCGCGTTTTTCCCAAGCCAATAGAGTACTCAACACCGCGTTCCGGTTGTTGCCGCGATGAGTCGCAGGGTCCTCGACTTCAAATGTGCATACCTCCGTTGGCGAATCAACGTCTAAATTCCCCGTTTCGGCACCGCTAGTGAAATTCAAGTAGACAAAGTACTTGCCTGCCCCGAGCAGCCTGCGCGGTATAGTGATCGAAATCTGGTGCTCGCCGACGCGCAACATACCCAGAGGGTTGACACCGACCTCAGTGCTGTCCGAAACGATGATCGGAATGTTGTTGGAATCGATGATCTGTAAATAGCCATAGAGTCCGGTAAACGAGTCCCGTGACAGGCAGCCAAACTCTAGCCGGATCTCCTCGTCGCATTCAAATGTTCGCGTCAAAGCCCCGCGCATGTTCAGCATGCGAAAAGACAGAAGCTGAAAGCGCTTTCTCTCGTCCAGTGGATAAGAAACCTCTGCGACGTCCTTGTTTTTCAAGATATCTAGAGCGTCATAATTGTATTGTTGTATCACGTCGGCCGGGGTCCCGAAAGCGACTCCTCGTCCAGCTCTGAGCAACATGCCAGTATTGCATATCCTCTTGATGTGATTCATGTTGTGGCTGACGAACAGAATCGTGCGTCCTTGCTCCTGACTGACGCTCTCCATCTTGCCGATGCACTTCTTCTGAAAATCAAGATCCCCAACGGCCAGCACCTCGTCCACCACGAGTATCTCCGGTTCAAGATGAGCCGCCACGGAGAATGCGAGCCGAACGTACATGCCGCTCGAATAGCGCTTCACCGGCGTGTCGATGAATTGCTCGACCCCGGCAAAGGTCACAATTTCGTCGAATTTGCTCTGGATCTCCTTGCGCTTCATTCCCATGATGGCACCATTCAAGTACACGTTCTCTCGACCGGTCAGCTCGCCATGGAAGCCCGTGCCCACCTCGAGCAAACTCGCCACCCTGCCATTCAGCCTGATAGTTCCCTGCGTAGGCTTAGTTACCTGCGACAGGATCTTGAGCAGGGTGGATTTGCCCGCGCCGTTACGCCCAATGATGCCCAACCGTTCGCCTTGCTTGACCTCGAAACTAAGGTCCTTCAGCGCCCAGAAGTCCTCATGCAGGTCCAGTTTGCTTTTTTCCCTCAGGCGCTGATTGGGATCTTTCTTACCCCGGGCGTGCGCCCATCGGGCTGACAGGTCGTGCCGGAGTGAGCCGTAGCCGATCGTACCAAGCTGGTATTTCTTGGAAAGATTCTCCACCCGAACAGCGATATTTGACATTAGCAATCCCCTTTGCAGGGAAGATAGTTCTCGCCGCAATCTTCAAAGACTGCGCTCGCTTCGTGTTTCATTAAAGAGCCCTTTCCATTTCAACTAGTCTGCCCTAGACGACGTCGATGAATGTCTGCTGGGCACGGTAGAAGAGGATCAGGCCGACGAACAGCACCGCCGCAGTAACGCCCAAGCTGGCCAGATACGATACGTATGGGAAACTGCCTGCCCCCGTAAAGCCGAATCTGAAGGTTTCTACGATGGGCGCGACCGGGTTGAAGTAGACCAGGAAGCGATATTTCTCCGGAATGAACGAGATCGGATACACAATTGGGGTGGCCCACATCCACAACCCCATGCCGAAGCCCACCAAATTGGATAGGTCGCGGTACTTTATTGTCAGTGCGCTCGACCACAGGCCCACCGCCATGCCGAGCAGAGCCGAGTGCACAAGCAGAACCGGGAGGAGCAGCAGACACAGGTTAGGCCTGATGGCCGCCCCGCGGAACATGTAGACCATGTATACAATCAGGAACAGAATCAACTGGATCATGAAATTGTATAGCTTGGTCACCGTGGTACTGATCGGGACGGTTAGCCGTGGAAAGTAGACTTTGCCGAAAGTACCCGCGTTGGAGGTGAGCACGTTTGACGTTCCGTTGAGGCACGATGAGAAATAACTCCACATGGTGATGCCGGCCATGTAGAACACCGGCTGCGGCACGCCGTCTGTAGGGATCTTGGCCAACCCGCCGAAAATAATGCTGTAGATGCCCGTCGTGAAAATTGGCTGTATGACCAGCCACAACGGCCCGAGGACGGTCTGTTTGTACTGTGAAACGAAGTCCCGCCGCACAAACAGGAACATCAGGAACTTATAGTGGAGCAATTCCTTGAGCCGAAAGTCGAGCAAACCGGAGGTGGGCCGGATTGTCGTTGTCCACTCCTGGTCCTTCACGATATCAGTCATTATTGCCTTTCCCTTCTGCTCTCATCTCAAATAGAGGTAACACCGCCTACTGTCCCACCCCGTAATAGCGGAAGCCCATGGCTTCAACCTGGTCACGGAAATAAATATTACGAAGGTCAAAGAAACACGGCCCCTTGAGAAGTCGTTTTACCCTATCCAGATCCAAGGTTCGGAACTGGTTCCATTCGGTGAGTATAACCAGTGCGTCAGCACCCGAAATGGCATCATACTCATCCTTTGCCAGCACTAGCCTGTCCTTGATTGAGGCTAGGCGCCAGCCAGCTTCATGAATGGCAGCGGGGTCCCAGGCCCGGATCCGCGCCCCTCGGGCGACCAAGCCCTCGCAGATGGCGATGGAGGGAGCGTCCCGCATGTCATCAGTGTTCGGCTTGAACGCAAGCCCAAGCACGGCAATTGTCTTGCCACCCAAACTGCCAAGTCCATTCTCGATCTTGTCCACCATACGCGCTTTTTGCCGTTCGTTCGCGTCAATGGTCGCCTCCACTATAGAAAGCATTGACCCATGATCGCGTCCAGTGCGTGCCATCGCACGCGTGTCCTTTGGGAAGCAGGAGCCGCCGTAGCCCGGACCCGGGTGCAGGAACTTGGCGCCGATGCGGCCGTCCCTGCCCAATGCGCGCGCGACGTCCTGGACATTTGCCCCCACTTTCTCGCACAGGTTAGCCACCTCGTTAATGAATGTGATCTTCACTGCAAGGAAAGCATTCGACGCGTATTTGATCATCTCCGCGGTTTCGAGACCCGTCTCGATGTATGGGATCTCGTTGAGAGAGAGTGCGCGGTAGACTTCTTTCATCGCCTCCCGCGCCTGCGGACGGTCTGCACCGATGATCACCCGGTCGGGATGCGTGAAGTCCTGAATTGCAGAGCCTTCGCGAAGAAACTCTGGATTCGACACGACGTCGAAGGTGTGAGCAACGCCGCGCTTGGAAAGCTCCTCCCTGACCCAGGATGCGACCTTGCGGCCCGTGCCCACCGGCACCGTGCTCTTGTCGACGATGACCTTGTGCCCGTTCATTGCACAGCCCACGGCGCGCGCGGCCTCCTCGACATGCCTGAGGTCGGCGCTCCCGTCCTCGGCAGGCGGAGTCCCCACCGCAATAAAGACTACATCATTCCCTTGCACTGCGGATTCAAGGTCCGTCGTGAATGAGAGACGACCGGCCGCGGAAGTTCGCACCACCACGTCATCCAGCCCCGGCTCGAAGATCGGAATTTCACCCTTCTTCAGCCGCTCGATCTTGCCGGCATCGACATCCACGCAAGTGACGTGGTTGCCGAAGTCGGCAAGGCATGCCCCGCTGACCAGCCCGACATACCCGGTACCGACTACTGCAATGTTGCTCATCTTGTGCCGTTCACTGGTGGGTGTACCGCAATACCAAGCCGGGCGCCAGCGCGACATAGTTCGCGTACGTGAAATTCTCCATGAAGGGAGCGTAGTTGCGCCGTTGCGGGTACCGGGGCATGATCTTGCAGATCACGAACCCTTGACCGCCGAGAAGCTCGTAGAAATCCGCCAGGCGGCATCCCGAGTCGACATTTGCTCCGCCGTACTCAAACTGGATTGCATCCACCCTGCCAGGGACAAGCAAATCCCCTAGCCCTCGCAGCGCGTGCAGCTCATGACCTTCAATATCGAGCTTCAGAAAATCGACGTGCCCGACCCCCCGTGCGGTCAGGTACTCGTCTATTCTTACTACATGGACTGTTTCTTCCTTCTTGAGAACATCCGTTGGTGAGATTCTCCGGCGGTAGAGAGAAGAAAGGCTGCTCGCTTCGGTGTCAAAGTAGAGGAATCGTTCTTCATTCTTGTCTGAAACACCGACAGAGTTTATCCGGATATTCTTTCGTGACCCGAACCTGCTTCGCAGCTCATTGCAGCAGGCGAGAGAAGCCTCAAACAGATGGAAGTCGCAGTCACGGTCTCCCACATGTTGCAGGCAAGAGGCCGTCCAATCGCCCTTGTTCGCGCCGCAGTCGAGTATCGTCAGCGTCTCCTTCGGGCTCTTGGACGCGACAAACGAGGAGAACAAGCGCATTTCTCCGTTTTTCCCAGGATCGGCGTTGTCATTGTTCTCGATGAACTTGAAAAGCTTTAGCGCCTGATTTCTAGGCTTGGCGGCGAGATAACTCATCGTCCGCACTTTCATCTCATATCCCCAGTTTGTCCGCATACACGATGACCACCCCGGGCCGGCCGCCCATGGCCTTTGCCCGCTCCTCGTCAGCGGTCCGTGCGAAGGCCAAGCCGTGCCGGTCACAGGCGAACTCCAGGAGGAAGTCCAGCTCGCTGGCCCCGGCCAGGACAAGCGTACGCGCGCCGCCCCGTTTGGCGATCCTTACGAACTGCTCGATCCTCCCTCGGTACTGCTCTGCGCTGCGGGCAGCGCGGCGGAAGTACCGCGCGGTGCGCCGGGCTGCCTCGGTAACCCCCTCCGGCGTGAGAGCGTAGTGCACGCTTTTCGCCGAGAGGCGGGTAAGCTTCACCCAGCCCCTCTCCGCGAGACGCCTCAGGAGGGCGTTGGTCATGCCGAGGGAGAGCCCCGTGCGGGTGGCGAGCTCGCGCTGCGTGATGCGGGCCTGATTCCGCTGCGCCTCTCCGAGGCTTTCCATGAGGAAAAGTTCTGATTCGTTGGATATCATTCGAGATGGATTTCGCCCGTGGGCACCTGGCGGGTTCCCAGGATTCATGGCGATGAGGCCAGCGGCGATCAGAGGCGGTCGAAACGCGCTCTCTGCCGGGTGCGGGCACTTGCTTCGGAACGGTCAAGCGGGCCGCACGCGGCGCCGGAAGAATCGTTCAAAAGCTGAACAAGACACTATCACGTCCCACCGGGGATATCAACCCCGATCTTGGGGTGGCGGCTCGCCAAGGCCTCGACCCTAACGGGTGAGGGCCGAGTCCCTCATTGCCACGTAGTGAGGGGAGGCCGCATCCCGCCTTCCGGACCCCGGCAGCTTGAAGACCCCCTGGCCGCGGTAGTCGATGCCGCACTGGGCCGGCCTCCTTTCGGATTTGGCCAGCCATGCCCACACTGCCTGGGTCAGAGCCAGGGGACCGGTGCAGTGAATGACCGCTTTCCAGACGCTGGCAAACTGCTTGCCCTGGAAGAAGGGAAAATGGCGCACGATCAGCCCGATGGCTTCCCCGAGCACAGGGTGTTCTTTCTCGAAGCACAGGAGCCAGTTCAGAACGACATGGTCGGGGTGTTCAAGCTTTGCCTGCGCGGAAGGCGGTGGCGCACTCATGAACACGCCACTGTCCGCGTAGGCGGGGTCGAAGCATTCTCTCCACAGGTTGCCTTCGAAAGAGATCAGCTCTGACATCTCATCGTGTATGACCTGGCGGAGAGGGACCCCCAGAGCGCTGTCGATGTCGCAATAGACCCCGCCCTCACGGTAGAGGATGCAGTACCGCCACACGTCAGCCCGGGCGGCGGGGATCCGCAGTTCGCGGAAGACGGGCAGGATTGGGTGGCCTGCGTAGTGCGTTTCCATGTACGTCGACATGGCTGCGTCATCATAGAAGCAAAAGGAATAGTCCGGGTTTACACTCCTAAACCGACGCATTCCGCGGGCCTGCAGGGACGGCAGAAGGGGCGTTTTCCATGTCTGGAATACCGTGTTGGGGATTCTCCCCCGGGATGCGGGAACGCTGAAGTAAATCGGGGAGAGGTCGGTTTCCCCCGGAGAGAAAAGCTCGTAGATATGCCTGGCGAACACGAGGACAATGCCTTGGATGAACTTGACGAGGGTGGGCATGCCGTGTTTCATCTGTAGCGCTGTTGCGGGTGAGACTACCACAACGGGAGGCGCCATGGAATACCAGCAAACTCTCTGCGGGTCTTCGCGCTTGCTTGACGCCCAGTTTGTGCGCGGTAGAATAGGAAAAAAGAAGGGTGTTCAAGTGGCAATGCATGCAGAAATCACTACAAAGGACATTCTGGGTGCGGCCTTGGAAGAACAGGCAGCACGCAGGGATATCCAAAGCATAGTTGAGATTGGAACCTGGTCGGGGATGGGCTCAACCCTATGCATCCTTGAAGGTATTATTCGTTCTGGAAACTTTGAGAAGAACTTTCTCACATTTGAAGTGAATGCCGATCGTCATACTGAGGCCGTAGAAAACCTCAAGGGATACTCGGCGAAGATGCCCAATTTCAGATTGGTATATGGATCAGTTATAACCCCTCAGGAAATGCCAGCTTATATCCCAAAGGGAATGAATAAGGAATGGTATGATGGAGACCTTCGAAACATGTCGACAGCACCTTGCCATTTCGATTTGATTCCCCCTCGTATTGATTTGCTATTTATTGATGGAGGAGAATATTCTGGCGAGATGGAATTTAGAAAATTACGGGAAAGATCACGAGTAATCATTCTCGATGATACAAAGACTATGAAATGCAGGAAAGCGAGACGGCATCTTTCGTACAATCGCCATTATCGTCGACTATTCGATGCCTTGGATTTCAGGAATGGATGCTGTGGATTTGAAAGAATGGAGAAGAGAAGGCACGCTTTTTCTAGTATTCCAGTATGTTTCTTAGAGCTTGTTCGTTTTCTAAAGTTAGTCCTTTCCCCGGTAATACGCCCTTTGAGATTAGTACGCAGCTGAATCAATACAGAATCCGCACATGTTCCGGTTCTCGAGGAAAGTGCTGCCATTGACCAGAGCAGGTTGCTAATGGATGATCTTGTCGTGATTGAAGGGGGCCCCATGAACGGCGAAAGAAGAGCTCGCGTCAGTGCGGTTGCGCCCATCCGGATTTGCGACATCGGCGGATGGACAGACACCTGGTTTGCCAAGAGAGGCACCATATTCAACATCGCTGTCTACCCCTATGTGGAGGTCCAGCTTTCCGAGAAACCGAGATCAGAAGAGGCTTCCATCTCCGTCAACCTGGAGAATTACAATTGGAGTTACGTCGTCGACCCCGGAAACATATCCTACGGCCCGCACCCTCTGATAGACGCCGCTATTGACAGCGTGGGCCTGGCTTCCAACAGCTCACTTGATGTAAACATATTCTCCCTGGCTCCGCCGGGAGCTTCCACGGGCACGTCCGCTGCGGTGACCGTCGCACTGATCGCCGCGCTCAGCTCATTTGCGGGCAACAGGCTGACACCGTATGAGATTGCTTCTCTCGCGCACTCGGTGGAGACGGAAAAGCTCCACCTCCAGTGCGGGATCCAGGACCAGATGAGCAGCGCCTTCGGGGGCATCAATTTCATCCAGATGCACCAGTTCCCCCACGCGAGTGTTTCGCCTGTCAACATTTCCAACGCCTTGTGGTGGGAGCTAGAGAGCCGCCTTTCGCTGGTCTATATCGGCACCCCTCACAGCTCCAGCGAGATCCACAAGAAAGTCATCGCTGAATTGGGTGACAACGCTGACACCGATCCACGGCTGGAGAAGCTCCGCCTGCTCGCCGTGGAGGCCAAGCAGGCGGTGCTGCGCGGAGATTTTGTGGGCCTGGGCAAAACCATGGATTTGAACACGGATGTGCAACGGCAGCTCCACGAGGGGCTGGTCTGCCCACAGTTCGATAAAGCCATCGAGACGGCGCGACGCTTCGACGTGCTGGGCTGCAAAGTGAACGGTGCCGGAGGGGATGGGGGCTCCATTACAATCCTTGGCAGCGGGGAGGCAGTCAAGAAACGCCGAATGGAAGATGCGCTTGCCAGGGAAGGCATGCATCCAATTCCCATCTACCTCTCGCGCTACGGGGTCAGGGTCTGGTAGGGATTACTTTTCAACTACCGTTTCGTGAGCTCGAAAATCCCGCACCCGAAATTGCAGCCGCAGTTATTCTTGATGTTCTCCTGCAGCGCTGCATTCTCATGAAGTTCACCTCTGTCGTCCACAAATGAGAAACCGTCGATATCATATCTTTCGCTCAACAATTGAAAGAGATAGTGCATTCCAAACACCCGATGGGCATTGAATTCTACCCTCTGGGGGCCAATGGGAACTGAAAAGTAGAACCTGCCTCCTTTTCTCAATATCTTGTATATGTTGCTCAGGCCGAGAAGATATCCTTCTGGATCTATCTTGTCTCCATATCTTCCAAGGCCAAAATGCTCAATAGCGTGCAGGCTGGATATGGAATCACAATAGTTGAGAAAAGATTCCGCGACTCCGCTCATGAGGTCACTCTTAATAAACCTGATATTGGGCGTTGTACTGGTGAGTGGACGAATATCCATGACTTCTATTGCGCGGAAAGACGCAACATGCGCGACGAATCCGTCCATTCTTGAGCCGATGTCAACGTGCCTTTTCGGATTGTTGGAATAGATCCTTCTTGCGACGAGCAGGTCCTGGTGATAGTAATGTCCGCTCACCGTCCCACTCTCGGCGAATCTGTCTTCGAGGCAGGGATACAGCCTTCGAATGGGGAACAAGTCTACGGCTTCCTTGGAGCGCCTTTTCATTTCTCGCAAGCTTCGGATATAAAATGGAAGACTCCTCGCGGAATTCGCGAACCTCTTGAGATCGATGCCAAAGAGCAGGAGACTATCGTTCAGAATGCGCAACGGTTTCAGCATGTGCGTGACTCCTTCAGTTTTCCAGCCGCAGGAGCCGCAAAATCAAATGAATGAAGCCTTTTCCTGCCCTGTAGAGTGTCCGGAGCGCGACGTAGCTGCGTCTTTTCGCCCTGATGAGCGGATGTTTCTGCATTACATAGTTGCTGCCCGCTGCTTCCAAAAAGTTCTTCACATCGCCAAACCCTCTCTCCCACTCGCTTCTGCCGAGGACGCAACTTTCGCGTGCCGCCTTGCCCAGGGCCCGATGACCAGAGAAATCTAGAGGTAGGGGATTGTCTGGGTCGTACAAGAGCCCGTTCACTCCGTGCACGATGTATTCGCTCATCGTCGGGGCATTGGGCGAAACAACGCACAATCCCCAGCTCAATGCTTCGAGGTAGGCATGGCCAATGCCTTCCGCCCTTCTTGAAGCGAAAAAGATGTTCGTTTGCCTCACAGTTTCACCATAGTCGTCTCGAGACTGGAACCATGAGGATGTCTGGATCGAGAATCTCGCCTTGTCCTCCGTGCCAGGCAGATCAGTCAAGTCGGGGTTCAGCTCCCTGGTCCAATGAAGGTGGAAGCTATCGAATCTTGTGTCCCCTATGAGACTTTTGATCGTCGACCATCCCAACTGCTTGATTCGCGGCCAGAAAAACCCTCGCAATTCGGGCTGATCATGCACATTAGGGTGCGACTGCACCGGGGGATAGTAATGAAGGCCAAATGCATTGAGTCCCCAGTTCCGCAGTTCGCTCAGCAGCGTCGTGGAAAGGCAAAAGACTTTGAACTGCTTATACCTTATCCAGTATTCCCGAACGTGAGGACAGTAGTCGGTCATTGGAACGAGGACGACCTGGGGTACGCCAAATGCTTCAAGCTCCTCAGGCTCGACAAGCGCCATGAAAACGATAAGCATGTCCCATTTCGACCGAGGAATGACGCTCCACGCTTCCTTGAAGGAAATAACGTGCACGTCGTCAAAAGCTCGCTTGAGGAGCTCTATGAAGAAATCGGAAGACTTCGTCATCTTGAGATGAAAAGTGTTCGCAAGAAAAGCAACTCTCATCGCTCCACCTGTCTGTGTTCTAGTTATCTGAAAAGCACCGGCCCGAGCCGGTGCATCGGCAATACTACGTCCTGACCTCCGTGGTTGTCACTGGGTCGCGGCTCCCACTTTTTCGAAACGTGCATCATCTGCTCATTGTCTGTCGTGAGACTGCGCCGCCAGGACAATGCCACCGAGGGGCACCCTATGAAGAGGAGACACTCGGCAGTACCCCAGAAAATGCGTGGTAGGCCCGCCAGGAGCGTTTGGGAGGGCAAGAAAGCGCCACCAGGAGGTGAACGCCTTCCCCAGGGCTGATTCGGCCGCCGTAGATGACTACAAAGTCCTCCTCGGAGCTGCGACACCGAACGGCTGCAGAATGGCGAGACTTGGTCGGCGCATTTCCGAGTGCAAAAAAGAAGGACTTTGGACATCTCTGTGTAGGCGCTGTACACGGTGAACTCGAACGCAGCTGCTGCACAAGGGTCTCCATGGCGCCCCCGCTCGTGGCGGGAACAGGAAGGAAGCCGGTTGTTATGATATTCAAGCCCATAGATGCCCTCTGGATGGATTCATCCGCCATGCTTCCTGAGCCAATCGCGATCGTCTTCACGTGCACTTCTCCTGCCAGCGCGGCGGCGATATGCTGACAGAACTTTCGGAGGGATATGATGCCCTACCAAGCTCTGGACGAAAAGACCCTCATCGATTACCTGCGACGCCGCCCGGCTGTGGCGGAGCGGTTTGACAGCGGGGCCGACCTCTCGGTGAAGGAAGTCGGCGATGGCAACCTGAACCTCGTGTTCATCGTCACAAACCGGGATGAGCCGACCCAAGCCGTCATCGCCTAGCAGGCGCTGAACTACCTGAGAGTGGCGGGCGAGTCCTGGCCGCTCACGCGCGAGCGGATGCGCTTCGAGTCCCAGGCCATGCAGACCTACAACCGCTTGTGCCCCGGGCTGGTGCCCGAGGTCTACGACTACGACGAGGAAATGTCCCTCATGGTCATGGAGTACCTCGGGAAGTATGATGATGCGATCGATAAACTCCTCGAATCGGGTAACCAGGTCAGCGGGCTGATGATGTCGAAGTGGTGACCATGAGATAACAGCTTGTTTCGCCCACGTTGGGCCTCGCCCGAACGATAGGATAAAACGTGCATCGAAGCTTGGTATCGAGGGATGCGACCGCATCCGGGTTCTCCAGAACGACCCGATCTTCACGGGCATCCGCACGGGCCTCTTCTCTCGCTATCCAATTGTCGCCAGTGCGACCGTGCGTGGCACTCA
>Ga0187886_1000932_pt1 | contig 29772 bp, 28 predicted proteins | sample June2016WEW_20_1_FD_133001 | JGI IMG/M metagenome (GOLD analysis project Ga0187886, IMG submission 133001) | Peatland microbial communities from SPRUCE experiment site at the Marcell Experimental Forest, Minnesota, USA - June2016WEW_20_150 | ecosystem: Environmental > Terrestrial > Soil >...
TCTCTCTTCCCAGCGCTCCACAGGCCCTCACGGGTCCTGCTTCAACGCCCTGGAAATGCTCTCCTACCACTCATCTGCTCACATTTTTAGACTCTTGACAATTTTTGTAGACTTGTCATACTGCAACCAGAAACTTGTGGAGGGACTAGTGAAACTTTGATGGTGTATATACGAGCACGCCTTTGTTTCCTTGCCTTGGTAAGAGTCCGGGTCTTACCCTAGTAAGAAAGGAAGGGACGGTGGTGCGTATCCGTTAAAAGGTTTCACTTTCCCTCTTTCTGTATTTCTATGTACCCACTTCGAAAGGAGTGGGGTTTCTTTTTTCAAGTCCAAAAATGTGAGCAGATGAATTCGCGTCTTCGGCACATTGCTTAGCCCCGATAAATTTTAAGCGCCACTATCCTCGAATAGTGAGTTGTTACACACTCTTTAAAGGATGGCTACCTCTGAGCCAACCTCCTACCTGTCATAGGATAATGACTTCCTTTCACACTTAGCAATGATTTAGGGGCCTTAGACGGCGATCTGGGCTCTTCCCCTCGCGACCACGGAGCTTAGCCCCCGTAGTCTGACTGCCATATTTTTAAATTCCGGTATTCGAAGTTTGATTGACTGCCTGAGCTTTCGCCCTTTGACTGTCATCCAGAGCTCTACCCCCAGAAAGAAACACATGACGCTAGTCCTAAAACTATTTCGGAGAGAACCAGCTATTACCAAACTCGATTAGCTTTTCACTCCTTGTCCCAGCTCATCCGATGATTTTGCACGGTCAACCGGTGCGGTCCTCCCCCCATATTTCTACAGGGTTCAACCTGGCCAAGACAAGCTCGTCTGGTTTCGGGTCTTACACATGCTGCTAATAAAACCTATAACCAATAACCAATGATTTCGGTTATTAGTTATAAGAAATATAACGCCCTATTAAGACTCGCTTTCGCTACGCTTTCGGACCTCAAGGTCTTTAAACTTTGCGGCATATATAAACTCGTTGGTTCATTCTTCAATAGGCACACCGTCAGCCCGCATTACCCTTGCGGATAATACTTAAGCCTCCGGTTCCTTGTAAGTAGATGGTTTCAGGTACTATTTCATCGCCCTAACCGGGCTGCTTTTCACCTTTCCCTCACGGTACTAGTTCACTATCGGTCACTAAATATATTTAGCCTTGGGAGATAGTACTCCCGGATTCCCTCGAAGTTGTTTTGCCTCGAGGTACTTAAGATTAAAATACTGAAAAGTTCATTAGTTTTCGCCTACGAGGCTATCACTCGCTATGGCGCCGCTTTCCAGCGGCTTCGGCTAACCAATGAATTTGTAACTTTCCTCTTAAACTCAAAGCTTTTCAAGTTCAAGAACGTATTCTACCTTGCAACCCCTCTTTAAATCTTCTTGCGAAAAAATAAAAAGGTTTAGGCTCTTCCCTTTTCGCTCGCCGCTACTTGGGGAATAATGTTTATTCTCTTTTCCACCGGCTACTGAGATGTTTCACTTCACCGGGTCTGCTTCTTACGCATAGTTAACGCATAAGATGATGCGGGTTTGCCGCAACGGGTTGCCCCATTAGGAGATCTTCGGATCACAGGTTGCTACACACCTTCCCGAAGCTTATCGCAGCTACGCTACGTCCTTCATCGCTATTTAGTGCCAAGGCATCCACCATCTACCCTTATTTAAAGTCCCTCGCTTTCGCTCGGGACCGCTTCACGAATCGCTACGTGAAGCACTGTTAATTTCTACCTCAAAAAACTGACTTGTTTTTTGAGTTTTGTTACTACTTCAATCAGATATTTATTTTTGAAAGTTCGTTCAGAACATCCTTTCGGCGCGGCTCAAGATAATAAAAAATCCGCCGAGCGGGCGGACAAGACCACAGACCGTTACAGGTTTAAACCCTGCGTTTGTGGCTTCCGCCGTGGTATGTGCTTCTGGAATTCATTCGTGATGTCCATTATAGCAAAAGCCGTTTTGGCGTCAAGCCCCAGTGCTTGCCTAGCGCACCCGTTCATTAGGGTGTCTCCGGGGCGACGCCCAAGTCTTACCCTTCTTCACGGGTGCGCTAGGCAAATAAATCAAGATTGATTTCCGATAATCAAAGGCACAAAACTGAAGCCAAAATAACGCCTTCCTTCAAATTCACCCGGGCCTTTCTTATCCAGAACCAGAATACTTTCTTTGACCGGCGCGACAATGCGCCCGCCGATCTTAAGCTGCTCTTTCCAGGCCTCCGGAATTTTCTCGGCGGACGCAGCCGCGATTATCTTGTCAAACGGGGCTTCCACTTTGTATCCGCCAGAGCCGTCGGCGTTTATTATTTTTATCGTTCCCTTCCCCAGAAAATCGTATTTCCCCAAATTTTTCCCCGCAAACATAAAAAGCTCCGCGATGCGTTCAACCGCGATCACCTTCCCTTCATCTCCGACAATATGCGCGAGAAGCGCGGCTTGCCAGCCGGATCCCGTTCCGACATCCAGAATTTTCTCGCCGGATTTCGGCTCCAACAATTCCAGCATAAAGGCCACCGTAAGCGGTTGGGAAATCGTCTGGCCAAAACCGATGGGCAGCGGATAATTTCCGTAGGCCTCATCTTTTTGTTCTTCAGGGACGAAATTGGCGCGGTCAATTTTTCTGAACGCTTCAATAATCGCCGGCGTCTTTAAATAACCGTCGTCTATGAGAGATTGGATTAAACTTTCTTTAGGCATGTTTATATTTTAGTTTCTTTCCAATAAACAAAAAAGCCCGGTCTTCGGTTGGTATGGATCAAATATTTTTGATCTCCAAAGCGGGCTTTTTAGACAAGCTTGATTATGTTTCATGGATATTCTCCTCTATTCAAGGTTCTTCAGAAAAATTGGCTTTCCTTTGCCGTCTTTGCCGACTTTAATGTTCCAGAGCTCTGTCGCTTTTACAATAAATTTTATCTCGGCAAAATCGCTTTCGGGCTTATTGTTATCCTGAAAAACATTAATATCCGCCAAGTTTTCAAAGGGGATGACGATCTTGTCGCCGCCCCGTTCTAATATAATCTTAACGGGCGGGACAACCTTACCCTCTTCAATTTGGCGTTTCAGACTGGCAAGATCCTTAATGGTTTCCTTACCGGGCAGTGTTTTCATGGCTTTTCTACCTCCTTTCTTTATTTCTTTGATTTTAAAAAATGAGTAAGAACCGGTTTGCTAACCCAACTCTAAAGTTAAAACCCTAGGGTGTCAATTAGCGGGGGCAGTAAGCGTAAACGCTCAAGGGAATCTCACGCGCTCATCCACCGACTGGCGGATTCGCTTTTCAAAACCCTCGGTTTTGAATGATTTCCGACACGGGGAACCAATCGTGGTTCCCCGACCCCTTCCGCTCGTTCGATTCCCTATACCGACAGATGATACAAAAACACACCATAAAAAATGGCGTGTTTTTGTATCATTGCGGGGGCAGTAGGAATCGAACCTACATTAGCGGTTTTGGAGACCGCGATTCTACCATTGAAATATGCCCCCTACGTTAGTATCTTAACATAAAAATGCGACACCCAACGTCCTCGCGAAGGCTAAGACTTGGGCGTCGCCCCGGAGACAGCCTGAGCGGGGACGTTGGGTGGAAGCTTATTTCTTCGCTTCTTTATGAAGAGTGTGTTTTCTACACCACTTGCAGTAGCGCTTGAATTCAATTTTCCGCTGAACCAACTTTTTATTTTTGTGGGTCGTGTAATTAGAGTGTTTACAAACAGAACACCGGAGCCGTATTAAATTGCCGCTAAGTGAATTTACTTTGCTTTGGGCCATAAACTTGTAGCTATTAACTTATAACAAAACTTAGTCTCTGTAAAGTTTTATTGAGCCAATGGGCAGATTTGAACTGCCGACCTACTCCTTCGCTTACACCTCTCCTTCTTTTATCCGAGAGGGCTAGACTGTATCTTTGCGCCCGAGGCGCACCCTTGTCAGTCGTTCGGGCCTCCCTAGAAAGTTTCGGGATGCCACGGTCTTATCCATTTGGACTTTAACCGTTATTCGGGATTCACTAAAGAATTGCTTCTTTGGTGGGCGGGATTTGCGTTCCACCATGGAGTTGCTCTACCAGCTGAGCTACATTGGCTTACTCGCCATTATATCCGTAATCTTTCAATTTACTAATAATGACATTCCTAAGTTTCTTATTATTAAAATGAACTGTCAATACGCCATATTTTAATTTCTTTTTATATGTGCCCGCACCTCTTGATGGTGTCACCACAACTTTTTGAAATTGAGATTCATCAACTTTCAACTCTTTTATCCAAAAACTCAAAGCTTCCGATGGTTTTATGTCGCTGAAAATTTGAAGGCCGAAACGTATTTTCTTTTGATCTATATTAAAGAATTTATTAAGAAACCTTATGAATGTTTTTATAAGCGCCGGGTCAGTATTGCCTAATCTAATTGAGTTTTTATTTAACTTATTGCCTTCGCCCCAATAAAGTCCCAATCCCATGCCCATTAATTCAGTTTCGGATGAACTTTTCGGCTCTATTAAATTAAAGGGGTCGCCAAGCGGATTGCGTTTCTGATATGTTGCTTCACTTTGGTTTCTCCTTAAAATCTTATATTTCTCCATCCAATATGCCACTTTATGCGAGGAACATTTCAATATTTTACCTATTTCATTTACTGATTTATTCTGCCTAATATAAAGACCGATAAGTAATTCTTTAGAAAGAGATTTTGTGTCTCTATCCCATTTTTTACTCGTTGACTTGAAATCTTTACTGTTCAAAGCCGCCACTTTCGCTTCAAATTCTCTCTTTTTTCTCGCCTCCCTTTCTCTTTTAAATTTTCCCTTTTTGAAATATAAATTCCCACTCATATATTAAACATATTATCACAATTGGCGTAGCTAAGCCATATTAGTACATAGCTAAACCAATTGTGGAAATAAATAAAAAGGGGTAAATACCCCTCTTTTACTCACCCTTAGAACTTTTGCTCTTACTGTGATTGTCTGTTCAGATATGCTTCAAAAATTGGTTTGAGATTTTCTATTATCGGGTAATTTTCGTATTCCTTTGGGTCAATCCATTCAAACATATCATGGTCCTCGCTTAATTTCACATCAACCGAGTTTGGGATGCACTCGAAAAATATCCCGACGATTTGCCATTCTTCGTCCTTCACGACCGGCCGCCATTCATTCACGAAAAAGGGCTTTCCAATCTCCACCTCAAGCCCCGTTTCTTCTTTCACTTCCCTCTTCAAACTCTCATTAAAACGCTGTCCAAGTTCCACTCGGCCACCGACAATATCAAACTTTCCCACATTCGTTCCATCTCTATACCGGGAAGATTCGCGAACAATTAAAACCTTACCGTCATTAATAATGAAAGCTTTTGTGGCCACAAATAGTTTTGAAACCATTGGGATTAATTTACCGATTTAACATCTAAAAGCTCTACTTCAAAAATCAAGGTTGAATTCGGCGGGATAAGGCCATTCCCCACATTTTGGTTTCCATAGCCAAGCTCCGGCGGGATGGTTAGTTTTCTCTTGCCGCCCACCTTCATCCCCGCAAAACCCTCATCCCAACCCCGAATCACTTGCCCCGCGCCCAATACGAACGAGAACGGCTGGCCGCGGTCATAGGAGCTATCAAACTTTTTCCCATCCGAAAGCGTTCCGGCATAATTTACCGTCACTTCCTTCCCCGCCACCGCTTCGGCCCCCGTTCCGACTTTTTCGTCTTCTATTTTGAGACCGCTGGGCAAAACCGCTTCTCCATTATTTTTATTATTAAACATAAAAAATCCTCCGACTATTAAAATCAGCGCGACTACGCCGATTAATATATAAGTTGTTTTATTAAAACCTGACATGAAGGAATTATAACACAGGATGAATCCAGCATACGAAAAAGTGTGTGCTCCGGGGCGCTAGCCCAAGTCTTACCCACTTTTTCATATGCTGGTTTCATGTCTTTTTTGTTAACATAGCTCCAGCATATCGCCAACTTTCGTACCGGTTTTTGAAACAGTTCCCGCCGGCAACTCCAGAACGTTTTTATAAAACGGGTTCCAGAAGAAAAGCCGGCTTGGCCTAAGATTTTCGGCAAGCGCCCGGACCCTATAAGCATCGTCAAAAATCACGCAATCAATCGGGAGTTTCATCCCGAAAGTATGGATGCCCCAGCGGGTCTTAAAAAACAGTGAAGCCGGAGTTTTTTTACCCGAAAGGCCTACGACTTTTTCGCTGAAGGTTTTAGCGACGGAAACATCTTCGCCAAGAAGAGTCCCGCGAGTAATGTTCTTCACCAACATGAGCCACCTCTCGGATTTGAACCGAGGACCTTCACTTTACAAAAGTGTTGCTCTACCGCTGAGCTAAGGTGGCGCTAAGGACGCGGCAAGACGATGAACGAACCCTCTATGATTTTACCTGCCGGGCAATGGTCGCGGCACATGAAGGCGTAAGTGCCGACTTTCGTAGCGCCAAGACCAATCGGTTGAGTTTGTCCTTTCTGTGAGAATTGGTAATTGCCGGTATACGGGATGGAAATGTCGTAATCGCCGTCAACGGCCGTGAACATAATTCTTACCACATCACCGTCATATACGGCAATCTCCTTGGGATTGAAGCCGCTTACAGTCGCCTTGAGGTCAATCGTGCGCAACTGTTCAACTCCCTTTGGATTATTTGATGCCGCCGGAGCGGTAGAGATTGTCGGCGTGGGCGCCGTGACACTTACCGGTACGTCGGCTTTGAAGGCCTTGCTCTCCGGCGTGCCATAGAAAACTGGTTCCTTTGGGATATTTTCCTCGTCAGGAAGAGTTGTTGCGCCGGGCTGTTGTCCTCCATTAGGAGTAGTAGTAGGCAGACCTCTTAATGAAGCTCCAAAGGCAACGGCAATGATCACAACCGCTACGCCGATTATTATATTTCTCTTGTTTGTGTCCATGTTTTAATTATAGCAAGTTGCTTTTATCCACAAAATCCTAAAAACTGTCACATGAAATATATCGCATGATTTACTGTGTAGCATAATAATAAACTTGTAATTCATCGGCAGCGGCAGTGACTGCAGAATTGTTCGTAAGTGCCGTAATTGTCACAGATGTTATGGTACCGGTTGGAGAATCGGTTCCTTCGGTTGTGCGCCTGGCTATCACACCATCCTGAGCTGAATCAATTTCCATCCATGCATTCCCCAAATAATTGGTAACCCGCGCCCCCACATATGCCTTAAGGAGACCCGTATCAGCGCGGCTAGTGTCCGACTCCAAATAACCTTGATTAAGAATTACCTGTGTTGAATTTAGTTTTAACCCGAATTGAACATTAGCGGCAGCTCCCGCAGTTTTACGGACATCTGCAAGAACTAATATATGCGCATTAGCGGGTATGCTTAAGCCAGACGCTGTTAACAAATCTACTGAAGTGAGGCTTACCGTTGTTGCTTCGGTCGTATTTCCTCCCGCACGAATAAGTCCGCTGCCACTCGCCGCGGTGGTTTGGGTCGTACCGTCTCCAAAAATCAGTCCGGCGGTGGAACTCGCGATTCTGATTGTGCCTTCAACATTCAATTTGACTGTTGCATCCTGCTCAGTTGGTCCCAGATTCCAATTTCCAGCAGCACTGAGCACGCCAGCTAGATTACCATTGGCTATAAATCTTAAGCGCGTATTGTCGTTCGTGCCAAAATTTAATGCATCACCAGCCGCCTTTGCTATAAACGGAATAGCTGTTCCCGCAGAATCCTTTATAGCATAACCACATCCAGTATTGCCGATATTGTACGTATTGCCGCCACCATAACACGCTACGAAGCTCGACACGCCGCCGGGACCAGCTGCAATAACTTGACCAGCGACATCCAACTTTGCAGCCGGAGCCGTCGTCGTCCCGATGCCGACGTTGCCGCCATAAGGATTCAACGTTATGGAACTTACCCACTGCGATGCACCGAAATCTCCCATGGACTGTATCGAGAATGGAGAATTATCCCCAGTATTGAATATGTCTGCACCGTCATTACCGCCCATGAACCTCGTCCAAATAGTAGACGAACCGGCAGGCGCGTATACCATGAATTTTGCCTGGGGATTGTTGGTCCCGATGCCGACAAAGCCGGAAGAAGCAATTCTAACCTTTTCGGCCCCGCCATTATAGAAACGAATATTATCGCCTTGTATGGATAAATCCTTCCATACACCGCCGTTATCTCTGTCATAAGCAACAACAAAACCGAGTTCTGTACTACTCGCATACCCAATCTCAACCCCCTTTCCGGTGGAAGGCCCGGTCGCCGTCCCTGAAAGCGCCCGAATTCTGCCTGCTCCGCCCACATCCAATAAGGCCGAGGGCGCCGTCGTCCCCATGCCTATGCCGACGTTGCCCGCTTCACTTACCGTAAACCGATAGGTGGAACTCGCGGCGTCGTAGATGCTGTAACCATACAAATTTGCACCCGCCTGCCATGTTTTTTGGCCCGCGCTATTGCCCGGTTTTAATATAATCCATGAACCCGCCGTAGCACTAGTCAATTTCATAATAACCGCCGTCGAGGAATTATATACTTCAACGTCGTAGGCAGGGGTGGTGCTCGTCCCGATGCTAATGTAACCGGAACTTCTATAAATATTATCTCCCGTTCCCGCGGTCCATTTGCTGGAGCCAGATTGCGTGACGCCGCCTATTCTGTAAACGCTCCCCGCGGCAAGGTTCATATCCCCGTTTACATCCAGTTTGTATGCGGGAGTGCTCGTCCCGATGCCGACGTTGCCATCTGATTTTAAGAACAAAACCGATGTCCCGCTGTTTGCTCCAAGAGTACTTGTTCTTTGAAAGTCAAGATTTTTATTGACGCCATTTGCTCCAAACACCACAAGAGAATTATCGCTGGCATCAGTAGCAAAAGTGAGGAAACCATTGTTTGAGTTTATTATTCTTACCTGACCAGCTGCCCCGCCAGCACCAGAAACATCAAGTTTATATCCCGGACTTGGCGTCCCGATGCCGACGTTGCCATTATTCAAAATTATCAGTGGGTCGGCGTTAGTTGTGTCGTTATGAACACCAAACGCGCCTGCTACGTTGTAATTATTCTGGAGGCTGAAACTATTGGAAGCGCTGTTCATAAAAAACCTTGAAGCGTTCGCAGCATTAATCCTTATTGCTCCGTTACCCGATGAAAAAACATCCAAATTATAAGCCGGGGTTGACGTCCCGATGCCGACGTTGCCGGAACTTTTTATAGTGACTACTTGTGAAAGGGTGGCATCAGTATTAATTTTTCTGGTAAAGATACCGATATCTCCCAATGTATTATTAGTTCCGTCTTGAATTAAGCCCTTTATAGCACCGAACTTCCAAGCTTGACTGGCAGCACCAAACACTAATGCTCCGCCATTTCCAACACCAGTTCCAGAATCAGATAATAAAAGAGATCCACCCAAGGCACCTGCTGTATCAAAAGTAGCAGCAGATTGTCCTAAACCATTAACTGTTAGTTGCGCCGCTGGTGCCGTCGTCCCGATGCCGACGTTGCCGGAAGTCTGCTGTAAGGCTAAATTCCCCGTGGTCGTATATTCCATAAAATTTTCCACCACTGTTTTATTCTGACCGCCAGGCACAGCGGTAAAGCGCACTCTTGTGCCAAGCTGGGTACCACTGAAAGTTTCCGCGGCAGAATATAAAATATAGCCAATCGTTTTTAAAGTACTTCCATCATAGCCCTGAATCCAAGGCGAATACCCAATTTCATCGCCAGATTGGACTGCTGTAGGACTGGCAACTGTGCCATCCCATTTTCTCATTCTAAATTGTATAGAACTGCCGTATGAATCAAAAAATACACCATTTGCCCCACCATCCTTTACTACATTCAATAAACCCCCAGGGCTCGCCGTCCCAATCCCCACACTTCCATTCACATAGAGTCCGTTCGTGGGCATGCCGGCGGTGGTTGAGGTGCCGATACCCAAGCCGGCGGGAAAAGCAAAGTTGCCATTGCCCTGAAGACGGCCGAAGACATCCGAAGAGACATTCGCAGCGCTGATTACTCCTGAGCCGGTACCGGAGGCGGCGGTGGTTTGGATGGTGGCATCCGGAAAGATAATGCCATTATTAGCGCCCGTGATTTTCACGTTACCCGCAATAGTGGAAGTACCAATAACATGTAATGTTGAGGAAGGCGCGGTCGTCCCGATGCCGACGTTGCCGGAAAAGTATCCATTGCCTGAATATAAACTTCCAGTTCCAGTTTGAGCTGTCACACCAAGTGTTAATTCACTGTAAGGAGCAAATACAAAAGCACCTTGTACTACTCCAGTATTACCGTCTAACAAATGAAATTTAGCATCAGTAGATACTCCAAAATCCCATGGATAAACACCTTCATTTGTTACTCTTATACTTGTAGCTCCTGAACCTTTAATTTCCAGTTTATTATTTGGCGCCGTCGTCCCGATGCCGATGTTGCCGCCGCTTGAAATACTTAATCTCTCAGTTAAAGGTCCACCATTTGGGCGTGATGATAACCCCAAACGATATCCGTAATCACCGGTTGTGGCATTATCTTTATAAGCTTTTATCAAACCAGCTTCATCTACTGCGTCATTTCCAGTATTAGATTTACCTTGAAGCATAACGCTACCCCCCACACCAGCAGCCATGGCAGCCTTATCATTAATAAGAATGGTTCCATAGTATGGTGCAGATTCCCAATTACTTCCCCACACCTCCAACGCCGCACGAGGAGTTGCTGTTCCAATGCCGACGTTACCGGTTCCAGTTTGCAATTGAATAATCCTAGTGCCTGTACCGTTATCAACAAATAATTGCAAATCTCCCGTTTCCTGGTTTCCGATATAGGAGACTAGCCCACTTTGTTGCATCATCAAACCATCGCTAGCAGTGATACCGGTGGCAGAATTGATGATTTGAAAAGTTGGGCTTGATGCCGCATATATAGATAAATTCCTTAACGGCGCCGCCGTCCCAATCCCCACACTTCCATTCACATAGAGTCCGTTCGTGGGCATGCCGGCGGTGGTTGAGGTGCCGATACCCAAGCCGGCGGGAAAGGCAAAGTTGCCGCTGCCTTGAAGGCGACCAAAAACGTCGGAGGAGACGTTTGCGGCGCCGATGACCGAGGCGCCGGCTGTGGTCTGGGTCGTGCCATCTCCAAAAATCAGTCCGGCAGTGGAACTTGCGATTTTGATATTGCCGACTACCGTGAGTTTCTCGGCAGGTGTCGTAGTGGCGATACCGACGTTGCCGGCACTTGATATTCTCATCCTTTCCGTTGCATTCGTATAGAATTCAAGTGGACCATTTTCTTTATGATATAAACCTGCCCGTTGACCACTATCAATCATAAATAACTGCAATCCGCCATTTAAACTTCCCGGCCCACTTAAAGTAATTCTCGTATCACCATCAGACGAATTAATGTGTAATTTACTTGCTGGAGTCGTCGTCCCGATGCTGAGGTTATAGGAAGTGGAAGAGGCATAAAGATTGGATCCGGAAAGAGTGAAATAACCCGTAGGGGGCACCGGGTTGCCGTTCGGCGGCGACTGGCCCGGTGCGCCAAGCGCTACCCACCATGTACCCAAAAAAAGCGTCCCAAAGAGAATTGAAATCAAGGCAACGCTCGTGGTGGTCTTAGAAACTTTCATTATTTTTTACATTATAGCACGTAATTACGGCCTCCAGGTGGTATTGACCTTGTAGTTCACGGCGCCGCAGGTAGCGGTGTTCAAGCAGTTAAAGGAAACCCAACCTATGTTGTCGCTCCACGCCCAGCCGTGGAAGTCGCCGCTTGAATCAATGGTGACGCCGTAGTTCACAACGCCGCAGGTGCCAGCATCCGCGCAACTGAAACTCACCCAACCAATAGTATCGTTCCAAGCATAGCCCGAAAGAGTTCCTGAACCATTGTTCGCAACCTTGTAATTCACGGTGCCGCAGGTAGCGGTGTTTGAGCAATTTAAGCTCAAAAGGCCGGCGGAAGCATTCCAAGCATAGCCGGTGAGTTCCGTGTCCGTAACGCTCACGTTGGAAGTTGAGGTGGCAAAATCCCACCAGCCGTAATTATCGTTCCAAGCGTAGCGGTATGTGCCATCAATGGTGCCAGTGGCGACCGTAACCTGAAAACCATTCACAAGCATGCCGATTTGCGCGTCGGGGTTAGTCACAGCCACATCCCAAAGACCGGCCGCGACGCCGTTTAAATTGAAAGAGCCATTAATAAAACTCGTAGGGCTTGAAAAAGTGAAACCAGTACCATTCACATCCGAATAGCCGCCTCTTTTGAGCTTTACGCTGCCGCCGTTCTGAAAATAGGCGCCGCCGATTGAAATACCGGAAACGGTTGTGTTACGGGCGCCGCTTGAGGGATTGGCTGTGGTTACTACCGGCGCCGGAAGAACCACGGTGAAACCACCGGGAAGAGTGGAGCTGCTACTATCGGGATTAGTCACCACCACGTCCCAGGGACCAGTCGCGGCATCCACAATATTAAAGGAGCCGCCGTTGATCGTTGAATAGTTCGCCACCGTGAAACCGGTTCCGTTTATGTCCGACTGGCCGGCTTTAGAAAGTTTTACCGTCGCGCCGCTTTTAAAATTCGCGCCGAGTACGGTTGAAATCGAGACCGACCCATTATTCGCTCCCGATGAAGGACTGATGCTTTGGACCGCAAAACCTTCTCCATCCAAAGCGCTCACCATTCCCAAGGTGGTGATTTCAATTACTTTCTGTCTGGAAGCATCATTGCAAAGCCCGAGAGTCACGGAAAAATAATTGCTTACGTAGGCGCTTATCGGTTGAAAAACCACTTCTTTAGTTGTGCTGGCGGAAGGGTCAATAAAACAAATCCCCGGCCGCCGTATGGAGTAGAAATTGGCAACGGTGCCGGTGGCATAACTCATTCCGCTGAAAACGGAATACGACTGAGACGAAGTTGCGTTGGAAAAACGAATCCCCCATCTGGAACCGCCCTGCTGACTTCTGGATAATTGTTGAGTGTTTTTGACCGCGGCCACAATTTCATTCGCGGTCAGTTTCAAGTCCTGCTCCGAACGATAGGTGCCAAAATAGGAAAATCCCGTAACTATCATCACAACCGATATAGCGACCACGACTAGAAGCTCTATTAAGGTAAATCCGTCTTTCTTCATCAAAATTGAGTTGTGAGCTGGTAGATAGGGATAATTATTGACAATGCGATCACGCCGATAATGAATCCGATAACGAGCAGCATCACCGGCTCCAAAAAAGAAACGAGGATTTTGAGCGAGCTGTCTATTTCGCTTGCGTAAAAGTCGGCCAGTGTCTCCAAGACATTCTCAATATGTCCGGCTCTTTCGGAAATTGCCACAAGATTGACTACTGTCTTCGGAAAAAATTCTTCGCGCCGGAAGGCCTCTCCGACCGTAAGTCCTTTTGCCAGACCCTCCCTTGAAATTCTCATAAGAGCGTCCCGAAGCTCCACGTTCCCCACCGCCTGGGCCGTAATTTCCAGCGCCTCCGTAAGGGGCAAACCGGCTTTAATGAGCGAGGAAAGGGTGGCGGCAAAACGTTGGAGCGCGATTTTCTTCACAACGTCATTTATGACAGGGATGCTGCTTACCACGCTCACCACCGCTTTTTTAAAAACAAAAGAACTCTTGTAGGTGATTATAAACGCCGTGAGCCCGCCGATAATGACAAAAAGAAACAGAAAACCGTACTGGCCGAAGAAAAGTCCGATTGAAAAAACGACCCTTGAAAAGAGTGGCGGCTGGAAACCTGAATCAATAAAAACTTTGGCGATCTTCGGCAAAGCGAACATCACAAGAAACGCCAAAATAATAATGGAGGTTGAAAGAAGAAGGATCGGATAAACTAAGGCGCTTTTTATCTGGTCACGCATCGCTTTTTCTTTGGAAAGCGAGACGGTGAGATTTTCAAAAACGCTGTCCAGATTGCCGGATGACTCTCCGGCTTTTATGAGATTCACGTAAACTTGGCTGAATACCTTCGGGTAACGGAAAAAGGTGGTGAAAAACGGCATGCCCGCTTCAAGATTCGCTTTCACCTCCAGAAGGAATTTTTTAACGGCCGGCTTGTCAAAATCCTCAATGAGAATATTTATCGCCTGCAAAAGCCCCGTGCCGATCTTGAGCATCAGAGCCAGATATTTTGAAATAAAAACCTGGTCCGCGATTGTTATCTTACCCCCGAACAAACCGCCCTTCCCGCCAAATCCGCTCTCTATCGGCTTCACGCTGATGGGCTTTAAACCCCGCGAGGTTAAAAATTGAAGGACTTCCGAAACGTCCTTGCTTTCAATTTGGCTGTCCACCACCCGACCGTCGGGCTGCGAAGCGATGTAATGAAATTGCATATTATTTTAATTTTAGCTTATTCGCGGATGACTCTAAACAACTCTTCAATTGTCGTCATTCCCATCTCCACTTTTTTCAACCCGTCCTCCAGCATCGTCGTCATTCCCTCGGATTTGGCGGTTATCCTTAAATTATCCAAGCTGAATTGGGGGCTGATAATGAGCTTCCGGATATTTTCGGTGATATTCAAAACCTCAAAAATACCGAGGCGGCCGTGATAGCCCGTGTGCCCGCAAGCATCGCAACCCCTGCCCCGATAAAACGTCTTCGGAAGACGCACGGAGGTCTTAACTAGATTCAGCAAATCCAGCTCCCGGCTGATGCCATCCAAGATTTCCTGCGGCGGAGTGTAGGACTCTATGCAATCCAGGTGGATCCGGCGGGCAAGCCGTTGGGAACTCACGGCGTTTAAGACCGCCGCCACGAGAAATTGCGGCACGCCCATATCCATAAGGCGCGGCACGGCCGTCGCGGCATCGTTCGTGTGCAAGCTTGAAAGAACCAGATGGCCCGTAAGCGCCGATTGGATGGATATATCGGCGGTTTCCGAATCGCGGATTTCGCCGACCATTATAACATTCGGATCTTGACGAAGAATGGAACGGAGCCCCGAAGCGAAGGTTATTCCAGCCGCCTGATTCACCTGCATTTGGTTCAGATAACGCATATCGTATTCAATCGGGTCTTCAATCGTCACAATATTCACCTCCGGTTGATTTAAAACATCCATAATGGAATAAAGGGTGGTGGATTTACCGGCGCCAGTCGGCCCGCAAATCAAAATCATTCCGTAGCTTTTTTTGAAGGCCTCCGTTATTAATTTCACCGTGTCATCAAGCATCCCAAGTTCCGTAAACGACAACGGCTTCTGAGCGGAAGATAAGAGACGCATCTCAACTTTTTCTCCGTAAAATGTCGGGATAACTGAAACGCGGACGTCAATCGGATTGCCGCCGGCGTCATACCGGAAACGCCCGTCCTGCGGATGAGTGTGTTCATCCACTCTTAGGTTGGAGAGGATTTTCACGCGAGCGACGATAGCCGGGTGGATTTCCTTCGGCACCCGGATAATTTCGTGAAGAATGCCGTCTATCCGGAAACGGACGAGAATCGCGTCGTCCAAAACTTCAAAGTGAGCGTCGGAAGCCCGGGAAGAAACCGCGTAAGAAAGGAGATTGTCCACTATCGCCACTATAGGCAGGTCTTCCGCGGCTTGTTTCAAATCCGTTTCTCCTTTGTTCTTTACCCGCAGGGATTCCTGGATGCTATCCTCAATTATTTTCTTGAAATCCTGCGTGAGTTGGCGCTGATAAAGCAGGAAGCCGCGGTTCAAATCCGCATCCGAGGCAAGAAAGGGTTTTACCGGACCACCCAGACGCAAACTTAAGAAATTAACCGTTTCCAGGTCTGTCGGGTCTTCCATTGCCACCTCGTAATAACCCTTTTCGTCTCTTCCGAAGATGATGGAATTTCTCTGCCGGGCCACGTCTTCCGGAAGCTTGTTTAAAATCTGCGTGTCAATGCCGACTGAGCCAAGATTAACCCTTTCCACCCCAAGCGCCTTCGCGATAAGGATATAAAGGTAATCCAGATTTATCAGGCCTTGGGAAATTATCATCTCCGCGACGTTCTGGCGCTTATGAAGAGCTTCTTTCTGGAATTTATCAAAAGTATCGGCATCAACCGTGCCGGCCTTAACCAGAATTTCCTTAAGTTTGATCGGGGCAAGATTAATCACAATCTAATTATAACGGATATGAATAAAAAATACCCCGAGCTATCGGGGCATTCTCAAAAACATATTATAAGCTCATGTTGCTTCCGACTTCATACCAGTTCGCATCCGTGCCGCCGTCTTTGGAGGTTACATCGGAACCCCCCCCGGTATTAAATTTAACGCTCTCCATCTGCGTGGCCAACTTATAAGTGCCGACCGTGCTGCTTACGTTAATCGCGTATTCGCAGACAGCCGGAGAGCCCTTATTGCACGCTGAAGCGCCGTTATTCGGATCCATCGGCAATTTTGAAAGAGGCGAACCGGCGGCAATTAATCTGAAGTCCAAGGCCACCCAGCCGGTTCCATCTACGGTTGTGGATGCGATAACGGAGCAAGCGGAAGCGCCGGAAAAAGCGTTCGGGTGAGTGGCATCATAGGTGCAATGCAAACCGGCAGCGCTGCTCCAATTGGTCGCGGCGATTACATCCGAAACCCAAAGAGAGATAGCGCTGTTTAGAGCCGCCAAGTCGGAAATGCGGGTGGCATCCCTACCCTGTTTCAAAAGCTCGGCGGGATTCAAAACCAAAACGACGGCCGTGGCTAAGACGGCAAGAATCGCGATGACGACCAAAAGTTCAATGAGGGTAAAACCCTTTTTCATTTTTTTAATTATACCACAACTACTTAAAATGAGGTTAAATTACCACGCCGTCAGGTTGCTTCCAACCTCGTACCAACTATCACTGGTGCCTCCGTCCTTGGTGTTGGATGTGGCATCCGCGCTACCGCCCGCCCGAAACTTCGCGCTCTCCATTTGGGTGGCCAATTTATAAATGCCTGTCGTGCTGCTCATATTAATCGCGTATTCACAAACAGCCGGAGTGCCAGCACTGCAATTCGTGGAACCGTTATTCGGATCCATCGGCAATTTTGAAAGAGGCGAACCGGCGGCAATGGAACCGAAATTCAAAGCCACCCAACCAGTGCCGGTAGTAACGGTGGAAGTTGATACAGTGCAAGCGGTAGTGAAAACCCCGGCTGGCGCGGTGACGGAAGATGTGCATTTCGTGCTGGCAGCCCAAGTGCCATTCAAAACATCCGCAGTCCAAAGCGATATGGCGCTGTTCAAGGCCGCCATGTCGGAAACGCGAGTGGAGTCCCTCCCCTGTTTCAAAAGCTCGGCGGGATTCAAAACCAAAACGACGGCCGTGGCTAAGACGGCAAGAATTGCGATGACAACGAGAAGTTCAATTAATGTAAAACCTTTTTTCATATTCGTTTATTGTAGCAAAAACTCTCTTATTTTAGAAACCAGATCCTCAATGGACATCTGAGCTTTAACGAAATATCCAACCGCCCCCAAGCTCTGCCCGTGCTCCACGTCGCTTTCCTGCCCCAAGTTTGAAACGACCACTACCGGCGCGGCTTGGATGGAAGGATCGCCCCTCATTGCTTCCATCACCTCAAATCCGGACATCTTGGGAAGGATGATATCCAGAAGAATAAGGTCCGGTTTTTCCTGTTTTAAAATCTTGACCGCCTCGGCGCCATCGTGAGCCGTCGTAACCTGGAAATTCTCCCTCTCCAGCCGCTGACGGAGCAGATTGGAAAGCATCGGCTCGTCTTCAACCAATAGAATTTTCTTTATCCCTTCCATACCTAAATATTAACAAAAATAGGAGAAAAAACAAAAAATGTAATTATTCTTCGTCCTTCTCCATAAGATGTCTTTATCTTTGCGTTTGACGACAACTCTCGGAGGCACAAAAGCTTGGTGTCCGACTAAAAGTCGGACTTTTGTGCCGAGAGTGTAGGCTGCGGCGCGCCGCAGGAGCGCGCCGACAGCCGGTGGCGGAAAGCGCAAAGATAAAGACATTAAAAACTTTTTTAGTCATCCTGTAGCCGAGACTTTAGGTTTATCGGCCAACACCTCTCAATTTATACACCCGAATGGCGTATCGAATAAAATTTAATAATTCCACGCACAGCTTCCGCTACGCGTGCCTTGTTACGACTTCACCCGTGTTACCGAGCTTACCCTAGTCCCTCCGAAGAGAAATTTTAGGCACTCCCGGCTCCCTTGGTGTGACGGGCGGTGAGTACAGGACTCGAGAACGTATTCACCGCGGCATTCTGATCCGCGATTACTAGCGATTCCAACTTCATGCGGGCGAGTTGCAGCCCGCAATCTGAACTGAGGCCGATTTTTTGGGATTAGCTCCGCCTTGCGGCTTGGCAACCCGTTGTATCGGCCATTGTAACATGTGTGTGGCCCAGGACATCAGAGGGCCATGCTGATTTGACGTCATCCTCGCCTTCCTCCGTCTATGAGACGGCAGTCCCCTCTGACACTTATAACAGAGGGAGAGGGTTGCGCATGTTACCCCATTGAAGGGAGCGCCTCACGGCACATGCTGACGGCAACCATGCAGCACCTGTGCTTCTGTCCTTGTGAGACGAACATCCTTTCGGACGCTCTTCAGAAGCATTTCAAGTCCTGGTGAGGTTTCTCGTTTGCTGTCGAATTAAACCACATGTTCCACCGCTTGTGCGAGTCCCCGTCTATTCCTTTGAGTTTTAAGCTTGCGCTCGTACTTCCCAGGCGGCAGATTTAACGCGTTAGCTACGCCACCCCGAGGGTCGATACTCGAGACGACTAATCTGCATCGTTTAGGGCGTGGACTACAAGGGTATCTAATCCTTTTTGCTCCCCACGCTTTCGCGCCTCAGGGTCAGGAATGTCCCAGTGAGCTGCCTTCGCCTTTGGTATTCCGCACGATATCAACGGATTTCACCCCTACACCGTGCGTTCTACTCACCTCTAACACCCTCTAGTTCTGTAGTTTTCCCGGCAATACCGAAGTTAAGCCTCGGTCTTTAACCGGAAACACACAAAACCCCCTACGCGCCCTTTACGCCCAATAAATCCGGATAACGCTTGGAGCCTTCGTATTACCGCGGCTGCTGGCACGAAGTTTGCAGCTCCTTATTCATGTCTCGATCAATAACTTTCTAAAACATAAAAGCAGTTTACGATCCGAAGACCTTCATCCTGCACGCGGCGTCGCTCGATCAGGCTTTCGCCCATTGTCGAATATTCTCGACTGCTGCCACCCGTAGGTGTACGAGCCGTGTCTCAGTCTCGTCGTTGGGGATCAGCCTCTCAGCCCCCCTACCCGTCATAGCCTTGGTGAGCTCTTACCTCACCAACTAGCTGATGGGACCTAGGCCGCTCTCAAAGCGTCTTGCGACTTTGGAATTGCTTCCACATCGGGAATTAGCGAACCTTTCGGCTCGTTATGCCCGACTTCGAGGTACGTACCAAGGCGTTACTAACTCGTTCGCCACTAATTCATTCTTGATGTAATCGCAAATGAATTCGTTCGACTTGCATGCCTTATCCACGCCGCCAGCGTTCATCCTGGACCAGGATCAAATCCTCTAAAGAAACTCCGTACGAAAAACCCTCGATCGAGTTCCTCGTACAAAGTTTCAGAAATAAACAGGACAACTAAAAAAATTTTTAATGCGTATGGTTTATATTGATTTTTCAAATTACGATCAGCGCGGCCATCTCAGAACAAAACATCCCTCGTGAATCTCCGGTTTCTCTCAGAAACTCGCGACGGATGTCTTTAAACTCCTTAAAACTTATTCTGAATTTTTAACTAAGCATAACCTTCCATATTGGTTTTAAGTATATAAAACCCCCACGACTTGTCAATCCCCAAAAGCCTTGCTATTATAACTCTCACAAACTCATGAAAAAAGACATCCATCCTAAATATCACGAGAAAACGAAGGTCTCCTGCGCCTGCGGCAATGCTTTTACCGTGGGTTCGGCCGTACCCGAAATCAAAGTGGAAATCTGCAGTAAATGCCACCCGTTCTACACGGGACGCGAACAATTGATAGATACCGCCGGACGCGTGGAAAAATTCAAGGCGCGCCGCGAGAAAGCCGGAGTAAAAACCGTATCCGCCAAAAAAACCCGGATTTCCAAAAATAAGAAGAAATAAATATGGAACTGAAAATTCAAAACCGTTTCATTTTCGGAAAAAAAACCAAAAAATTAAGAGCTGACGGGTTGGTTCCCGCCGAGATCTTCGGGCATGGTTTTAAAAACGAGCATGTTAGTATCCCGGCCAAAGATTTTTCAAAGGCCTTCAAAGAAGCCGGGGAAAACACGGTGATAAATCTGGTAAACGAAAAAGGAGAAAAAATTCCCGTCATCGTAAGTGACGTTGATTTTAACAACATGAAAGGAGTGGTTCTTTCGGTGGATTTTCATCGCATTAGAATGGACGAAAAAATTCAAACCAAAGTGCCGGTTGAACTGGTCGGCGAAGCGCCCGCCGTGAAAAAGGGCTTGATGGTAATGAAAATTTTGAACGAGATAGACGTTGAAGCCCTGCCGAATCAGATCCCTCACCGCTATGAAATAGACATTACCCATCTGGAAAATCCGGGCCAGGGCGTCTATGTAAAAGATCTGAAAGCCACTCCAAACGTAAAAATCCTTTCGCATGCCGAATCCGCGATCGTAACCATAGCCGAAACCGCCAAAGAGGAATCCGAAGCCACGGTCGCTCCGGCCCCGGCTGAAGGCGGAATTGAAACCGAAACTCCCGCCGCCGAAGAAAAAACTGAAGAGAAAAAATAAGGATTTTAATATAAATCAAACCTTACCGAGCGCATAATTTTAGAGTTATGCGCTCGGTTTGTGTTATTATGGATATAAATGAAGCGGATTACGCAAATAATCGCTCTTTTTTCTTTCTGTTTAATCATAATGGGCGGGTATTCCGCGCGAGCCGACAACTCAAGTTCCACCTCAAGCAGCACGGCGACCAGCACCCCTTCGGCGGCCCAGAAAGCTCAGGAAGAAAGAGCCGCTCTGGAACAGCAGCTTTCGGATTTGGAAAAACAAATTGAACAAAACCAGGCAACCATTACCGAATATCAAAAACAAGGAAAAACCTTAAGCAGTCAAATAAGTACGTTAAACGCCCAAGTCAACAAACTAAATCTTCAAATTAAAGCCGTTAATCTTGAAATCACGCAGTTGGACGGAGAAATAAAAAGCACTCAAGGGCAGATAAACCAAACCGAGGACCAGATTACAACCCACAAGGACGCGATATCAAAATCACTGAGATTAATCTACGAATCTGATCGTGAAACACTCACGGCGATTCTGCTCTCCAACAACAACCTATCGGATTTCTTCGGAAGCTTGAATGATATCGCGCTAGTCCAAGGCGGCCTCCGGACTTCGCTTGAAGAAATTACCAAGCTCCGCCAGCAACTCCTTGACCAGAAACAGGAACTTTCAAGCGAGAAAACCGACACGGAAAATTTCAAAGCGATCCAGCAGGCCCAGCAGAAAGCTTTAAAGAATACACAAAGTCAAAAAACCACCCTCCTGAAAGAAACAAAAGGTAAGGAATCGGAATACCAAAAAATCCTTACTAAAGATAAAGCTACGGCGGCCCAAATCCGAAGCCGCATCTTTGAACTTCTGGGCGGCGGCGAACTCACTTTCGCTAAAGCGTATGATTACGCCAAATTGGCCGAGGGAGCGACCGGGGTGCGTTCCGCAATCATCCTTGCGATTCTGAACAGGGAATCGTTGCTCGGTAAGAATGTCGGACGTTGCTCCTACAAAACGGCCATGAATCCGACGCGCGACAAGCCCATATTTTTAAATCTTTTAAGCAAACTTGGAATAGACCCGGATTCTCAATCCGTCTACGTTTCCTGCGCCAACCAGCACGGCTCCTACGGCGGCGCCATGGGTCCGGCCCAATTCATTCCTTCCACCTGGAAACTCTATTCCGACGCTATTTCAAAAGTGACTGGCAATACCCCAGCCAACCCGTGGAATAATTCCGATGCCTTCGCGGCAACCGGCCTTTACATTAAAGATTTGGAACAATCCGCAACCTGCGTAAACTACGCGACCGCGAACAAATCCGCGTCCCTTCCCTATCAAACCCTTATTGAGCGTTGCGCCGCGGCAAAATATTACGCAGGCGCGAGTTGGTACACTTATCGCTTTTGGTATGGCCAGCCAGTCGTGGACCAAGCGGATAAATTCCAAGACGATATTGATACGTTGAACGGGAAGTAAGGGTAGGTCACGGATTCGGCAAGCCAAAAAAGTGTGCGCTCCGGGCCAACAAGGCCTCGGTCTTACCCACTTTTCTTGGCTCGCCGAATCCTTTTTTAATAGGAGAAAGAAGAAAGCAAAATCCGGTACTCTTGCGAAGGCTAAGACTTGGGCGTCGCCCCGGAGACAGCCTGAGCGGGAGTGCCGGATTTTGCTTTACTTCGCGAAGGCTTTTACTATGGGCTCAAAATCTCCCTCAAGAATTTTTTCTATGTTGTGCCACTTTTTTCCAATGCGATGGTCCGTTATCCGGTCATCGGGGAAATTATAAGTGCGTATCTTTTCGGAACGGTCACCCGAACCAATTTGGTTGTTCCGGAGTTCTGATATAGAACCAACCGATTGGCGCTGGGCTTCGTTAAAAAGTATTGAACGGAGCATTTCCATCGCCTTTTCGCGATTCGCATGCTGTGAACGTTCCATCCGGCATGAAACCACGATACCCGTCGGCTTGTGCGTGATTCTCACTGCCGTTTCAACCTTATTTACGTTCTGCCCGCCGGGGCCGCCCGCGCGGGAAAAAGTCACTTCCAAATCGCTGTCTTTTATATCCACCGCTTTCGCCTCCACGACCGGCAGAACCGCGACTGAGGCCGTTGAAGTATGAATTCTTCCCTGCCGCTCAGTTTCGGGAACCCTTTGTACGCGATGCACGCCGGATTCCTGTTTTAAGGCGCCATAAACTCCCGTACCGGCTACTTCGGCAACCAATGTTTTATATCCCTTCGCGCCGCTTTCGCTCGCGTCAAGAATGGAAAAATTCCATCCTTTTTTCTGGGAATACTTCTGATACATCCGCACCAAGTCGCCGGCAAAAAGCGAGGCCTCGTCCCCGCCCGTCCCGGCTCGGACTTCCAAAATTATTTTATTGATATTTTGTGACTCCATATATGATTAGTAAATCTAAGGGTAAACGTATTTTAAATCAAGAAAAAGGCGCCTTCAAAATTTATCCATATGGATAAATTTTGAAGCAATGAAGATAACTACAATTTATTGAATAATCTTAATTTTCTCTCAACAATCTCTTCCGTTTTCTTAATCGCGTCCGGGGTAAGTTTATAGGGAGCAACTTCGTCCGGCTTTTCTTTTAAGTCCTTTTCCAGACCCTCGCGCCAAGCGGCCCGGAGCTCCGTGGAAATGTGGATTATGGAAATGCCGGCATCAATTGCCGCGAGCAGATCGCTTTCAGTATTTCCGGATGCGCCGTGGAGCACCAGCGGTATTTTTACCGCTTTCTTTATGGCGCGGATGCGTTCAATATCCAGTGCTGGGTCTGATATGTTCGCGTACATCCCGTGTATATTCCCCACGGCCGGCGCGAGCAAATCCACGCCGGTTTCTTTTACAAACTGAGCGGCTTCTTCCGGTTTAGTCAGATCCTCCGGCTTTATCGCCGCTCCTTCCGGGATTTCTTTCCTTATCTCCGAAGCGCTCCCGATATATCCAAGCTCACCCTCAATTAAAATATTCTTCCTCCAAAGTTTTAATCCCGGCTTCGCAATTTTAAGCGCCTGTTTAGTTTGTTTTATATTTTCTTCAAGCAATAATTTACCTCCGTCAAAAAGAATCTCATCAAAGTTTGCCGCCGCCGCTTCTTGCACTTTATCCAAAGAATGGGTATGGTCGGCGTTTAAAAACAGCCAAAAGCCGGAATTGCCTCCAAATTCCTTATTGTACCCGTCAATTAAATCTTTCACCTGATTTACGCCGATATATTCCCGCTCGCCTTCGGAAACACCGATAATCACCGGCAAATTTAATTTCCGCACCGCCTCCGCAATCGCCTTCAATTGTTCCAGATTGGAAATATTAAAATGCCCAATCGCGATTTTTCCCTTCTCCGCGTTTTTTATAGCCTGTTTTAAACTTCTCATATTTTTATATTATATACCCAACAAGAAAAGGAAGAACGAAATAATAATAAACCAACGCTATACCAAGCCAAATGACGGAAAATTCCAGACAAACAATTCCCTTATAATCGTACGGATATTCTGAATAATCCCACAAACGGACACCCCCTAATTTCAGTGCCAGATATCCCGTGATAAATTCAATCCCCGTGGTAAATAAGAATAGACATAAAATCACAAAAACCAGTTGAATATCCATAACATACAAGAAGTATGAAAATAGCGCAGTAAATACATACATCTGCTCATTGATAAATAACGGTTTTGTAATCTTCCCTCTTTCCAAACTTCTGTATAAAAACTCCAAAAGCCAACCAATAATCAAACCCGAAGCCAGAACAATCAGTAACGCACCGACCAAGCTCATATCTCAAAATATCCCTGAAGCAGATATTCCTTCGCGAATTTTTCCAGTTCGTCAAAGCTGAAATATTCGGCGAAAATCTGGTTCCAAAGCGCTTCTTCGTGATGATAAAGATACTTAATCATGTCTTTTTCCTTTACTAAACTCATCACGGTATCCACCAAGTTGAAGCTCACGAGCGTGTCGTTCCCGATCTCGTCCTTGAAATAGTCGCCCGCCCAATCTAAACCCGCCCAGAAACTCAAGTCCACGCTCTTTCCGTCCAACGCCTCGCCGAGCCGCAAAACGTCTTCCCCCGCTTTTACCCAGTGGATCGCCTCCGGATTTATATGCGGCGCGAAAAGCCGCCAGTCGTTCTCGTCATCTTTCGCGAGATAGCGCTGGACCACAAGCCATAAAGTTTTCTCGCCTTCCTGCAAACGCCGGTCAAGAATGTCGCCCCGCAGAAAAGAAATAATATTGGCCGCAAATGTTTCGGGAAATTCCACGCTCTTCAGGAAGAGTTCCGAATAAAAAGGAATTTCGTGGAGATAATGAAAAACCAATCCTATCATCCTCAAAAGCTCGCCTGAAATTCCAAGCGATACGGGAATCACGAAAACCACCCCCATTTCTTTTAAATGGCTGATATTGTGCCACTTTCTTTCCACGAAAGGCGCGGCAATGGCCGCCCATTTTTCCGGCAGGGCGCGCACCACAATTTCCCGCTTCTCAAAATCCCCGGGTTTCAGATTCTCGTATTGCTTGAAAAACACGTCGTTCAGCCATTCGTTTCCCTCAACGAAACGCAACGCGCTGTAGATTTCAAATAAATCTTCCTTCTCCAGCATCTCGCCGACCGATCCATAACCCAGGCATTTCATCACCTTGAGTGGCGGCTGGTTATTCAGAAACTCAATGGCTTTTTCCTTGCGCAGAAAAAATCCGTGATTCACGCCGGCCACTTTTTTCACCACTTCCAAAACCCGCGTGCAGTCGCTTTTAGCAGTGAGACAGGGCTGGCCCAGCGCCTCAAAAATAAGATGATTGTCGGCTTCAATTTTGGAAATCAGCGCGTCATAAACTTCCTTCGCGGTAGCGTCTTCCGCCACTCCCAATTTAAGGAGATGGCCCTTAACGAGATTGTCGTTCTCCTTCAGGATTTTTCCCATCACGCCGGTTTTGCCGGTTATAATTGAAAGATGTCTGTCGATTTTTTCCAAAAAACCCCTGTCGGCTCTTAAAATTTTGGCGATACGTTCGGTGGCAATCATGATATTTTTTTGACGCTTATTCTGAAATTTCGCCATCTGGGATTTTCAAATTCACGTTTCGTAAGCACTCCCTCCGTCGCTCCGATTTTCTCCACCGCGGAGGTAGCGTTCGCGGAAGCGAGACGCAACGCGAAATTAATGTCGTTTTTTTGCATCAAGCCCGCCACAAACCCGGAACCGAACGCGTCACCTGCTCCCGTCCTATCCGCTAATTTTCTCTCTTTGAAAATCCCCGCCCGGTAAATCGATTTCCCGTCGGAAACCGTCGCGCCCTTCCGGCCATTCGTAACCGCGAGAATCCCCGGCATAAGCACGTCTAGTTTTTTAAAAACCTCCTTTTCTTTATAGAACGGTAAGCCGATAAGAATAGCCGCTTCTTCTTCATTTAACACTAAAAACGAAATGTTCTTTAAGCGCTTTAAAATATCCCGGCGATGATGCTTTAAATGATAACCGCTCGGATTAAACGCCACCGCAATCTTGTGCTTTCGCGCAAAATTAAGCAAAGCGCCGAAAATTTTCGTGGATTCTCCCGCGAGCGACAGATACCACCACTTGGCTTTCAGCTTATTCAAATCAATGTCTTTCAGATTAAAAAGATTGGAAGCACCGTGATAGCTTAAAATCGTCCTTTCTCCGTCCTTCAAAAGCAATACTGAATAGGCCGTCCCGAGCTTACTTGTCTTAAGAAGTAAGTTCGCGTTTACTCCTTCCGCGTTCAGGCGCCGCCTGATTTCCCGGCCGCCAGGGTCGTCTCCCGTCTTCCCGATGCAAGCCGTCTTGAAACCAAACCGACTGAAAGTTACGGCGGCGTTCGCGGAATTTCCCCCAATCGTGAAATAAACGTCATTCACTTCAAGCTTCTCCCCAAGCGGCAAAATAAGCCCTTTTTTTGAAGGCGTTTTTTTCCACGGAATTGTTTTGAATTTCGGCGCTTCAAAAAAAGCGTCCCGCGTCACTGAACCGATGGTAATAACGTCAAACATTAAATTCTCTTTAAAACCTTTTTTACCGCCTCTTTTATATTATCCGCGCCCATGCCGTATTTTTCTATAAGTTCGTCCGGCGCGCCGGATTCTCCGAAAGTGTCTTTAAGCCCGACAAATTCAATCGGTGCCGGACGGTATTTTGCCAAGAGTTCCGCTACCGCCCCTCCCAATCCGCCGTGGATCTGATGTTCTTCCACCGTCACGACGGCGGGATATTTTTTGACCAAATCCAAAATCATATTTTCATCCAACGGCTTTATTGAGGCATTATTTAAAACCACCGTGCCGATCTTTTCTTTCTCCAACTCCTTGGCCGCGAGAAGCGCGTTATAAACGAGTGTACCACAGACAATAATCACCGCTTGTGGCTTCTTTGACTGCCAGAATATTTGCGCCTTACCCGGCGTAAACGGCGTTTCTTCCGTCGTAATCACGGGCGATTTTTCTCTCGCGAACCTTAAATATACCGGTCCCCAGAGTTTCGCCGCGGCGAGCGTCGCTTTCTTCGCTTCAATCGCGTCGCACGGCACGAAAACCAACATATTCGGCATCGCGCGCATTATCGCGATATCTTCCGTCGCCTGGTGCGTCGCGCCATCCGGTCCCACGGAAATGCCCGCGTGATGACCGGCGATTTTCACGTTGGAATCGTTATAGGCAATCGTTGTGCGAATCTGTTCATAATTCCGCCCCGGCGAGAAGGTGGCGTAAGAAGCGATAAATGGGATTTTACCGGAAATGCCCAAACCTGCCGCAATTGTCGCCATATTTTGCTCAGCCACCCCGACTTCAAAAAATCTCTCGGGAAATTTTTTCGCAAAGGCCTCCGTCCGCGTGGATTCAATTAAATCAGCGCAAAGCGCCACCACGTTTTTATCCGCCTCGCCGGCCAAAACCAGCCCGTCGCCGTATCCGTCGCGGATTGGTTTTTGTTCAACGTCTTCGTTGAACAATCTGGGATTCAATTTTAATTCAGGGTTTAACATATTACTCGTGTTCGCTTTTAATTCTCTGACCCAAAGTTCTCAGTTCGTGAAGCGCTTTTTTTGCCTCTTCCTTGTTCGGCGGCTTACCATGCCAGCGGAAATCCCGTTCCATGAAACTCACGCCCTTCCCGGGAATCGTGTGCGCGATTATAACCGTTGGCTTTTCGTAAATCGCCTCGGCTTCCGAAATCGCGTCCACCAAATCCTGCATATTGTGCCCGTCAATTTCCAACACGTGCCAGTTGAACGCTTCGTATTTTGCCTTGAGCGGTTCAAGCGGCATCACGTTCTCCGTAAATCCGTCTATCTGAATATTGTTCCGGTCCACGACGACGGTAAGATTGTTCAATTTATTTTTCCCGGCAAACATCGCGGCTTCCCAGTGATTCCCCTCCTCATGCTCGCCGTCGGAAGTCAGACAATACACCCGGTATTTCTTGCCATCCAGCTTCGCCGTAAGCGCCATCCCAATCGCCTGCGAAAGCCCGGAACCGAGAGGGCCTGAAGTAGTTTCAAGCCCCGGAAGCGCCAAGCGGTGCGGATGACCCTGAAGGCGCGAATTCAGTTTCCGCAGCGTCTTCAATTCTTCAATCGGAAAATATCCGGCGTAGGCCAATGTAGTATATAAAACCGGGCAGATATGGCCGTTTGAAAGCACAAGCCGGTCGCGTTCCGGCCAATCCGGCTTTTTTGGGTCATGCTTCAGAATGTGAAAATAAAAGGCGGTAAAAATATCCGCCATTCCGAGCGGTCCCGCCGAGTGCCCCGAACCGGCTTCCAAAAGCGTCTCAATCACCTTCTCGCGGATTTTATTCGCCAATTCCTCTAAGTATTCAAGCCGTCCATCATGGATGGGTTTCATTAAGTTAATTATAACCTATTTATTCAATCCTTACTTAGAGCCGCTTTAATTAAACCAAGGAATAACGGATGCGGTTCCATGAACCTGGATTTGAATTCCGGATGGGCTTGCGTCGCCACGAAAAATTTATGCTTCGGAATTTCAATGAATTCCACGATGCGTTTGTCCGCGGTGTTTATCCCGCTGAACACGAGCCCGCCTTTCAAAAGCTTTTCGTGAAATTCCGGGTTCACTTCATAACGATGGCGATGTCGCTCCGCAATCCTGTTGTTTTTGTACAAGGCGATTATTTTTGAATTTTTGTCCAAAAACGCGCCCGCGCTCCCCAGCCGCATCGTGCCCCCCATTTCTTTTATGCCTTTCTGGCTCGGTAGAATATCTATCACCGGGTAGGATGTCTTTAGGTCAAATTCCGTGCTGTTTGCGTTCTTCATCCCGCATACGTTCCTCGCAAACTCTATCACAGCCACCTGAAGGCCGAGGCAGAGCCCCAACAGAGGGATATTATTTTCGCGGGCGAAGCGAACGGCTTTTATTTTTCCTTCTATCCCGCGTTTGCCAAAACCGCCCGGGACGACGATGCCGTCTGCATCCTTTATTTTTTTCAGAACATCTTCGGTTTCGGATTCAACGTGAACGATTTCCGCTCTGGCTCCGGCGTGGCCGGCCGCAGTTTTTATCGCTTCTTCAACGGATATGTAAGCGTCGCTATTTTCCACGTACTTCCCAACTAGAGCAATTTTAACCGTTTTCTTCGCCTGCTTTAGTTTATTAACGACTCTTTGCCATCTCCTCATGTCTCGGTTCTTACCGCGAATATTCAGTCGTTCAAGAATATGGTCGTCAAACTTAGATTTTTTGAAATTCAACGGAACTTCATAGAGAATCTCCACATCCAACGCCGGAATTATTCTTTTCTCCGGCACATTCGTGAAGAGCGATATTTTTTCAAAATTTTCCTTGGTGATGGGCCGCTTGCAGCGCACCACGAGAAAATCCGGCTGGATTCCGCGCTCGCGGAAAATCGCAACCGACTGTTGGATCGGTTTAGTTTTCGCTTCGTCGGAGGGATAAATGTAATCCATCTTCACCACATGGACAAAAATCACATTTTCGCTTCCTTCTTCCCTCACTATTTGCCGGACCGTTTCCAAAAA
>Ga0187886_1000933_pt1 | contig 29745 bp, 30 predicted proteins | sample June2016WEW_20_1_FD_133001 | JGI IMG/M metagenome (GOLD analysis project Ga0187886, IMG submission 133001) | Peatland microbial communities from SPRUCE experiment site at the Marcell Experimental Forest, Minnesota, USA - June2016WEW_20_150 | ecosystem: Environmental > Terrestrial > Soil >...
CATCGTGAAGTAATTGAATATCGTGAATTGGATAGGCTGAAGACAAATTTACTATCTACAGTATCACACGAGCTGCGCACGCCGCTAGCCAGCATCAAGGGATATGCCAGTTTACTGCTGATGTATAACCGCAGGCTTGCTAGTGAGCAAAAACGGGAGTCGCTGGAGGCGATAGACCGTTCTACCGACCGTCTGACAGAGCTAATCGAACACCTGCTGGATATGTCCAGATTGGATGCCGGTTTGTTCAGGCTAAACTTGGAGGCAGTTAAACCAAGCGATATCTTTTCAGTAGCGGTATCGGAAGCAAAACTAAGGTCACCAAAATACAAATTTAAAGTCGGAATAAACCGCCGTCTTCCTAAGCTTATGGGAGACGCCAGGCGTTTGCGGCAGGTGATAGATAACTTGCTGGATAACGCTATAAAATATTCACCCAAAGGGACGCAAATAACAGTGCGGGCGGAGGTAAAAGCAGAAGAATTGCTGGTAAGCGTTGCCGACCAAGGGCAAGGGATACCCGCGGACGAAATAGATAAGATATTCGACCGCATGTACCGCATCGAGCAGAGGCTGGGAAAAGACCCGGGAGGACTTGGCCTGGGCTTGAGCCTGTGCAAGGCACTGGTGGGAGCACACGGAGGCCGAATCTGGGTAGAAAGCCAGGTTGGTCAAGGGAGCACGTTCTATTTTACAATCCCGTTAAAAAACAGAGGTAAGGGAAGGCAACATGCCGAAAAAGAGCCAGACAAAGACAGCGCTAATAATAGAAGATGAGACCGATCTGCGCCGGTTCATATGCTGGGTTCTGGAGGCTGAAGGTTACCATACCTTACAGGTAGCAGACGGAAACGAAGGGATAAAAATTGCCAAGCAAAACCACATCGATGTTATTATACTCGACATCAGATTGCCTTACCGTTACGGCTGGGCGGTGCTTAAGGAATTAAAGAATACGCCGGCGTTAGCTGATATTCCCGTCGTTGTATTTACGGCATCAGCTGACTCTGTTTTTAAAAGCCAGGCTCTGGAGATGGGAGCTGCCGACTATCTAGTTAAACCGCTAAGCGCTGAAGTTTTAAAAAAATCTATTGCCCGTACGCTAAAGAAGCATTAAAAAGGGCAAAGGGATAAGGTTTCTAATAACAGACCATAAACTACGCCTGTTTTTTGGCGTGGGTGCGGGCAGGTCTTTCTTCCGGGGGCGGGGCACCTAAAGCCCCCCGGACCATGGCGACGCGGCCGGTGCGGGCGATTTCCTTGACGCCGAAGCCGCGCAGGAGTTTAAGCATAGACTCTATTTTGTCTTCGTCGCCGGTTATTTCTATCGTTAAAGAGTCAGAGGCAACATCGACGATATTGGCGCGAAAGATATCAGCAATTTCCAAAATCTCACTGCGGGTGGCGGAGGAGGCTTTCACTTTAACGAGCGCCAGCTCCCGACCGGTGAGCTTTTCGCCGGTAATATCGAAAATCTTGACAACGTCGATAAGTTTATCGAGCTGCTTTCTAACCTGCTCGACCGTGGCGGTAGTGCCGTTGACGATAATGGTAACGCGTGAGAGATGAGGTACCTCGCTATGCCCGACGGCGATGCTATCGATATTGAAACCCCGGCGGCGGAACATGCTCACCACACGGTTAAGGACACCGGGTTTATCCTGGACAATAGCTACTAACGTATGCTTCGTCGTGGCCATGTGGACACCTCTTTCTTCGGCTGCTCGATAAACTCGATATTGGAAGCGCCGGGCGGCACCATAGGATAAACGTTTTCCTCCGGCTCCACCATAAAGTTGAGCAAAAACGGGCCCTTATGCTTCATGGCTTTTTCGATGGCCGGTTTGATTTCTTCACGCTTGGTTACCTGCAAGCCGGGGATGCAATAAGCCTCAGCGATTTTGACGAAATCGGGGCAGGAGAGGGGGGTGGCGACATAGTTTTTCTGATAGAAAAGGTCCTGCCACTGCCTGACCATGCCGAGATAGCCGTTATTTATAATCGCGATTTTGACGTCGATATCATCCTGTACGAGGGTTGCCAGCTCCTGAATCGTCATCTGGAAGCTGCCGTCGCCATCAATGAGCCAGACCATCTTTTCCGGTCGGCCAACCTTAGCGCCCATTGCCGCCGGCAAGCCAAAGCCCATCGCGCCTAAGCCGCCGGAAGAGATAAAGCTATCCGGGTTATTGAAGAAATAGTGTTGTGCCGCCCACATCTGATGTTGACCGACGCCGGTGACCACGATGGCATCGCCTTTAGTGGCTTCATATAGCTCACGGACAATACGCTGCGGCAAGAGCTTATCGCCATCCTGTATATCCAGCATCGGGTGTTGCTTACGCCATTCGTCAAGTTGCCCTATCCATTCGATGTGGCTATTGTTTTCTATCATCTTATGCATTGCATGCAGCACCACGCCAACATCACCGACGATAGGGATATCGACATTAACGTTTTTGCCAATTTCTGCGGGGTCTAAATCAATATGGATAATCTTAGCGTTAGGCGCAAAGGCGCTCACCTTGCCGGTCACGCGGTCGTCGAACCTCATGCCGATGGCAATAAGCAGGTCGCAGTTTTCGAGGGCTTTATTAGCGTAGCCGGTGCCGTGCATCCCCGCCATGCCGTAGCTTAAAACGTGGCTTTCCGGGAAGCAGCCGATGCCAAGCAGCGTGGTGATAACCGGTATCTGCGCCCTCTCGGCAAGCTCTTTAAGCTCGGCGCTGGCACCGGAGATAATGACGCCTCTGCCGGCGATGATTAGCGGCTGTTTAGCTTCATTAATCAGCTTCGCCGCGTTCTTGAGCTGGGTGGGATGGCCATAGGTAGGCACCTTATAGCCAGGCAGGTCTACCTTATCCGGATAGACAAACTCCGCCTGGTCCGTAAACACGTCTTTGGGTATATCGATAAGCACGGGGCCTGGTCTGCCAGTACGAGCGATATAAAAAGCCTCTTTAACGATTTTAGCCAGCGCGGCAGTATCCATCGCCACGTAGCTGTGTTTGGTGATGGGCAGAGTAATACCGGTAATATCAATCTCCTGGAAGGCATCCTTGCCAATTTGTGCCCTGACCACCTGGCCAGTTAAAGCCACCATCGGTACAGAGTCCAGATAGGCATTGGCGATGCCGGTGACGAGGTTGGTAGCGCCCGGACCGGAGGTAGCCATGCAAACGCCCACCTTGCCGGTGGCACGGGCATAGCCATCGGCAGCATGGGCAGCTCCCTGCTCATGGCGGACGAGGATATGCCGTATTTGCGGGTACTGCGGTAAAGTATCATAGAAGGGCAATAAAACACCGCCCGGGAAGCCGAACATAACGTCCACTCCCTCGGCGATTAAACTTTCACATAAAATTTGGGCACCAGTTTTTTTCATAAAGCCCATCCTTCACTTTATTTTAGGCCTTCGTTTGGTTTTGCTAATAGACCTTTTTAAGCCTACTTGTCCCCTTTTATCAACTGATAGCACTTTTTTTAATTCTTCTTTCCCCTCTTTAGCCATCCCTTGAGTTCTTACCATTCGTTCTTTCCTCTCATTACTTTTTGAACACTGCCCCGTTGCTGGCCGAGGTCACTTTTTCCGTATAACGGGCGAGGTAACCCGTCTTTATCCTCGGCTGGAACGCAGGCAGTTTAGCCAGGCGGTCGGAGATTTCTTTATCGGTTAGCTCAACATCGAGCTTATGCCCGGGGATATCAATATTTATCATATCCCCTTCTTTAACCGCGGCGATAGGTCCCCGGGACGCCGCTTCCGGTGAAACATGACCGATGGAAGCGCCTCGGGTGGCGCCGGAAAAACGACCATCCGTAATCAAAGCCACTTCTTTTTCCAGTCCGATGCCGGTAATCAACGAGGTAGGCGTCAGCATCTCGCGCATGCCGGGACCGCCTTTGGGTCCTTCGTAGCGGATGACTAGCACATCGCCGGGCTTGATTTTCTTGCCCATAATGGCTTTAGTCGCCTCCTCCTCGGAGTCGAAAACGCGGGCGGGGCCACGGTGTTTCATCATTTCTGGAGCTACGGCCGCTTTCTTCACCGCTGCTCCCTCGGGAGCTAGGTTGCCGAAGAGCAGGACAAGTCCACCGGTAGGAGAATGGGCGTTTTTCATCGGGCGGATGACTTCCGGATTCAGGTTTTTCACACCGGAGATATTATCGCCAATAGTTTTACCGGTGACAGTCTTCGATTTTAGTTTAAGCAGGCTTTTCACCTCATTCATCACGGCGGGAATGCCGCCGGCAGCATCCAACGCCTCGATTTGGTAGGGTCCGGCGGGACGCAGACTGCAGAGATACGGCGTATGCTGGCCGATTTCATTAACCATTGCCAGTTTAAAATCAATACCCGCCTCGTTGGCGATAGCCATGAGGTGCAGCACCGAGTTGCTGCTGCCGCCCAAAGCCATATCCACGGTAAAAGCATTAAAGATAGCGTCGGCATTAATGATGCTGCGGGGTCGGATATCCTGCGCCAGCAGCTTGAGCACCTGCTCGCCGGCTTTCCTGGCTAAAGCGCGACGGCGGGCATCCACAGCAGGAATGGTGCCGTTACCAGGCAAACCCATACCCAAAACCTCGGTGAGGCAGTTCATCGTGTTGGCAGTGAACATACCGGCGCAGCTGCCGCAGCCGGGGCATGCCTGCTGCTCTATCTTCTCCAACTCCGCTTGGGTCATTTTACCGGCGGCATAAGCGCCCACGCCTTCAAAGACGGTATTAAGGTCGATTTTCTTGCCGTCCAGATTGCCAGCCAGCATGGGACCGCCGCTGATGAAAATGGCGGGCAGATTAAGTCTTATGGCAGCCATTAACATGCCGGGGACGATTTTATCGCAGTTGGGGATGAAAACCAACGCATCGAAGGCATGAGCCTCCGCCATAATCTCCACGGAGTCCGCGATAAGCTCACGACTGGGGAGGCTATATTTCATACCGGCATGGTTCATGGCGATGCCGTCGCAAACGGCTATGGTACTAAACTCAAAGGGAACGCCGCCGGCGGCGCGCACGCCTTCCTTGACCGCTTCGGCTATTTGACGCAGGTGGGCATGACCGGGGACGATGTCCGTATAGCTGTTGACGATGCCAATGAACGGTTTGCCGATATCTTCTTTGGTACAGCCCAGCGCGTAAAGGAGGGAGCGGTGGGGAGCTCTTTCCACACCTTTTTTAATAGCGTCGCTTTTCATATTTCTACCTCTTTCGAGTAAGTAACAAGTACCAACTGCCAAGTATCAAACCCTCTACTCCACTTGTTACTTGATACTTAAAATAAAAAACCGTCTTTTAAGACGGACCGGGGAACAGATTTTTGCTTGAAGCCCGTATCTAAAGATAGCATGTAACAGAGTTTATTGTCAAGCTAAATGAGATAGAAACAAAATAGGACATGAGTTGTCACAGAGAAATAGCCATAATATCTTGACAGAAATAGTCGGTACTGTTATAATATTACTATAACAGTCAGGATATAACAATGCTGATATCAATAGATAAAAACGATGCCCGGCCTTTATATCTGCAAATGGTTATCCAGATTAAGGAGCAGATACGTAAAGGCACGCTTAAGCAGGGAGACGAGCTGCCGTCAGTCAGGGAGCTGGCGAAAAGCCTCGGCATCAATATGCATACCGTCCGCAGCGCTTACATCAAGCTGCGAGAGCAGGGCATCATCAACTTGTCTCTGGGACGGCGGGCAACGATTGCCCGGTTGAATCAGCCGGAAGATAAACGAGCGGCGGCTGCAGAAATCACCGCCCGCCTGGAGGAGATAATGACCGACGCCCTGCTGATGGGGCTGAAGCCTGAGGAAATACAAGAGATACTAAACCGGCAAACAGAGCAACTGAAGAACCGTTAGGAGGCAAAATGTGAAAATTAAGCTGCTACACCCATTATGGACGCATGTGCCAGCCGTAGCTGCGTTGATATTCATCATCGTCTATACTATTGCGATGGGCCCCCTGCCTTCAGTGGCACCAACCCACTGGGATTTTCACGGCAATATCAACAGTTACGGCTCACCCAACCTGGGCTTCGGCATCACGGTGGGTTTATCCGTCTTATTCATAGGTATTTCCGTACTATTCGATGAGCTCTGGGCAAGGCAGGAGAAAAAGAAAAAATTCAACTGGTTTTCCCTGTTCGATGAGTTAGTTGTCGGTTTCCTGGTAGGCAGCTATACCGGCTATCTGCAGTATTTAAAATCCGGTGATAGCACTTTTCCTTTCCCCTGGGTACTTATATTAATCATCACCGGCACGTTGCTTATCCTGGCGAGAATTCTGGATGTATGGCGACCTTATCGACCTAACCCGAATAAAGTGGTTTTTAGTGATACCACGACGCTGGAGAAAGAACTGGCAGAGAAAATAAAGAGCGGCGGTTCTTTTGTACACTGGGAATCACAAAATCCATGGTGGTTAAGTCTGTTATCCATAGGATTAACGATAATAATGCTGGCGGCAGCAGTAGTCGCATGGTTCGCCATTGCATGGGTCTCACTGGTAGTGGCAGTAGCAGGTCTTTCAATGCTCTTTATCTACGGTGGTTTACAAACGACGGTCACGCGGCAGGAAATAGCCGTGGGTTTTGGTATATTGGGGTTGAAAGTGCTCCGGCTGAAGACCGATGAAATTGAGAGCATCGAACTGGTAGAATTTTCACCAATAGCAGACTTCGGGGGCTATGGGATACGCTGGAACGGTCAGATAATGGCGTACTATATGCGCGGTAGCCGGGGCATTAAGATAACGACTATCAAAGGCAAGAAGTATATTATAGGGTCTGATAGGCCGGAGGAGCTTTACGCGGTGGCGCAGGCGGCGGTCAACAAGAGTAAGTAGCCAGAGGTAATATGAGATATCACGCTATTTTTACCGGTCAACCACGATGTAGTTCAAGTGTGCGGCGTAGTGTGTTGCGCCATCATAGCTGACGGTTCGCCACAGCTTCTCGTTCCATTTATCCAGCGGGATAGATGCGATAATACGCTGCCTCCGGGAAAACTCCGCCAAGGCTTTTTCTTTGGCATCCTTGAGTTCTGCTTCTCTATCTTCCCGCTGCCAGCGCGCATTCAATTCCTCGATCAAGGCTCCGGAATCGGGTAATGCCCCGGTAGCGCAGTAATTTTCAATCAGATTGTTGGAATAATTAAGCCAACGAGCCATGTGTGCGAATACATCCCGGCTCTTCCATTTCGGCGAGGTTGGTGCGTGTAAACTCTCTTCAGGATGAGCCGTCAATAACGAGACAAGCTCGTTCCAGACTATCGTATCGATACGCTGCATTATTTCCACGTCTTCTTTTTTCATCTTTCTTGCCTCGGTGACATTAAAACTCCACCCCCACCGTCCCTCTCGTAATAAATCCCGCCCCAACAGCTTGTTTAGTTAACTCATCTCTGAAGGTGGGGTGGGCGATAGAGATAAGGGCTTTGGCGCGCTGCCAGACGCTTTTGCCTTTTAAATTTACCATGCCATATTCCGTCACAACATAGGAAATATCGGAGGCGGGGACGGTTACCATATCTCCAAGCTCCAAAGTGGGCACGATGTTGGACACAGGCTTACCGTCTTTGCCTTGACGGGCGGCATGGAGACAGATAAAAGCCTTGCCTCCCTCCGACAAATACGCCCCGCGGGTGAACTCCAGCTGACCGCCGGTGCCGCTAATTTGGCGCGTGCCAACCGATTCCGAACAGACCTGCCCGCGTAAATCCACCTTCAAAGCACTATTAATGGCGATTTGCTTATCATTTTTAGCGATGGTATACGGGTCGTTGGTATAGTCCACCGGGAAGCCGGCCAGAGTTTTGTTTCTGTCCATAAATTTATAAAGTTTTTCCGAACCGGTGGCGAAGCAAAACACAGACTTACCGCGATTAAGACTCTTACGTTTACCATTAACCACGCCCGCCTCGATAAGCTCCATCATACTGTCGTTGAACATCTCGGAATGGATGCCGAGGTCTTTAAGGTTGTGCTTGATAAGCAGCTTGCCGACCACGCTTGGTATCGCGCCTACACCAAGCTGGATGGTCGCGCCGTCTTCTATCTGCTCGGCAAGCAGCGCGGCAATAGCTTCATCCTCGGGGGTAATGGCGGCGGCAGGGAACTCCGGAATCTTATATTCATGGTTCTCAACGATGTAGTCTACGTCCTTGATATTAACTACCTCGTCATAGCCACCGTAGACCCAGGGCATGTGCTCGTTGACCTCCAGAACTACCTTCTTGGCTACTTCGCAGGCGGCTTTCTGGCGTGTGACCGCCGCGCCGAAGTTGAAGTTGCCTTTTTTATCCATCGGCGTGACCTCGATAAAGGTAATGTCCACTTTATCCTTGAGCCACTGGCGGTACATGCGAGGTCCCTCACCGAGTCCGAATGGTATATAGGAAGTAGCGCCGTTCTTGGCATATTCCCGCTCTACCTTGCCCAGGAACCAGGAGTTATGGATGAAATGCTGCTGTAATGGATCATGGCGGGGGATAATAGTATGCGAATGCTCCGCCCTTATCTTAACGTCCTTCAGCTCTTTAGCGCGCTCCGCTAGCTTCTCATCGATGAGCGAGGGAAAGCCGCAGATAGCGCCGTAGTCGATCCACATGCCGGATTTGACGAGTCCCGCGGCTTCCTCGGCGGAGATGAGCTTACGCTGGTATTCCATTAAATGTTTTGACATATTTTCCCCATTTTTAACATGTCATTCCAGCGAAAGCTGGAATCCAGAGGGGAAAAGGGGATGTGGATTCTGGCCTACGCCAGAATGACAAAAGGATAAATTGTCACCGGCATTGTTTGTCTTCGATTTCTTTTATTTTCTTGAGTCTTATATCATGGCGGCCGCCTTCATACTCGGTGTTGAGAAAGTCTTCAACGATAATCCTGACCTTTGTCTCGGTCTCCTCTGCCGCCAGACAGCAGATTTGCGCGTTGTTATGCAGGCGGGCGCGGTGGGCGGTAAAAACATCATAGCACTGGGCGGCGCGGATGCCCCGCACTTTATTGGCGGCAATGCACATGCCGATGCCGGTGCCGCAGATAAGGATGCCCCTATCGTATTTCCCCTTAACGATGCCCTCCGCTACCTGCATGGCGATATCAGGGTAATCCACGGCATCGTCCGTATAGCAACCGAAGTCGTGGACGGTATAGCCCAATTTCGTGACTATCTCTATAACCGTTGTTTTTAGATTACAACCATGATGGTCATTGCCAATAGCGATACGCATGGAAACGACCTCCTATCTACTACTCATTCTTTACCTGGGGATGATAAAACATATTAACCGCTTCACGGATGGTCATCCAGCCGATGCGTCCCTGGCGGATAAGCTGGGGAGGGCTCTTAGATAAATCTACTATCGTGGAAAGCTCTCGCATTTTCAAAGGACCCTGGTCGAGCACCATGGCTACCTGCTGGAGATTTCCGCCCAGTTGGGCATTGACCTCCTCGACAGAATACGTGCCGGGTTTGCCGCTGATATTAGCGCTGGTGACGGTTAGGGGGAGGGCAGTCATTTCCGCCAGGCGCAATATAATGCGATTATCCGGGATACGAATGCCGACGGTGTTAAGGCCAGCCACCAGCATCGCCGGGATTAAATCCTTTTTCGGCAACACTAACGTCAAAGCGCCGGGCAGGTAATGATTAGCGAGATATCGTGCCGCTTCGTTGAAAATAGCATACTTTTCCGCCTCGGCGATAGAGCTAACGGCGATATGAATGGGGTTGGAGAAGGGGCGAGCTTTCAGGTGAAAGACCTTCGCTACGGCGCGCGTATCCAGGGCATTGGCGGAGAAGGCATAGCCAGTATCGGTGGGACAGACGATTACCTCACCCTTGATGATAAGTTTGGCGGCGCGCTCCAGCACTTTCTCATCCGGATTAGAAGCATCTACCTTTTCTATCTTCGTCTTCATATTTATCCCCCAAGCGGAGCGTTGGGAAACACGTTAAGACGTAAATCCGACCTTTCTCCTAACATCATTCTAGCGTATCCGGCGGCTGCAATCATAGCAGCGTTATCCGTGCAGAGCGATAATTTGGGGGAAAATACCTGAATCCCCTTCTTTTTACAGGTCTCGGCAAAAACTTCCCTTAATCGGCTGTTGGCAGAGACGCCGCCGGTAACACTCACCACCTTTAAATCATGTTCTTCGACGGCGCGTAGGGTTTTAGCAACCAGCACATCCACAATAGCCTCCTGGAAAGAGGCGGCAATATCGGCAAGGGGCAAGGCTTCATCGCTGGCGATTTTCTCCTTGAACATGTTGATAACGGCAGTCTTGAGGCCGCTAAAGCTAAAGTCCAGCGCCTGGCTCCTTATCATGGGGCGGGGGAAACTAAAGGCTTGACGGTTGCCCTGCTGCGAAAGTTTATCGATGACCGGCCCGCCGGGGAAATCCAACCCCAAAAACTTAGCGATTTTGTCAAAAGCCTCGCCGGCAGCATCGTCCAGCGTGGTACCCAGCACTTTATAGCGGCAATTTTTCTGAACATGCACCAGCATATTATGTCCCCCGGAGACAGTCAAGCAGATATGGGGGACAGGCAGGTCGGGGTTGCTTAAGCGATTGGCGAAAATATGCCCTTCGATGTGATGCAAGCCGATGAGAGGTATCTGTTTGGCATAGCTGATAGATTTAGCCGCCGCCACGCCCACCATCAGACAGCCGATTAAACCCTGGCGTGAGGTAACGGCGACAGCTTCGACATCGTCCAGAGTTTTGCCGGCAGTATCGAGGGCTTCCTTGATAACATAGCCGATAAGCTCGGTATGGCGGCGGGCAGCCACCTCCGGCACCACACCCCCATACTTTTTCAGTAAATCCAGCTGGGTGGCGATAACGTTGGATAGTATCGTTTTACCATCGGCGACCAGCGCTGCCGAGGTTTCATCGCATGATGTTTCGATACCTAGAATCAACATAATACGAGGTCAAAATCCCCCTTAATCCCCCTTTTGTAAAGGGGGAAATTTTTATGCTCCTCCTGAGTATTTTTTAGTAAAAACTTTAGCCGTAGATTCTTTTAAATAAAGGGGGGTTAAGGAGAGGGGATTATCACTCTTGCCCTGCTCCAGGCGATTGGCGGCCAGACTGGCAATAGTAGCGCCGGAGGGCAGAGCTTCGAGAGTCTTTATCTTGGTTTTTAGAGAGCTATCTTCTTTAATCAGCAATTCATAGTAGCGATTCACTTCGCTCCCCACTAAAATAACTGGTTCTTTTATCAGTGGAGCCAAATCCTTAACATCGCCGACGAAATAATCACCTTCCCGTATGAGTAATTTGTTCTTGACACGATAAAAAGCAGTATAGATAGCGTCCCTGATGCCGGCGCTAATGACAGCACCAACCAGCGGAGATTTATCTCGGGCAGCATAAGCTAAAGCTTCCAGTGTGGGGATGCCAGCCACAGGCTTGTTCGTGCTGAAAGCCAGCATCTTGCCTACAGTTACCCCCACCTTAATGCCCGTCCAGGAGCCGGGACCTAACCCCACCCCTATTCCCTCAACCTCCTTGAGCGTCAAGCCAGCTTTCTTTAAAGTTGAGTCTATATTCTCGACAATCTGCTCCAGAGAATCGGTTTTAGCCGGAAAAGATGCGTCTGCCAGCACGTTTATGCCATCGCTAACACCGACCGCATTAACATAACCGGAAGTATCGATGCCCAGAATAATCATTTCCCCTTTAACTCCTTAAACAGATCGGCGGATTTTTTAGAGTTAGAAGAAAAAACAATACGCCGTTTCCGCAAAGATATTATGTCAAATTCTACCCTCAAAACGTCGGGCGGTAGGAGGGAGGACATCTTTTCTGCCCACTCGATTATCATCACGCCGTCAGTCGCGCGTGAGAAGTAGTCCATAATGCCTATTTCAAATCCATTATCAACGCCGCTTAAACGATATAAATCTATATGAAAAATTGGCAGGCGCCCTTTATATTCGTTCACGAGCACGAAGGTGGGACTATTCACCTGCCTTAAAGGCACGTCCAGTCCGTCGCAAATGCCCCGCGTAAGTAAGGTTTTACCACAGCCCAACTCACCAGTTAAAGCGATAATACTGCCCGCTGGGAGATGCTCCCCTACTTTCTTACCGAGGCCTAAAGTGGCGGCGGGGCTATTGCTGAAAAACTCGTATTTATACATGCGGGATGTTTAAGAATTTAATGACTAAAATTTATTTGGTAGAAAAGTCACTTTTGAATTCAGAAAAACGTCCTCTCTACTTGAAATTAGTATAACATAATGGTACATTGTGTTCTATAAGATGGTTAAAAAGAGCATCACACCATCTCCTGATGAAAGCCATCGGATAGCCACCACCGACGATATCGAGGTGTCCACTTATCTCGAAATCGCCAAGGAGATCGGCGGCGAACAGCCGGTGACGACCGCAGGGGCGGTCTCCGGCGCGGAACGTGAAGCCATCATCGTCCTGGACTTCGGGTCGCAATATAATATGCTGATTGCCCGACGCGTCCGTGAAGCCCAGGTCTACTGCGAACTCCTCCCCCACGACACACCCTGGAAGAAGATTGCCCCGCTCAATCCTAAGGGATTCATCTTATCCGGCGGTCCTTCCAGCGTCTACGAGGAAAATGCTCCCCTCGCCCCATCCTATGTTTATGAAAAACACCTGCCGGTGCTGGGCATCTGCTATGGGATGCAAGTCATTACAAAGCAGCTGGGCGGCGAGGTTACGCCTGGCACCAAACGCGAATACGGCCATGCCGTGATGCACATCAGCCAGGAGGATTCGCCACTATTCGCCGGTCTGCCGGAATCAACACCGGTCTGGATGAGCCACGGAGATAAAATCGAGGCATTGCCACCGGGCTTTACCGCCCTCGCCTATACCGAAAACTCACCGAATGCCGTTATCGGCAATAAAAGCAATATCTACGGACTTCAGTTTCATCCAGAAGTAGCCCACACACCGGAAGGCAAGACCATCCTCCAGAATTTCGTCTATAAGGTATGCGGCTGTAAAGGCAACTGGACGATGGGCAACTTCGTCGCTGAAAGCATGGAGCGTATCAAATCGCAGGTGGGTAAGGGCAAAGTCATTAATGCGCTATCAGGCGGGGTGGACTCATCGGTGGTGGCGACGCTTATCCACCGGGCCATCGGCGACCAGCTTACCTGCATTTTCGTGAATAATGGACTGCTACGCCGCGAGGAAGCGGAAAGGACGCTCAAGGTCTTTAAGAGTAACCTGGGCATGAGCATTATCTATGTCGATGCCATAGACAGATTCCTCAACCGTCTGAAGGGCATCATCGACCCGGAGGAAAAGCGCAAGATAATCGGCGAGGAGTTTATCCGCGTCTTCGAGGACGAAGCTAAAAAGATCGGCAAGGTGGATTTCCTGGCGCAGGGCACGCTCTACCCGGACGTCATCGAAAGCGTATCCTCGGTGAGCAATGCCTCCGCTAAAATAAAGTCGCACCACAATGTCGGCGGGCTGCCGGCGCGCATGACCTTAAAGCTTTTAGAGCCGCTGCGTTTCCTCTTCAAGGACGAGGTAAGACTGGTAGGCAAAGAGCTGGGACTACCGGAGGAAATGGTCTGGCGGCAGCCTTTCCCGGGGCCTGGGCTGGCGATAAGGTGCATCGGGGAAGTGACGAAAGAGAAGCTGGAGATACTGCGCGGGGCGGACTTTATCCTGATGAACGAGATTAAGAAAGCCAAGCTCTACCGGCAGCTCTGGCAGAGCTTCTGCGTCCTTACCGATATAAGGAGTGTGGGGGTAATGGGGGACTTCAGGACTTACAGCTACCTGGCAGCCATCCGCGCCGTGACCAGCGAGGACGCCATGACGGCGGACTGGGCGCGGCTGCCTTATGATTTACTGGCGCGGATTTCCAACCGCATCGTTAACGAGGTGCCGGGGATAAACCGGGTAGTCTATGATATTACGTCCAAACCTCCTTCGACAATTGAGTGGGAATAAATGAAAACAATAAAAAAATTCTTTATTGGTTTTTTTCTTGGTCTTCAAGATGACGCAAGAATTTGTGGTTTTATATTTTTTTTTCTCGGCTTTTTTGCCTTAATCACTGCAATTGTTTTACTGATTTCTAAGTCACAATCCAGTGGTGAATTGATTGGTGTAATGCTTGGCCTTTTTTCGGTTGGATTGGGGTGTTTCGCCATTGACATGTCTGTAAAATCGGATAAAAGGTACACTGAATTGTTACAAAAGATAAATAGTAATGTGGAAAATTTCCCGACTCTAATTAAGGGTGATTTTCTTACTCCAACAGGGCAACAACTTGCAGAGAAGTCTCTTGTTAAACAAGGTAAACGTAAATATAAAGATATTGGCACGCGCTTTAGAGTAATCACCGAGGAACAAAGTAAAGAAGAAGCTCAAAAAAGGCTTGATGAAGATACACAAAAAGTCGGCTTTGTAAGGGGAGAAATATATCAACTTGAAGATCGTAGGTGGGGGATTCATTGGGGAGGAAAGCATCCTTTACAAAAATGGCAAGCCGACAAAAATGATAAGTAAATGAAAATCTTAGTCGTCGGCAGCGGGGCAAGGGAGCATACGCTAGCCTGGAAGCTGGCGCAAAGCCCTAAAGCCAAGGAAATGTACGCCGCGCCGGGCAACGCCGGCATGGCTAAAGTGGCGCAAATCCTCGATATTAAAGCCGAGGACAACGAAGGGCTGCTCAAAGCGGCTAAAGACCTTAAAATCGACCTCACGGTTATCGGGTCGGAGCAGCCTTTAGCCAACGGCATCGTCGACCTTTTTCAAAAGAACGGGCTGGCAGTCTTCGGGCCCACCCAAAAAGCCGCCGAGATAGAATCGAGCAAGGTCTTTTCCAAGGACCTCATGCAGCGGCACGGCATTCCTTGCGCCAAAAGCCAAAGCTTTAGCGATTTCACCAAAGCCAGTGAATATATCAAAAAGCAAATCCCCCCCATCGTCATTAAAGCCGACGGGCTGGCGGAGGGTAAAGGGGTCATTATCGCCGAGTCGGTCAAAGAGGCGCAGAAAGCCCTCGAAAGCATGATGAAATCCAAAGCCTTCGGCTTGTCCGGCGAACGTGTGGTCATCGAAGAATATTTAGACGGACGCGAGATGAGCTTCTTCGTATTTACCGACGGCAAAACAATAGCGCCCACCGTGCCCGCCTGCGACTATAAACGGATATTCGACGGCAATAAAGGCCCTAACACGGGCGGCATGGGCAGCTACAGTCCGCCCCAGTTTTATAACGCCGTGCTGGGCAATATCATCATGAAGACTATTATGACACCCGCGATACTCGCCATGGCGGACGAGGGACGGCCTTACAAGGGCACGCTCTATGGCGGGCTAATGATAACCAATAACGTGCCGAAAGTGATTGAGTTCAACGCGCGCTTGGGCGACCCGGAGACGCAGGTAGTGTTGCCCCGGCTCAAGACCGACCTCGTGGATATTATGATGGCGGTGTTGGAGAACAGGCTGGACAAGATAAAAATAGAGTTCGATGATAGCGCCTGCGTGGGAGTGGTAATAGCTTCTGGTGGCTACCCGGGGAGCTATAAAACCGGCTTCCCCATCAGCGGGCTAAACGATTTAGATAAGGACATTATAGTTTTTCATGCTAGGACGAAGGCGGGGGGTAAAGGGGAGGTGTTAACGGGGGGAGGCCGGGTTTTAACTGTCGTGGCGAAGGGTAACAACCTTGAGGAAGCTCGAAAAAAGGTCTATAAGAATATTAAAAGGATTAAATTTGAGGGGTGCTATTACCGGAAAGATATAGCTGAATTTAAGTAGCCCGCATTGTCATTCCAGCGAAGGCTGGAATCCAGGGGCTGGGAAAAAATAAAATGGATTCTGGCCCTCGGGCTGAACTCAGGCTGAAGCCTACGCCAGAATGACAGGTTGCTAAGGAGGTTGTGGGGTTTGATACTTGTTACTTGTTAGTTGATACTTAACTTAAGGAGCTTAATATGCCACTCGTCGGTGTGGTAATGGGGTCAAAATCTGATTCTGAAGTAATGCAGTCGGCGCTGGACGTTTTAACCAGTCTCGGCATCAGCCATGAGGTGAATGTTATCTCCGCGCACCGCAATCCGGAGAAAGCCAAGCAATACGCGCAGTCGGCCCGGGAGCGGGGCATCGAGGTGATTATTGCCGCGGCGGGACTAGCGGCGCACTTGCCTGGCGTGCTGGCAAGCTGGACAACCCTGCCGGTCATCGGTGTGCCTATGGCTAGCGGCGAGCTTAAAGGGGTAGACGCTCTTTACTCCATCGTCCAGATGCCGGCGGGCATTCCTGTAGCCTGCGTAACGATTGGCAGCGCGGGAGCGAAAAACGCCGCTTACCTTGCCGCCGAGATTCTTGGTTTGAAACATGATACAATTAGGAAGGCTTACGAAAAGTACCGCCACGAACTGCAGGGATAGAGGAGAGCGCCATGATTGAGCGGTATTCCCGACCCGAGATGAAAAAGGTATGGTCGGACGAGAATAAATACAGCAAGTGGCTGGACGTGGAAATAGCCGTCTGTGATGCCTGGGCCGAAGTCGGTGTTATCCCTCGTAACGTTATCCCCAAGATAAAGATGGCTAAGTGCAACCTGAAACGCATGGAAGAAATCCTCGTCGAAACCCGCCACGATATGACCGCCTTCCTGGGTTCGATAGCAGAAAGCATCGGTGAGGAGTCCCGCTATATGCACCTCGGGCTTACTTCTTCCGACGTTATGGATACCGCTACCAGCCTCCAGCTGGTCGAGGCAGCCGATATCTTGATACAGGATGTAAAAGAGTTTACCGCTGTTTTGGCGCAACGGTCCATCGAGCATAAATATACCCTGATGATAGGTCGCACGCACGGCGTCCATGCCGAACCTACCTCTTTCGGATTAAAATTGGCGCTCTGGGTGGAAGAGATGAGGCGCAACCTGCTCCGCCTAACCGAGGCTAAAAAAGTCATCTCCGTCGGCAAGATATCTGGAGCCGTCGGCACCTACGCCACGGTCACGCCGGAGATAGAACAAAAAACCTGCCGCAAGCTTGGGCTGGAACCCGCTCCGATATCCAACCAGGTTCTCCAGCGTGACCGCCACGCCCAGTTCGTCACCACCCTCGCCATTATAGCTGGGTCGCTGGAGAAATTCGCCACGGAAATCAGGGCGCTGCAAAAAACCGAAATCCGCGAGGTTGAAGAACCCTTCGGTACCCCGGGATTCGTCACCACCGGCTCATCGGCGATGCCCCATAAGCGCAATCCAGAGCTATCGGAGAGGGTCTGCGGTCTGGCGCGCCTGTTACGTGGCTACGCACTGACATCGCTGGAAAATATCGCCTTATGGCACGAGCGCGATATTAGCCACTCTTCCAACGAACGCATCACCCTGCCCGATTCCTGCCTGGCGATGGACTATATTTTGGCGTTATTTGCTTCTGTGATGAGGCGATTGCAGGTTTTCCCGCACCGGATGAAGAAGAACCTCGAATTGACCAAAGGTCTGGTATTCTCCCAAAGGGTCATGCTGGCGCTCATCGATAAAGGCTTAAGCCGGCAGAAAGCCTATGAAATAGTACAGAGAAATGCCACAAAAGCCTGGAAAGGTAACAAAGGCTTCCTGACTTTGATAAAAACAGACGCCGAAGTCACCAGCGTTTTATCACTAGAAGAGCTGGAAAGCATCTTCGATTATCAATTCTACCTCCGGCATGTGGACGATATTTTCTTGAGGCTCGGGCTGACCAAGAGCCAGTGGCAAGGGATTATCCCGGATACTTCGGAAATGTAACCGCGAGTTTGAGAGTATTTTTACATGCTCGAGGAGATATCTTGAAAGGTGTGTATTGATGGACGTAAGTAAATATCCCGTATTAATGACAACAGACCTACCGCTGCCGCTATTCATCCGCGGCAAGGTGCGTGATACGTATAACCTGGGCGGTCACCTGCTGATAATTGCCACCGACCGTATTTCCGCGTTCGATGTCGTCTTGCCCAGCGGCGTCCCGCTCAAAGGGCATGTCTTGAATCGCCTCTCTTCTTTCTGGTTCCGGCGCCTTGCCGATATTGTACCCAATCACATGACCGAAGCCATCGATAACGTCCATAGTCTCGATTCCTACCTGTTTGTAGAAAGTCGTTTTGCTTATCCCTCATATCTGCGGGGGCGTTCCATGGTAGTGAAAAAGGTAAAACGCCTGCCGGTGGAATGCGTGGTGCGCGGCTATTTGTCAGGTTCGGCATGGACGGAATATAAACAAACCGGTAAAATAGCCGGTAAAGCTATGCCGGCCGATTTACAGGAAAGCCAGGAGTTGCCTGAACCCCTATTTACCCCGACCACCAAAGCCGAAACAGGCCACGATATGCCTGTTCCCAAAGACTACCTGGTCAAAATTTTCGGCGTCCGGATAGCTAAGGATTTGGAGGAAAAAAGCCTGGCTCTCTATAAATCGGCGCGAGACTACGCCCTGACCAAGGGAATTATTATCGCCGATACCAAGTTCGAATTTGGCATCGATAACGGGAAACTAATGCTGATAGATGAAGCACTTACACCGGATTCTTCCCGATTCTGGGATGCCGCCAAATATAAGGTGGGGCAGCCGCAGGACTCACTCGATAAACAGCCCGTGCGTGACTGGCTACTGGCCAATGGATGGAATAAAGAGCCCCCCGCCCCGGTTCTGCCTCGCGATGTCATTGTAGCGACCGCGCAACGCTATATCATGGCTTACGAGAAGCTCACCGACCGCAAGCTGGCTATCCTGGAATAGAAACTCTAGCGTTCCAGGTAATCCTTAGTGCTGGGTAACTCCCCGGCGATACGCTCATCAATCCTCATAGCAGCGTCCAGCGCCCGTCCTAATGCCTTAAAAAGCGCTTCCGCCTTATGATGGTCGTTGGTACCATAAACAATCGAGGCATGGAGATTTATCCTGGCTTCGATAGCAAAGGTCTCTAAAAAGTGCCGTACGAGGTCGGCGGGGAAACCGGCCATATCGTTATTGCTAAAATCCAGATTTAGTACCGCATAGCCCCGCCCGCTGATGTCTACCGCTACGTTTACCAGCGTTTCATCCATCGGCACGGACACGTTAGCCATACGCACGATGCCGCGTTTTTCTCCGAGAGCCTCTCCAAAAGCTCTGCCGAGGCAGATAGCTACGTCTTCCACGACATGGTGGACATCATCGCCACTAGCATCTAGCTTTATGTCAATTAGACCGTGCTTGGCTAGCTGCGATAATAGATGGTCGAACATTTTTATGCCAGTATTGATAGCCCAGTTTCCCGTTCCATCTACATTTAGCTCAAGATTGATATTGGTCTCTCTGGTATCTCTTTTGATAATAGATTTCCTGCCCTCAATAGCTAGCGACTCCAGCAGCTTCATGGCGCCTTTAAGAAAGGTGCCACCCATGGGTATCTTGCCCGTTCGTGTCCGCTGGTAAAGGGGGCGGCTACACCCAATCTTCTCTGCCATCTGCTGGTCAGAGAATCCATTAGATTCTTGTAGCTGAATTACTTTTTGTAGCACTATTTCCGGAGAATCCATAATAATGTCCTCTTTTATCTTAATTTTACCGTATCTATACCGTATGCATCTGTTAAGTATTATAACACATATTTCCTATTTGTCAATAGGTTAATGTAACAAATATGTTAATTATTATAACAGGTATTAACATATAATTAACAATACACGAGTAGCAATAGAAATACAGGGTCAAAAAAGCATCGGCTGTTTAGGTGAAGGCTCTAGTATTGAGAGGTTAAGGATTAATTTCTTCAAGAGCTTCGATGAGGGCGTCGGTATGCTCCGGCTTGCCTACACTAACGCGAATGCCGTTCTTCAGGAGCGGATTATTAAAATAGCGTACCAGGATGCCTTTCTTCTGGAGCTTCAGGTGTAAATCGCTAGCGCTCCCCGTTAAAACCGTACAGTAGATAAAATTGGCTCGGGATGGGTATGGCTTAAGCCAAAAGATGCCCTGTAGCCGATCAAAAAGCCTGGCTCTTTCACTGATAATAGCTTTTACCCTACTTTGCAGATAGTTGAAGTCGGCCAGAGACTCGCGTACCGCAATCTCGGCAGCGACGCTAACGTTATGAGGTATTTTGATCGCCATCATGTAAGAGGCAATGCGAGGTGGAAAAACGCCATAGCCGATTCTTAAGCCAGCCAGACCGGCCCACTTACTGAAAGAACGCAGCACAATGAGATTCTGGTACTTCTCCGTGAGCGGCAAGACCGTTTCGCCGCTGAACTCAAAATAAGCTTCGTCGACAACAATGGGAAGGCCGGTATTGATAAGCTTCAGGATATCCTCTTGAGGTATAGTATTGCCGGTGGGGTTATTAGGGGTAGCCAGGAATATCAGTTTGGTCTTACTGCTGATGGCTGCTTTCACCTTCTCCACATCAACGGCGTAGTTCTCGTCCCGGTTAATGTTAACTACTGTGCCACCGCATATCTCTGTGCTAAAACGGTAGATATCGAAGGTGGGCACACTATTGATAACCTCGTCGCCAGGACCAACGAAAAGTCGCACCAGAGAGTCGATTATCGTATTGCTGCCATGTCCTGCCACGATATTTGCGGCAGGAATGTTAGTATAGTCAGAAAGCATTATACGCAGCGCCATCTGGCCATCATCGGGATAGACATGAAAATGGTCGCATGTAGCCAAAGCCTGCATGACACGCGGGGAGCAGCCATAGGGATTCTCATTAGCGTTTATTTTAATCAGACTGGCAAAGGTCGATACCTTTAGTTTACCTTTAAGCGTATCCGGTGAGGTGCTGGCTGTATAGCCAGAGAACCCTGCGAAATGTGGGCGAACATACTTCTCTATTCCTTCAGCCACTTGTTACCCCCTATCCTGCGTCTTTAAGACGCTTTTCTACCGCGCGGGCATGAGCATCAAGTCCCTCTGCCCTGGCAATCGTCGCTACCGCGTCACCAAGCTGCCTGATATCCGCAACATCTGTTTTTACGATATTGATAAGCTTTATAAAATCCAGGATATTGAGTGGTGAGCCGAAGCGGGCAACTCCGCCCGTAGGCAGGACATGGCTCGGGCCAGCCGCATAATCCACCAGCGCTTCGACGGCGTTTTCACCCACGAAGAGGCAGGCAGCGTTACGTACCTTATTAATATAGGAAGCCGCGTTTTTTACCGCCAGGCAGAGATGCTCTGGAGCGTAAAGATTAGCCAGTTCGATGGCTTCATCGACGCTTCCAACCACAGCGATGAATCCCCGCTTCTCCAGAGCTTCGGTGATAATCTGGCGCCGGGGCAAATCTTTCACCTGCTTTTCAACCTCAAAGTTAACAGCATCAGCTACCTGACGTGACACTGTTAACATAATTGACAAGGCTCCCGAGCCGTGCTCCGCCTGCGCCAGAAGGTCAGCGGCAACATAAGCCGGATTAGCCGCGCCATCAGCGATAATGATTACCTCACTGGGACCATAAAGTCCATCGATGCCCACCGTGCCATAGAACAATTTCTTGGCTAGCGTCACGTAGATATTGCCGGGTCCGTAGACCTTATCTACGGCGGGGATAGACTCCGTGCCGTAAGCCAGCGCGGCGATTGCCTGGGCGCCGCCTACTGAAAAGATACGGCCGACCTTAGCAATCTTCGCCGCCGCTAACGTAACGGGTGATACTTTGCCGTTCGACTGCGGTGGCGTGACCATGATGATTTCCTTGACACCAGCGACGCGGGCGGGAATAGCCGTCATCAGCAGTGATGAGGGAAGCGGCGCCGTACCACCGGGAGTATATATGCCAATACGCTCCAGTGGACGCATCAGCCAGCCTAATTTCGATTTGGTATCCTCTTTTAAAAGCGCTTTTTTTTGCTTCTCGTGGTAGGCGGTGATACGGGAGACTGCCAGCTCTAAAGCGGAGACTAGCTCTCTATCTACTTCTTTATTTGACAACTCAATCTGCTCGGCGGAGACCTCTAAAGATGCCGGTTTCACGCCGTCGAACTTTTGTGTGTACTCGAAGAGCGCCGCGTCGCCCCGCTTACGGACATCCTCGATGATTTGACGAACGGTTTTTTCACGTTCGGCGTCATCCGCTAATCCAGTTATCGACTGGCGTGATAAAAGCGGTTTGGCCTGACTAAAGCTCTCAATTATTTTCATTTATGTATCCCCTACCGCCGAGCGGAACCGCTTAATGATAGACTCAATCCGCCCGCTTTTAACTTTTTCTTTTACCGAATCCTTGTTACCTATTAGACAGGCGGTAGACTCGAATAGCGTCTCGATGATTTTAAGGTTATGGCGGGCAATCGTCCTGCCCGTCTCGGTATTTTCGATAAGCAAATCAGCATCCTCCGGCAGGAAAGCCTCGGTAGCGCCCCAGGTAGGAATAACGCGGTAGTGCCCGAGGTGATTTTCCCTGGCGTACTTATCGGCAATATTAACATACTCCGAAGCCACACGAAACGGCTCCGCCCTACCGGCGATGAAACGCTGTAAGTCAGCAGTATTATTCACCGGTAGCATCTGACTGACCACTGCCACCAGCCTCACCTTGCGCAGCTTCAAATCCAGCATCTCTCTAACAGGACTCGACGGGAACTGGGCAAGGTGGTCGATAAGCCAGTCCCGGCCCGTTATCGCCAGGTCGAAATTGCCGTTGGCTACCTGTAAAGGCATGTCCTGGGGTCGGATAACCTTCACCACCACCCCTTCTATACCTATTTTAGGACGGCGGTTGCCAGTGGCAGAGGGGTAGTCCTCAATCTTAATGCCTGCTCTATTCAATAGCTCGATAGTTTGCTGCTGCTGATGGCCATCCGGCAGAGCCAGGCGGACGGTATCCTCCGCTATCTTTGACGCGGGAACGGCGGCGCTTGGAAAAACGACCTCTTTTTTATCGCCAGCGCTTTTAGACATCTCTGGCAGCGCATTAAAGATTGATTTAACGATATTATCAAGGTTACGCGTTTCCCAGCTATTCCTGTTAGCTATAAGATAGGTACTGGCATCGAGTACTCGACTTAAAGGCGATAGTCCGTAACCGACGATTTCCGCATGACTCTGCGCCGCTACGAGAACCATGTCCGCATTCTCCGGTGGATAAGCCTCGGCGGCGCCCCAGACCGGGAAGATGCTGAAGCGACTCAAGCGATTTTTCAGGGCGAAAGCCTCTGCCAGGTTAGGATACTCACTGGCGATGCGTAAAGTTGAGCCATTATGCCGAAAATCTATCGATTTACTAGCTGCCGCAGTATACAATGAGTTTTGACCGTACAATAAATCCTTGACCTTTATAACATTGGAAGAAGGATATTTTACCAGCAGCTCCTCAATCCAGTCCAGTCCGCAAATCCCCAGGTCGTAGTTGCCCATGGCTATCTGGATAGGTATATCTTTCTCGTGGAAGACGCGTATCAGCAGGCCAGGGAATTTTAATGACCGTGGCCGATAAAAACCCATGTTTGAATGATACTCATCGAGGCGCCAATCGGCTCTCTGGAGCAAAGCGGCCGTCTTCCTTAGCAAGCGCCCTTTAGGCAGGGCTATTTTAAACGGCACCTTTAGCCTCCAGCAATTTAATAATTTCTTCAACCGACCGGGCATCGGTCTTTTTAGACTTAGCTTTATCCATTAGCGTCAGCAACGTGGCGGATTTGACTTCTAATATATACGCTGCTTCACGTCCGTCCAAATCAAGCTCGGCAATATAGCCAGCGCGCCGCAGAGCATCAGCGACTTTAAAGATTTCTTCTACGTTCCCTTTAACCAGTATGCGCTTAGTCGCCGTAGGTAAAACAGCATTTGGTTTTACCAGCTTTATCAAGCGGTCGAGATAGACTGCGAAACCGGAAGCGGGCACATCGCCCCCGCCCATGGATGAAATCAGGGCATCGTACCGGCCGCCCCCGCCGATTTTCTCTTTGCCCATAAAGAGCTGGAATATCATGCCTGTATAGTACTCGCGGCCGGCACCGGAGGCAATATTAATCTGGTATTTAATGCCGAGGTCGTCCAGAATAGCGACAGTCTTTAAAAAATCATCCAGCGACGATCCGATTTCCGGCATTGTCTGTAAAAGCAGTGCCCTCTGATTGCTTAGGAAGTCCACTGACTGTCCTTTTACACTCAATAAAGGCAATAGAGCCTCGCCAAGCTGCGGTATTTCCCGTCTTACTTTAGCTAGCACAGCCGCATCGCCATCGAGGATGCTATCGAACAGACGGTGCTGCTCTTCGGAGGGCACCTTAAGCTTAGCCAGCAGCGCTTTTATCAAGCCGGCGTGCGAAAGCTGCAGCTCCACGCCCTTTAGTCCCAGCTTGCTGACAATTTCCGCCGACAGAGCAATCAGTTCCGCATCCGCTACCGCCGACCCTGCCCCGATAAGTTCGGCGCCGCACTGCCACCGCTCCCGGTCTTTCTCCCCGGTCTCGAAGGTAAACATATTAGCGGCGTAAAATAGCCGCGCCAGCCCCTGACCGGACATGCTTTCTGTATAGAGACGAGCAACCGGTATGGTGCCATCAGGACGCAGCACCACCCGCTCCCCACTCCACCCATCCCAGTCCAGAAATGAATAGACCTTGCCCAGCATGGTGGGCGTCAGCGTCCCCGCCGAGGTGAACAGGTGCAGATACTCGATGGTCGGCGTTCTTACCTCACGGTAGCCCCATTTGGTAAAGCAGTCGCGGCAAATCCCCTTAATGGCGTGAAATACCGCCATCTCGGCAGGAGACATATCGCGCATGCCTTTACAGCGTTGGATTTTCATATTTTATACATTTAAGCATCAAATATAAGTATAATTTACACTAAAATACGCGGCTATTCAATTCTTTATCTCTCCGCCCCGCGATATGGTAATATCTATTTATGGTTGCTAAAGGCCTATCAGTAGCTATTGCCAAGGGACTAAAGACCGATTGCATCGGGCAGAAGGTCATTTACCTGCCGAGTGTGACTTCCACGATGGACATTGCCCGGCAGGAGGCTTTAAAAGGGGCGGCGGCAGGGACAGTGGTTATCGCCGGGGAGCAGACCGGGGGGCGGGGCAGACTCAAGCGAAGCTGGCTAACGCCGCAGGGGAATATCGCTCTATCGATTATCCTTTATCCGGACACTAAAAGCCTGCCCTACCTGATAATGATGGCGTCACTGGCTGTCTGTTACAGTATCGAAAGCGTCACCGGGACTAAAGCGTTAATCAAGTGGCCCAACGATATTCTCATCAATAGGAAAAAGGTATGCGGTATCTTAATCGAGAACGAGGTGAGGGGAAATAAAGTTGCTTACAGCATAATAGGCATCGGGATAAACGTTAATTTGAAAGTTAACAATTACACCGAGATAGCCAACACCGCCGCCAGTCTTAAAAATGAACCAGGCAAAGCCGATTTACGCGTAAAGATAATCAGAGCGCTGCTGCAAGAGTTCGACAAACTTTATGTCAAACTCTCCGACGGAAAAGCTATCTACGAAACCTGGCGAGATAGACTGGTAACACTGGGGCAAAAAGTTAAAGCGACCTCCGGCAATCAAATAATAGAGGGCATAGCAGAATCCGTTGACGAAAGCGGGGCTTTGAATATAAAGGGAAAAGACGGAAAGGTTACACGAGTAGTAGCAGGAGATGTGACGCTGCGGGGGAAGTAAGGGTGGGGTTTTTAATTCCCCACCCTTTCTCTTTAATGATTACTTCTTCTTTTTCTTGATTACCGGCATCCACAATTCACACTGCATGACCTCACCCGGTTTTTCCGGCAGGTAGACTTCGAGTTCCGGCACTGCGTCATGCTCATAACCAGTGGATGGGAACCATTCGCTGAAGATGCGTTTGGTGACGTCCTGAAGATTATCCAGGGTACAGTCGAATACCGCCCAGGTAGCTGATGGAATCTCTACCTTTTCAAACGCTCCGGATGATACTCCTTGAGGAATTTCCACGCCGATACCGTAAGAAAATTCTACAGCGTCAGCCTCCCCATAGCAGATACCCAGCATAACGCCGCGGGTTACGACGCCGGGTTTATTCCCGGTCAATGCCATCATCTTAGGATGGTCCGGGGATTTGATAAATTCGTCCCACCACTTAGGAATCTCCACGAAGTTTTGTCCGTTGACAGTAGTAAACTGACGAGTCCTCGCCGCAACCTTGATGCCTGGTTTCTCCATTATCCTGTAGTCCATGTCATTACCTCCCTTTAGTATAATATTAAAGGAGATACGCGGGAATGCCGTTAGCGTTACCCCCAACTCGCGCGCTGTCTGGGGCGTAATGCCGTGGACATTCCGGAAAGCCCGGGTGAATGAGTCCGGCGAATCATAACCATACTTCAAAGCTGTATCGATTACTTTAGCATTACCGGACGTTAGTTCTCTCGCCGCTAGGGTAAGCCTTCGACGCCTGGTATATTCCACTGGCGTCATACCAATAATGGCGAAAAACATACGCTGGAAATGGAACGCAGAACAGCAAGCTTTTTTTGCTGCTTCAGTGAAATCTATCTCGCCTGATAGATTATCCTCGATATAGCTTATCGCCGCGTTCATTCTTTCCGACCATTCCATACTGCCGCTTCTCCTTCAATAGTACTATAACAGGGATAATGACAGGCTTGCCCGACTTTTTATGCGCACTTTTGCAGGAGGGATTATAGAAATGAAAGAGGTGGGGAGGGGCTAAGCGCCCCTCCCCTTTTATAGATAATTATTTCTTTTTATCGCTTATTTGGCCCATTTGACCGAATGCCCGGAGAAATTCCATCGGAATCGGGAAGATAATGGTGCTGTTCTTCTCGCTGGCTATCTCCGTGAGCGTTGACAGGAAGCGAAGCTGTATCGCCGAAGGTTCACGGCCGATAATAGCAGCGGCTTGAGCCAGCTTCTCTGAAGCCTGAAGCTCGCCCTCGGCATGGATGATTTTGGCGCGTCTCTCACGCTCGGCTTCCGCCTGGGCAGCCATGGAACGCTTCATTTCCTCGGCCAGCTCGACTTCCTTAATTTCGACGACGCTGACCTTAACGCCCCAGGGGTCGGTATGCTCGTCAATTATTTTCTGGAGCATCAAATTGAGCTTCTCACGTTTGGTCAGAAGCTCATCGAGCTCGGACTGCCCCAGTACGTTACGCAGCGTGGTCTGGGATATCTGCGATGTCGCCCGGATATGGTCAAGCACTTTAACCACCGAAGCTTCGGGGTCGACCACGCGGAAATAGACGACGGCATTGACGCGGACGGTTACGTTATCCCTGGTAATAACCTCCTGCGAGGGGACATCCATCGTAACGACACGCAGGTCGACCTTCACCATACGGTCGACAAAGGGGATGATGAAGAAAAGCCCGGGTCCTTTAGCGCCAACGAGGCGTCCCAGACGAAAGATAACGCCGCGCTCGTATTCGGTGACGACCTTGACCGCCATTAAAATCAGTATTAGAACGATAAAACCGAGAATTCCTAAACCTATAGCCATTTTTATCTCCTTTTTTCTTTCTTGGTTACCATTAGCTTTAAACCATCGACTCTGGTAATAATAACCTCCTCTTCAGGTTCGACCCGGCCTTTATCGATGACGGCGGTACAGCGCTCGTCCTCGATAAAAACCACCCCTTTAGGATTGAGAGCAATCTCCACCACGGCCGTTTTGCCAATAAGTTCTTCTTTACCGGCAGCTATCTTTTTCTGATGAGCTCGGACTACCCAGATTACCACAAAGACTAAGAAGACAACAACAATTACGATGATAAGAGCTAACCACCCGGGATTGATATCTGCCATATAAAGCCTCCATTACCGCTTTAGCTTTTTGCTGGAACGTACTTTTTTCTTCTTCACTACATATAATACCAGACCATCGACACGATTAATAATAACTTCTTCGCCGACTTTTAACTCACCGCTTTGCGAGATAGCCGTCCAGCGTTCGCCCTTATAAAAAACTGTCCCCTCGGGGTTAAGAGCCACTTTAACTACGGCCGTTTTACCTATCAGCTCCTCGCGGCCAGTATACGCCTGCTTGCGATGGACGCTGATGGTGCGCTGGATAATAAACGTGAGTCCTCCGGTGATAACGATGCAGACAATAGCAATAAGCCAGGGGTTAATCTGGAACTCCGGAGAGGCTCCCTTAAAGAGCATTAAAGAGCCCGCCACCAGCGAAACCACCCCGCCGGCGGTAAAGATGCCGAAGGTGGTTGATATTACCTCCCCGATAAAGAGTCCGATAGCCAGCACAATCAACAATATCCCCGCATAGTTGACAGGCAGCACGCCCAGGGAATAGAAAGCCAGCAGCAGGCTGATGCCGCCCACGATGCCGGGGAAAATGAGACCGGGATTGAATATCTCTGCTATAATGCCCAACGAGGCAATACTCAATAATAGATAGGCTATATTGGGGTCGGCGATAGTGTAGAGGAAATTTTCAATGGTGGTCATAGGGGCATCGACGATTGTGGCATCGGCAGTATGCAGAGTAACCACCTGACCGTTAATCAGCGTCACCTGTCTGCCGTCGAGCTGGGCGACGAGCGTCGGCAAGTCAGGCGCAATCATATCGATGACATTCAGGTCGAGGGCTTCACGTTCGGTGGCAGAGACGCTCTCACGTACGGCTTTTTCCGCCCATTCCATGTTGCGTCCGTGGGCCTGGGCAATACTGCGGATATAGGCGGCGGCATCATTGACCACCTTTTCTTCCATGGTATTTGACATCGCCTGCTCTCCGCTTTCACCGATGGAGACCGGATGAGCGGCGCCGATAGCGGTATTGGGCGCCATTACCGCGACATGAGCCGCCATGGTGATAAAAACGCCGGCGGAGGCGGCACGGGAGCCGGATGGTGAGACATAAACGACAACCGGCACATAAGCATTCACCATGAGTTTAACGATATCGCGCATGGCCGTATCCAGTCCGCCTGGCGTATCCAGCTGGATGATAATAGCGCGGGCACCGCTATCTTCTGCCTCCTGGATGCCGCGTTCAACGTAATCCACCAGAACGGGGTTGATGGTGCCTTTGATAGTGAGAACGTAGACCGCAGGCGCCTGCGCCTGCATGCCGCCAGCTATAAAGACCGCCAGCAGCAGGACGACGAACAGTAGTATTATTCTTAGTTTCTTACGCATAGCGCTAACCTTAGAGAGTAGTTTAATTATAGATGGTAAAGTAGTAAGGATGCAATCTATAAAAAGAATAAAAATTATACATAAATTACATTACACTATTGTTGACATCAACATCTGATTATGATATTATAATATTTGCGCTCTGCTATGGAGCGCTTTTTGCACCTTAACAACTGGATAGCGGAAGGAAAGTTAAAAAGTCAAGCCAAGTTTATTTGTTTATTTTGGAGAGTTTGATCCCGGCTCAGGATAAACGCTGGCGGTGTGCTTTATGCATGCAAGTCGAACGGGTTCCGCAAGGAATCAGTGGCGGACGGGTGAGTAACGCGTAAACGACCTGCCCTAAAGTGGGGAACAACTCTGAGAAATCGGAGCTAATACCGCATGTGGTCCTTCCTGTAAAGGGGAAGGACTAAAGCCGCAAGGCGCTTTTGGAGGGGTTTGCGTACGATTAGCTAGTTGGTGAGGTAACGGCCCACCAAGGCGACGATCGTTAGCTGGTTTGAGAGGACGACCAGCCACACGGGGACTGAGACACGGCCCCGACTCCTACGGGAGGCAGCAGCAAGGAATATTGGGCAATGGGCGAAAGCCTGACCCAGCGACACCGCGTGGGG
>Ga0187886_1000934_pt1 | contig 29745 bp, 33 predicted proteins | sample June2016WEW_20_1_FD_133001 | JGI IMG/M metagenome (GOLD analysis project Ga0187886, IMG submission 133001) | Peatland microbial communities from SPRUCE experiment site at the Marcell Experimental Forest, Minnesota, USA - June2016WEW_20_150 | ecosystem: Environmental > Terrestrial > Soil >...
CAATTATCAGGAAAAACAACAGCAGGAACGCTCAGGAATATCCAAGGAAGAACGCATGGCGGCGATCACGGCCGTCTGGCAGGAACACAACAAAAACCCGCACACTTTCGTCAAGGCTCTTGAAGAAAAAGGCTACCGCCTCGCCCGTGGAGATTCCGGGCGCTATGTCGTCGTCGACCATGCCGGCGAGGTTCACAGCCTTTATCGCCAGATCGAAGGGATGAAATCAAAAGACATCAAGCAATTTCTCGGCGCTGATTATCCCCCCGGCAAATTGCACGACGTTGAAACCGCCCGCGCCGCCGCGCAGCAGGGCCGCAATGAACACGATGCCCGGAAAGAAGATGCAGGCAAGCCGCGACAGACGGTCAGGGAAACGCGCGAGGAACTGGCCCGCCATCATGAGGAACGCCGCTCACAGCTCGACCTCAAGCGCGCGGAGCTGGGCAAGCGCATTGAAACCGAGCGCCAGGCATTGACAGACCTTCATACCGCCGAGAAAGACGGCGTGCTGGCCGCCCGCGCCGCAAAGCAGCCGCGCGGCATGCTGGCGTTTCTCTCCCGCATCACCGGCATACAGGCGTATATAACCGCCCGCCACAGCAGGCAGGACGCCGCGCGCGAGAAGGCGCACAGGGGAGAACACGAAGCCCTTGAGCGCCGGCATGGCCGTGAACGCCACGAGATGGAGCGCCGATATGCCAGCCTTGCCGCTATTGAGGCCCGCGAGCGCCAGTCGTTAGAGATCGCGCTCAAGCGCCAGGAATTCCAGAGAGCGAGAGAGATCCCCGCCGGCGGCAGGCAGATCAAGCCGGAATTCGACCGGGCCGCGCAGGGGCTTGATATCCGCAGTGGCGAAGGCGACAGCCGGGCCGCCCGCAAAGGACAGGCCGCGCGTGATTTCGCCGCCGCGCAGGCCGGAAAACCACCCGTCACCAAGGGCGACTTGCAGCGTGCTTTCGAGCGGGCGAAAGACCCCGAACACAAGCCCGCCTCAGAACAGCAGGAACACACCGGGGAAGCCGACCCCGAAAAACCGGAACAGGCCCGGAAAACCAAGGCCGATCTGGAAAAGCGGCAGCGGGAACAGGAACCGTCGCCCAGGGACCGCGACCCCGGCGACCGGGATCGCTGAAGCCCCGGCGATCTCTTTAAGGCCGGCATATCTGCATGCGGGCCATCCGCGCGCGGGTGATATTTTCCAGCGAGGCGAGAGCGTTCCGCCGCTCCGGCGATCCCCGCTCCGTGCGGACCAGGCCCTTGGACACCGTGCAGAATAACGCGGACAATTCGCTGTCGCTTCGTTTTTGCAACTCATGGTTTGAAATCAGTTTCATGTTTTCCTCCTCTGTTCGCGGCCCCGGCATGGAGCCTTTCATGCTCCACGGACGGCATAAGGACGGACCGATGCACAGGGTTGAGAAGCCGAGGGGGATCACCCGGGATTACATCTCGGGGATACGGCTTCGACCCCTTGCCATCGGAATACGGACGTATGCGACCGTGCCTGTTTTGAAAGGCCCTGTCGGGCAAGACACTGAAGGAAAACGATTTTACTGATTTTTAACGCATAAGTTGTACGATGGAGAAATCCACAATTGCAATATGGGGTTCATCATGCCGCTCCAGCTTGTAAGGAAACCGCCGATAGGCAACACCAGAAGCGACCGCCTGAAGGTAACTCTTGCGGGACGCCACACGATGAAGCAAAAGCTCGCCATGTTTACACAGGTCAAGTTCTGGCTGCACCATGAACAGGGGATAGACAATGCCGCCGCGATTGATTTCTACATTCCCCTGATCGATCCTGACGGCCACCCGTTAATTGTCTTCCGCGACGGCAAGACCGTATCCGACTACAACCTCTTTATAGAAAACCCTTATCCCTGCGCCGCCGACGAATACGACAGGCGTTCGGTCCCTCCTGTCCCCCGCCCCTTCTGACCGATAATCCGCAGCACACGTTTTTTATCGTCACGGCGTTTCCCTTTCGCGCGGCCCGCACTGTCATCACCATCCTTGACTGTGAATTTCTGCCAGAAACCGGCCCTCATGGACGCAAGCACAAAATCCCGTCTCCCAAAGGGTCCCTCGGTTTTTCTGCTTGCGTCCGGTCCCGTCCCCGGCGCAGGCGAAATCACAAGGCTGGCAATGGTGCAGGCCGAACAAACAGAAGGAAACTGAACATGACGACGAACAAAAAACCCGCCTTTGAAGCTTTCACGGTCCGCGAGGGCAGTAAGGGCAAATCCTACTTCACGAAGGTCGGCGCCGCCTGGCCGACGAAGAATGGCAATGGGGTGACGCTGTATCTCGACGCCCTGCCGGTCGACGGCAAGCTCATCCTGATGCCGCCGAAGGCAAAGCAGGAAGCCGCGCCCGATGCGACCGTCAATGATGATGGCCCCTACATCGACGATGACGGAAACTTCACCAATCCTTCATAACCGCAGGGCGGCGGCTCGCAAGGGCCGCCGCCCTTTTTTTGCTCTCCACTTTCCTTCCCTGCCCGCTTGTGTTATGGTTAAAAAACTATGGCCGACCGGTCCACGTCCTTCGCCAAGAGCGTCGAGGGGCTGCACCACGAGGAATCGGCCCTCGATCGCGCCCGCAGCCTCCGGGACCAGTTTGTCCGGGCTCAGAACGACAACCAGAAACAGAAGGAAACCGAGGCGGAAAAGCCGCCGGCGGGCTCGCAGATGGTCAAGCAGGATGCGCCCGTTCTCCGCCCGACGCCGAGCGGACCCATGCGCGGCACCCCCGACCGCTATGCCGCCGCAATGAAACTGGGGAAAGAACACGATAAAGCCGACGCGAAGATAGAGGCGGCGAGAAAAGCGCAGGAAGCCTTCAAGGCCCGGCAGGGTAAAGCGCACGATCACGACCGCGACCGCGAGCGCTGACGGTTTAATCGGGGAAGGACTTTTTCAAGGCTATATCGCATTCGACCATTTTTTTGAACTTCGGACCTGTGAATGCCAGAAGACCTCCGAAGCCGAGTAACGTGAATAAGAAAGCCCCCCCATTGCCCCATACCACGGCGCCGAAGATGATTCCCGCCATGACCGCTCCCAGCATCCAGCCCAACTTATTAAAGGATTTCTTCAGATCAGCGTGTTTTTTTAACAAACCGTTCTTTACTTCCGTCTGCGCGTCGCCATAGCGGCGCAACTCCGCGAAAGGGTCCGTCTCCGCCGCGCCGTCCTCGAAGTATTCAAGCTGGTACAACGGTCCTTCCGAAAAATTATCACTCAGGGCCTTGAACCGCCCTGCGCGCGCCGCCAGCAGGTTCGCCACCCTATTCACCCTATTGTCCAGGTCCTCGCCCACCATAAACGCCCCCAACGGCGCACCCCCGCTCACTATCGCGTCCCGCGCCTCCCACCAGCCGGCCAGCTTAAGCCTGTCCAGCTTGCGCGGGTCGAACAGCCACGCGAGATCCCTGCCCTTCTCGCCCGTGACACAGATCGTTTTCGGCCCGATATACGGGTGATCGGGATGGGGATCGAACAGACCCGTGAACTGGAAATCCTCGTAATAATTCACCCGGCGCACCGCCACGGGCCGCGCCCCGGAAATTACCACGAGCGCCAGGCCCGGATAGGCGTGATGCGCCCGCTCGTCGATCCGGGAAAAAACCTGCCCTATCTCGTCGGGCGTAACGAGGGCGCGCTTGTGAATGGTTTCGCTCGACCCCGCCGTGCGGGATTGCGAGCTGCCGCGGGTCGTCCCTTCAGTCTCGCTCGTGCCATCGGTGCGCGAGCGCGATGTGCCGTGCGACACCCCGTGCGACTCGCCTTCGCTCCAGCCTTTCGATCTGCCCTCGCTCTCGGATTCTGACCAACTCTTCCCGTCGGAACGCTGAATGTTGTCCTTGCCCATGAAAGGCACCCCCAGAAACGACCCAGGCGTCCACGATTTCCCTATGTTCCATGTCTTTCCCCTGGTCCGCGAGCTGTTGATCCCCCACGATTTCCCGGTGCTGACAGACCTGTTCGTTCCGTCCGTTTCAGATACGCCGGCGGATGTCGAACGTCCCGTGCTGCGTGAAAGACTTTCGGATTCCGAAGCGCTCTCGCTCTCCGATTTCACCTCCCGCACCACTTCGGTTTCGCCGATCAGCTTACTGACGTAGTCCCGCGAGAAGTTGTCCTCAAGGTTGAAAAACACCTTCATGCCGGAGTTGGCGAGGAAGGTTTCCCAGTTTTCCTTATAGACCCCCTTGAGCTGCTCAAGGCTCTGAAGGACGAAGAACAGCTTGACGCCGTAACTGGCGATCTGGGCGACGGCGTACTCGATCACCTCCATCCGTTTCAGGCCCGCGAATTCATCGAGCACCATCAGGACCGGATGCCCCGGAGCAGGCTTGCCCCTCACCTTCTCCATTTCGGTGACCGTCAGGGCGATCATCATCCTCAGCCACCGGTAATGCGTGCTCATGTACCGCTGCGGCAGGCACAGGTACAGGCTCAGGCCCTCGGGGCGGGTTTTCAGCTCGGCAAGCTGGAAATCGGACGCATCAAGACACCGCTGCATGGCCGGACTGTCGATAAACTCGGTGTTACGGTTTGCGACCTGCAGGACGCTTTCAAACTGCTTCGGGGAATTCAGGAGCATGTTCGTGAAGGAATCGCCGATGCCGGCGACCAGCCCGTCAAAAGCCGGGTTGTTCGCCAGACCTGTCCAGAGCAGACCGTGCGCGGGCGGAATATCCTTCTCTCCCGCCTCCCGGAGCGCCTCGACCGATTCCCAATCTCCCCGCGTGACGAGCTTGCGGAGGGTAATCAGGTTTCTTCGCCCTTCGTATTCCGGCGCGCTCAGAACGTGAAGGATCAGGCCCTTGACCATCGCCCGCGCGGATTCATCCCAGAACGGATCATTGCTCTCGTGGATGACCACCACGGCGTCCGCAATCCGCCCGGCTTCGTCGATGGTTTCCTCATTGTTCGGGTCCAGCGCATCGAGCGGGTTAAACCGGCCACGGAGGGAATCGTCCACCTGGGCAGCCTTGAACGGGTCCAGAACCTGAACGGCCTGGCCGAGGCCTTTGCAATGCTCCGATCCCCTGCCCCGTCTGGCGGCCGTGACCGTGGCGTTTTCACCCTTTGGGTCGACGACGCAAATTGAGCCGGGCCAGACGATCAGGTTATTCACAATCGAAGTCGTTCCCTTGCCACCGCGCGAACCGCTCACCACGCAGACGTGGCGGTCGTCGCTGTAGCCTACCGGAACCTGGTCTTCACTGGCCGACCGCCCCAGCCAGATCGTGCCGTCGCGGTAGGCATACTTCTCCTCGACCAGTGCAGGATCAGCCCACTCCGCCGTCGCAATCCGCATGCTCATATTTCAGGAAAGTCTCCGGATGCACCGGATATGGTCCGGTGTCCTGCCGCCTCTTGAAGGGCGGATAATCCATAATATAACGCACAACCCCGAACGGAACAATGATGCTTCCCTCTTGCTTTCTCCGCTCCGTCCCTTTAAGGCTTTATTAAGAGGCCTCGACCGTATATTTTCTCGCATCCTTTATATGAATTTGTTATAATCCGGTTCGGTTCTATAAAGCTATGGCAGCCAAAGTCAAAGTACATGCGCCGGCTCTATCCGGCGGTAAAAGCAGCGCTTCGCTGCGCTCGCAAGTTGTGCGCGGTATAACCGCGCCACCGCTCGCCGAGGCTCACTCAACTTGGCAAGGGGGCTATTCCGGCCCCCGTTGCATCCCCAAGGTTCAAGGGCTCTGCCCGTTGAAAATCCCGCCACCCCCGGCGCGGGGTGGACGCGCGCATGGTCCCCTGGGCCGGGGACGCGGCGTGCGTAAGACCTGGACGGCCCGCCCTTGGGAGGAGCACACATGGCCGAGGTGAAAAAGCGCAGCGGCAGCGAAAAACGGCAAGCCACAGTGCAGAGAAATCTGCGCTTCACCCCCGCCCATTACGACGCCCTCTCCAAGATGGCCGAAGCGCAGGGCCAGTCCATGTCCGCTCTCATCCTTAATGCCCTTCTGAGCATTCCCCTGCCCCGCACTCGCCGTCCCAAAGCCGATGACAAGCTCATGGCGCAGTTCTTTTCCGAACTCGCCCGCACCCGTGATGCCCTCAAGTCCAGCGAGGCCGAGCTGGGAAAGTCCGGCTCAAACCTTAACCAGATTGCCCATGTGCTGAATACCGACCGGCCCCCCGAGCGCATTATGAACCTTCTGCAAGCCACCATGCAGGCCCATCAGGAATTGGTACAGGAGCATCAGCAGGCTGTCAGGGATCTGGAAGAACTCCGCACGGCCGGCATGAATGCCATCGGTCTGGAGCTGCGGCCCGGCACGGACGACGAATAAACCCCCTTCCCCGCCCCCTTGACAACGGTATGGTTATTTTGTTATAAACTTTACGTGTAAACTCATCAACTCCTTTACTGGTTCAAAGGTAAACAAATGAAAGTGATCGCGGTCATCGCACAGAAAGGTGGAACCGGCAAAACCACCCTTGCCCTTGCCCTGGCCGTAGCCGCTCAACGCGACGGAAAATCCGTACTCGTGATCGACCTCGACCCGCAGGCAACGGCCTGTAAATGGGGTGATCGTCGGAAGCAGGACACGCCGGTTATTGTTTCCGCTCAGGCCGCCCGCCTGCCCAATCTCCTGAAGACAGCCGCCGAGAATGCCGCCGACCTGGTTATCATCGACACGCCGCCGCGCGTGGAGCAGGCAGCTCTGGCAGCGGGCAAGGCCGCCGACCTCATCCTCATTCCGTGTCTTCCGGCCATCAGCGACCTCGAAACTCTCTCAACGACCATGGAGCTCATCAAATACGCCGCGCGACCACAGACTGTCGTGGTCCTCAATGGTGTCCCGCCACGCGGCCCCCGAAAGCAACAAGCGGAACACGTCGTCAGGGATATGGTGATCCCGGTTGCGCCCGTTTCTCTCGGCCACCGCACCGCCTTTCCGGATTCCGCCGCCCTCGGCATGACGGCGCAAGAATACGACCCGTCAGGCAAAGCGTCAGGCGAAGTCGAACAACTTCACAAGTTTGTGTGTAAACTTGTAAACTCATTAACACATAAAAAGGACAACACCGATGCCACCGAAACCCGACTTGAGACAAGCAATCAGTAGCGCCAACACGCGCTCTCCGCAGCCTGCCCGCGAAGCGCCGCCGGCGAAACCGAACGGGCAAGTCAATTCCAATTACCGGCCCAGCAGGGTAGGGAAGGCGAACGTCACCGGCTATTTCCCCGCGCCTGTCAAAAAACAACTACGGATAATCGCCGCCGAAAGAGAAACGACGATTGAGGATTGCCTGGCCGAGGCGATAAATGATTTTTTCGCCAAGAACAACAGGCCCGAATTGGCACCCCGGAAGATCAGGCAATGAGCACGGAAAGAGACAAAGGGCAGGAATGACCCCGAAGACAAGGGCAGGGGAGGGAATGAGCGACAACAAAAAAAACGGCCTTACCCACATCGGCGAATTGCTGCCTGGCATCGAACATCCGAGGCCCTTCGATCCGCCGCAGGAAGTCAAGGCTCTCACTATTCAGGGCAGGCACCACTTCACCCGCATCAGGCAGATTGACGCTCTCGCCGGCATCGCCGAGGATCCCGACGCCGACATGGGCTTCATGGCCCGCCTGCTGACGCTCTGTTCGTTGCCCAGAACCAACCCCGGAACCCTCCTTCAATACAAACGCCAGAACGGCCCGTACAAGCTCATCATGATCGCGGGCGGCGACAACAAGCTCCCTTACGGCAATCTCCCGCGCCTCCTGCTCGCGTGGGTATCCACCGAGGCCGTCAGGACCAAAGAGCGGAAGATCGTGCTAGGAAATTCACTGACCGCCTTCATGCGTGAATTGGGAATGTACAGCGACAGCGGCGGGAGCAGGGGAGACAGGACCAGGCTCAGGAACCAGATCGACCGCCTGTTCAACTGCCACATCGACCTGATCTACGAAGATAAAACAAAGAAGATTTCCACCGGCGGCCGCTTCGCGCCGCAGACAGTCCTGTGGTGGGATTATCAGCGGCCCGAACAGGATACGCTCTGGCAAAGCTGGATTCTTCTCGGCGAGGAATTATTCAGGGAAATCATCGCCAACCCCGTACCGCTCGACATGCGGATTCTCAAGGCGATGCGCCGATCGCCTCTTGGCCTCGACCTGTACATGTGGCTTTCCTACAAAACCTTCACGCTCTACAGCCAGAAAAAAAAGCCCGACCGCCTGACCTGGCAGAGGCTCTATGCCCAGTTCGGCGCCAACCCGGAATCAGCCGGCGACAAGCGCACGGTCCAGAATTTCAGAAGTGACGTTTTGCGCGAGATGAGCAAGCTCAAGACGTGCTGGCCCGCCCTCGATGTCACCGCGCCGACGGGTTGCCTTGAAATCCGCGCCTGCCCGCCGTCCGTCCGCCCCAAGGCCATCGGTCGCTGATCCCGGTCTGTGCATAAAGCCTGTGGATTGCCGGACTTATCCACGCTGAAACGCCATACCTGCCCGGAATCGCCCGCTGAAGCACCATACTTCGCTTGAATTTTAAGGCTTTAGCTCCCGCTGAAACACCATACCCGCCCAAGTAATTTCCGCTGAAACGCCATACCCGCCGTCCGCTGAAACGCCATACCATACATGTAGTTAAAACCATTTAACAACAGATAGTCGGCGACGCTTCGCTGTTGAAATCCACCAATCGAGACAGGGGCCGGACAACCTTAAGAACCCAAAGGCGCTTTTAAGGAAAAATCGCAAAATTCGTGCCGGGGGCAGGGGAGGGCAGGGGCCATCGCCTTGCCCGATTTTTTGAGGCTGGGTGCGTTTTGACGCCCCAGCCGGTATGAATACACTCCGAATCGCTGTACGGTCTTCTAATGGCAAAGCAGGGGCATTCAGAATTAGGGAAAGTCCACCCTCATCCGATGAGCGCGAGTATTTTCGCGCGCACGTCGGCCAGCTCCTCGGGCGATACCGCGCCCTTCCGCGCGGCTTTTCGACTACGCCAGTCCAGGCTCTTCACCCGATCAGCCAGCACGGCACTCGGCGGCGTGCCGCCAATCCACAGGCTCACTTGCAAATTTCACCGATATGGTGTAATGTGGTGAAGGTATTAACGGGGCGACGCCAAGATGCAGGGGAAAAAGCCAAATGGTAAAAAGATGAACGCTCAAAGCACGGCGGCCGTCCGGGCGTCGATCAGTTTTCCCCCCGATGTTTATAAGACTCTCGAAGTCATCGCCAAACAGAAGAAGGTTTCGCTCGCATGGGTTGTTCGGGATGCGGCGGAACAGTACATCGCTGAAAAGTGGCCGTTGTTAAGGAAGTCATCGTCATGAGTCTGGCGGGAAAAAGCGCAGAGCTGACTGTAGTAGATCAGGCGCGTCTGGAAGCTAACCGGCGCTTAAATCCGGCGCGGAAGACAGAGCTCGGGCAGTTCATGACGCCAGCCAGCATCGCTCAATTCATGGCCGGGCTATTCTCGGAGCGAAAAGGCGATGTTCGGTTGCTCGACGCCGGCGCCGGCGTTGGGTCTCTAACCGACGCTTTTATCAATCGATGGGGCAGCCGGGACATCTGCGTCTCCGCTTACGAAATAGACCCCACAATGGTCTCCTATCTTCGGGTGACTTTGGAACGCTATAGAAACTGCCGCTTCGAGGCGAAAATTATTGAACGCGATTTTATTCAGGATGCGGTTTACCGAATCAAGCTTGGCAAAAAACAAAGTTTCACACACGCGATCTTGAATCCCCCTTACAAAAAGATTAACAGCAATTCGACGCACCGCGCCTTACTCCGTGCGGTAGGGCTGGAAACAGTGAATCTGTATACCGCGTTCGTGGGACTGGCGATCGCAGAGATGACAGAGGCTGGGGAAATCGTGGCGATCATTCCCCGGAGCTTCTGCAATGGGCTTTACTACAAACCTTTTCGGGAATGGATGCTCGACAGGACGGCGATCGAGCATATCCACCTGTTCCACAGCCGCACAAGCGCATTCAACGATGATGAGGTGCTTCAGGAAAACATCATCATCAAGCTCGTGCGGGGAAAGACGCAGGGCAGGGTGACGATCACCACGTCGAGCGACACCAGTTTCTCCGACCTTCAATCGCACGAATACCCATTCGCTGAAATCATCCACGGCACTGATGAACAGAAGTTCATTCATGTGCCGGCGGCGCCTACCCAGAGCGGCATCAATGGTCTGCCGGTGGCGCAGCGGTCTCTTAACGAGATCGGCCTTGAAATCTCGACGGGGCCGGTAGTCGATTTTCGGCTGAAGGAATTCTTGCGCGACGAACCTGAGAAAGGCACCGTGCCGCTTCTCTATCCGACGCATTTCGTAAACGGACAGATGGAATGGCCGCGCCACTCAAAAAAACCGAATGCGCTGATGAACCACCCGGAAACAAGGAAGTGGCTCTACCCGAACGGCTTCTATACGATCGTTCGGCGCTTTTCGTCCAAAGAGGAACGCCGCCGCATCGTGGCGCACGTGGTCAATCCGGGAGCATTCAAGGCTGATGCGATCGGTTTTGAAAACCACCTCAACGTGTTCCACTCAGGGAAGAAGGGCATCGACAGAAATCTCGCGTATGGCCTTTGCGTGTTTTTGAATTCAACGGCCGTCGATGACTACTTTCGACGCTTCAGCGGGCATACGCAAGTCAACGCGACGGACCTGCGGCTTCTTCGGTATCCGGCGACCGAGAAACTGGGGAAGCTGGGTCGGTGGGCTCAGAAGCAAAGACGCCTGACGCAAGAGCTGATTGATCAACAAGTAGAAACGCTAAATGGCAGAACAAAACAACATCGCTGACGCCCTGCAGATTCTCGGAGAGCTGGGGATGCCGCGCGCGCAGCGCAACGAGCGGTCGGCACTCTGCCTGCTGGCGCTGCTCAACTTGACGCAAGGGAAGTCATGGACAAAAGCGCAAAACCCACTGATGGGCATCACGCCGATGATGGATTTCGCACGCGATCAGTACAGCAAGAAGTATGCCCCGAACACGCGCGAAACCTTCCGGCGTCAGACTATGCACCAACTGGTCGCGGCAGGGATCGCGCTCTATAATCCAGACAATCCGGGGCGGCCTGTGAACAGCCCGAAGGCTGTTTACCAGATTGAGCCTGACACGCTGGCGCTCCTCCGCACGTTCGGCACGGCTTCATGGAACAAGAATCTGCATGCGTACCAGCAGAACAGGCAAACTCTGACCGCACGATATGCGAAACAACGGGAGATGCAGAAACTTCCGGTCACGCTCGCGACGGGACAGACGATTCGTCTTAGTCCGGGTGATCATAGCGAACTGATCAAGGCCATCATCGAGGAATTCGCGCCGCGCTTCGTGCCCGGCGGGGTTCTTATCTATGCCGGCGACACCGGAGAAAAGTGGGGATACTTCGATAAAGAGCTGCTCGCAAAGCTTGGCGTGGCCGTCGAAGGCCATGGGAAGATGCCAGACGTGGTGCTCTATTCCCCGCAAAAGAAATGGCTGCTTCTGGTCGAGTCCGTGACGAGCCACGGCCCTGTGGACGGAAAGCGACATGAGGAACTGGCGCGGCTCTTTGCAGCGGCGAAGGCGGGCCTTGTCTATGTGACGGCCTTTCCCTCACGTTCGGTGATGACGCGGTATCTCGGGGAAATTGCGTGGGAGACGGAGGTGTGGGTCGCTGATGTCCCTACCCATTTGATCCACTTCAACGGGGAAAGATTTTTAGGCCCCTATACTACAACGCGAGCTTGAGCACTGTGGTTTGCACAAAGTCAACCGTGGCTTCGAGACGGAGTAACGCAGATGTGGCCAGACAATGAGACAGATCGCGATTTCCTGAATTTTACCGGCGTCGCGGATACCGTCGCGGAAATTGTCGTGCAGGCTCAGGGCCGGCCGATTTCCATCGGTGTATCCGGCGCTTGGGGTGTCGGCAAATCCTCCATGATCAAGCTGATTCGCGGATCGCTGACACGGCGAGCAGAAAAGGGCGACCGGGACTTTATCTTCGTCGAGTTCAACGCATGGCTTTACCAGGGCTATGACGATGCCCGCGCCGCTCTAATGGAAGTGATAGCCAGCACACTTTCTGGGGAAGCCGAGAAGCGCAAGAAGGGAATCGAGAAAGCAAAGGAATTTGCGGAGCGCATCAACTGGTTTAGACTTGCCAAGCTCGCTGCCGGGTCCGCCGTTGCCTTATCGATGGGAATCCCACCTGTCGGACTATTGGGTGAGTTGTGGGGCGTCGGTAAGAAGGTGTTTGCTGGAGACGTCAGTGAGGCCACTTTAGGCGACGCGCAACATGCTGCTGGAGACCTAGCAGGAGCGGCATCGGGTTTAATCGCACCTAAGAAAAAAACCTCTCCGCCAAAAGAAATACATGCGCTTCGAGAGACCTTTGAAGAGGCACTGGAAGCAATGGGCGTGACACTTGTCGTCCTGATCGACGATCTGGATCGTTGTTTGCCCGAGACCACCATCTCGACCCTGGAAGCGATCCGGCTCTTCCTCTTTCTTAAGAACACTGCCTTCGTCATCGCCGCCGATGATGCGATGATCAAGCACGCGGTACGGCGACACCTTGAAGGCGTTGACGACGATCTCGTCACCAACTATTTCGATAAGCTTATCCAACTGCCAATCCGAGTGCCTCCGCTGGGTACGCAGGAAGTGCGTGCGTACATGATGTTGCTCTTCGTCGAAAACAGCAATCTCGACGCTGAGGTGAAGGAGAATATCCGGGCGAAAATCTGCGTGCAACTTGGGCAGACCTGGCAAGGAAAGCGCGTGGACCGCGCCTTTGCGCAATCGCTGCACGACAAATTCACGGACGAGCTGATTGGTCAATTCGATACAGCCGACCGGCTTGCACCATTAATGACCACCGCTTCCGGAATCGTCGGGAATCCGCGGCTCATTAAGCGGTTCCTCAATGCCGTTGCCATTCGCATGGCGATTTCCCGCGCGCATGGCGTTGGTGTAGACGAGGCCGTTCTCGCGAAAATGCTGCTGTTCGAGCGCGTCGGGAATCCGAAGGCCTACGCCGCGCTGACGAAAGCCGTCACTGAGAACGATCAGGGCAAGCCGGTCTTCTTGTCCGAGTGGGAGGAGAAGGCCAACGCGGGCCAAGAGGTCAAATTGCAGGACCCATGGGACGATCCGTTCGTTCGCGAATGGCTCACCCTGCCGCCGACACTCGCCGATCACGACTTACGCGGCGTGCTGTATGTCAGCCGTGAACACGCACCCTTGATCACACCGCAGGACCGGCTCTCTTCGGAGGCCGCTGAGCTGCTGACTGCCGTGCTTCAACATCCAGGCATGGCGGCAAGCCTGAAGCAGCGCCTTTCGAAAGTGCCCAGAGCAGAGATGACCGTGATCATGGATCGCCTTCTCGACCGGGCGCGGCAGGAGCAGGAGTGGGGCGTCCCGCCCATCTTTGAGGCGTGTCTCGCGGTAGCGGAAGCTGATCCGTCGCAGGGGTCGCGCCTAGCGGCTTTCCTCGCTGAGCGCCCGGTCGTCCAAATTCAGGCGAATATTGTGCCAAAGATCGCTGATCAGCCTTGGGCCAAGGGAGTCATGGAGACTTGGGAAAAATCGACGGGCCTGTCAAAGCCAGTTAGAGCAGCAATCAAAGGGCGGAAGGACAATGGGAACATCCGCGTCTAGCAAGGGGCCAGGCGGCGGTGTTCCCATGGTCCCACCATGGGTGCCAGATCCCGTGCCGCCACCTCCGCCACCGGATGGGAATGGTGCCGGTCCAGCAGATGGCGGTGGCCAGGATGGTCAACAAACTCCTGGGCAGAACCAGCCGACTCCCCCAACTGCGCCAACGGTGCCAGCAGCACCACGCCCCTCTCCGATTGCGCCGGCCGCGCGTTTCGGCGGAGCCCGGCGCAGCCTTGGGAGGTTCGCGAGCAGTGGCGATTCACGCGACATGCGGCGCGGTCTTCGGCACTACGTGCGGAGCGGATATGGGGGTGGGGGAACCGCAGTAAGGCGGTTTGGCGGAACCGCCTCGACGGCTGGGGCGCTTTACGGAGCTTTATCGAGTGTCGCGGGAGGGCAGGCCCCTTCGGCGGGCAGCCCCCTGGACCCCGTTTTGCTGGCGGGGCGATCGGCGCGGGAGATCATGGACGCAGTCGTCGAGGCCGTTCGACCCGCAGACGGGACGCAGGATGCGGAGGCCGGGCGCGCCGCCATCAAGGATGCTCTTTCTGAGCTTCTGACCATGTTCCCGCAAGCCGATCTTCTTAATCTCAGCGAGGATCAGCGCGGTTTCGCCATAGAGCACTTCGTGGCGATTGACGTCTACCGGCGCTTCCAACTTGATCTCGGAAAAACCATCCAGGACAAAGCGCCGACGGCCACCGCCGGCCTGGCGCGGCTGAAGGAGGTCAAGAACTATATCAAGGAAACGGTCGCTGCGGCCTTCCGCAAGCTTCGGGCTGCAGGCAGCCGAGTGACAACGGGGCGCGTCAACGAATTCGTTCGAGCCGCGCTCAGCGAAACTTTCCAGGTGTTCGAGGGCTACGCTCGATGAAGCTCGTCTGTGCGCCAAAGGATTACGCCTTCGCCGGAGCGGGAGATGCCGTGGAGGTCATCCTTTACGGTCACGCGGACAGGCAGACTCGGGGCGGCGCCGGCGCCGCCGTGAAGGATGAGATTGTCCGAGAGAAGCTGCACGCAGCCACAAGAGCGTGGGATTTCCTCTCATTGGCGTTATCCGTGACAGCCGCTGACCTAGCGGGGCATCGAAACACGAGCTCGGATGGTTGGACACGCGAGTTCGAGCTTGAGATCTCAGTGGCCGATCCGGCCTTCTGGAACGTGCACCTGGAGCTTATCAAAAACCTGCTCGGGTTTCTGACCACTGATAGGTGGCAGATCAGCTTTATTGGAGGGGGAATTTCCCCTGTACCGGACGGTCAACCTGTCCGGCCGGGCGAAGATTGTGTCACTCTGCTCTCAGGCGGCCTGGATAGCTTTATCGGGAGCGTTGATTTGGCGGCGAGTGGCAGGCGCCCGTTTGCGGTCAGCCAGACCGTGCGGGGCGATGCAGACAACCAACGGTCCTTTGCTCGATCCATCGGCGGCGGTCTGAAACATCTGCAGGTCAATCACAATGCCCAGGTGCCTAACCCTGAGAATCCGCCATCACAGCGTGCGCGATCGCTGATCATTATTGCATACGGGGTTTTGGCGGCGACGACACTGCAACGATATCACGCCGGTGGGAGCGTAACGCTTTATGTGTGTGAGAACGGCTTCATCTCGATCAACCCGCCACTCACGGGCGCCCGCCTCGGAAGCCTCAGCACCCGGACGACGCATCCCGTAGTCTTCGGGCTGCTTCAGCAGTTGCTCGATGCCGCCGGTCTGCGCGTTCGCGTGGAAAATCCGTATCAGCTTAAGACAAAGGGTGAGATGTTGCGCGAATGCACGAACAAGGCTCTGCTGCGCGCGCATGCTTCGAAGACGACGAGCTGCAGCCGGTTCAAGCAGTTCGGTTACACCCATTGCGGCCGGTGTGTGCCATGCCTTGTCCGCCGCGCCGCGTTCCGGGCCTCGGGTATGACAGACGAAACGAAATACGTCTACGTGGATCTTGGGCGTGACGACGAGGAGCATGCCGGCTTTGACGATATCCGGTCTGTCGCTATGGCGCTTGCGGAAGTAGAATCGGACGGCTTGGAGACGTGGATTGGAACGGCCCTGAGCACGACGCTGCTGGGCGATATTGGTCCGCTGCAGGCGATGGTAGGTCGCGGGCTGAACGAACTCAGGTCGTTATTCAAGTTCCACGGTGTTAAGTGATCGATTTCCACTGCCATCTCGATCTCTACCCAACCCCGCTGGCAGTGCGGGACGAATGCGTCAGGCGCGGCCTGTACGTGCTTTCGGTCACGACGACGCCTTCAGCCTGGGAGGGAACGTCCGCATTGGCGGCACACACTCAACGCATCCGGACTGGGCTCGGTCTGCATCCGCAACTGGCTCACGAGCGGCAGAATGAACTAGCGCTTTTCGACAGCTTTCTACCCGAAACGCGCTACATCGGCGAGATTGGCCTTGACGGCGCACCCGAGTTCCGCAGGCACTGGCAGAGCCAGCTTGTGGTGTTCGAGCACGTTCTGGCAAAATGCCGCGCGGCCGGCGGGCGGATCATGTCTCTCCACAGTCGGCGTGCAAGCGGTGCTGTGCTGGACTATTTGGAAACGTTTTCCGAGGCAGGCACGCCCGTTCTCCATTGGTTTTCCGGGAGCTTTCGTGATCTCGAACGGGCGATCAATCTTGGATGCTGGTTCAGCATTGGTCCGGCGATGCTCGCGAGTGAGAAGGGACGAGCGCTCGCTGCTCGCATGCCACGCGAGCGCGTGTTGACAGAGTCAGATGGGCCTTTTGCTCAATTGAACGGAGAAGCCGTCATGCCGTGGCACGTCGAAAATGTGATCGGCGAATTGAGCCAAATCTGGTCACTGCCGCCTGAGGAAGTTGACCAGAACATCCACCGGAACCTGCAGAGCCTGCTTGCAAAGCATTCAGCGGCAGGCGAAATTGTTGCAGCATCTCTCTGACTTCAGGGCAGCCGCTTACGCCGCGACCAACCGTAACGTTTTCTCAACCCACTTCCTGACCTCTTCCGGCTCCATCAATACCTCACCCTGAACGTCGGGCTATCCTCTCTATATAAGAAACTCTCTGGAAAAGCCGCTTAGCGCCCTATATTGTGCAAATCGTGTGATGACCCCAAAAAGGTGTCTCCCGCCGGCTGGCAGAACGTCAACCTTCACGACCGCTACGAGTTTCTGAAGAAAATAGCCCACCTGAACGTGGACATAATCATTCGGGAACTGATTGAAATGCCCAAGGACCGCGTCATTGGTCTGGTGGCATGATGCCAACTATACCTTTCCGGGGCGATATACAAAAACCCCAGCAACACCCCTGACAGATTCGCATAATCTTCAGAAAGCGAGTTCGGCGAGCAATTCCGTTTGCTTTGCTGGGCGCTCGGCGTGGGGCAGGAGTGCGGCGATTTCCGGCACGGGCACGTTGGCGAGTTCCTTCGGTTCAAGCTTATGAAGGCCTCCGCCGTATACGCGGCCTTCGCTGAGAAGCCGGTCGGGCGTAATCGCGTTGAGCAACTGCCACACGCGACGGATGAGGCCGGAATCGCGCGCCATCGCGCGGGCCAGAACGGTTGTCGGGTACATAGCGAGGTAGACGTTCGCCACAGTCGCGCGCGAGCTGTTCAGGATGAAACGGAAAGGCCGGCCGCTTTTGGCGTCGCCGCGGCCGATATACGTGCAGACGATGGGGGCGGGCGGGCGGTTCTCCTGGCCGTACCAGAGCGAACGATGCCGGCAGAGATATCGCTCGTGCAGTCCGCGGGCCTTGCCGCCTTCGAGGTAGGCGTGCAGGGCAGGGAAGCGGTGCTTGATTTCGTCCTCGGGGAGCTTCGTGTCGAGAAGGTAGAGACGGCGCTCGATTTTCGGGTTGCCGTGCCTGTCGGCCGTAATCTCGTCGTCGGTGAGGTAGCGCGGACTGGGCAGGATGGGGTTGAAGGCCTCCATCGGAAGGCCGCGCATTTTGATTTCAGCTTCCGGAAGGATGAAATATTCGTTGTTGCCGGTCGCCAAGCCGCGCTTGATGTGGAAGAAATCAGCAACGGTGGGAATGCCTCCCCTGGTGCGGGGGCCTGAAACGGGAAAGCGCGTCCATTTCGGCTCGTGCGCGAGAGCGCGGGCCGAGACCTCGCGCGAGAGCTTTGGCTCGAAGAGCGTGCCGCCGAAAGTGAAGTTCACTCTGTGATCTTGCGGGGGCGGCGTTTTACGAAACCAGACGACGGCCGAGGATACAAGGGCGTCGGCAAATTGAACGTCGTTCGGGTCGAAACGATGAATGTGCAGGAGCGTCACCCGGTCGAGGAGATACCGCTTGACGGCCTGGCCGTAGTTCACGTCCATAAATTCGCTTGGGATGAGCCATCCGGCGATGCCGCCCTCGGTCATCCATGCGTGGGAGAGGCCGAGAAAATGGCAATAAAGCCCGGCGAGTCCGCTGATCTTAATCCCGCTCGCCTGCTGCGTGCGAAGCTGCAGGCGGTTCTTGTTGCCGTTCTCCAGGTGATGATGCCGGACATAGGGCGGGTTGCAGATGATGAGATTGAAGCGGGGCGAGGGCTTCGCATGCGTGAAGTCTGAAAGCTTCATCGTGAGGCAGCAATCTTTCCAGAGGCGCGCCGCTGGCGTGCCGTAGTGGGTGTCGATCTCGAAACCGAGAGCCTCGGCGATGAGTTTGCCGGGAAAAACTTTGCAGAGCGCGGAATAGAAGGAGCCGGTCCCGATCGCGGGGTCGAGGAAATGCACTTTCTCGCCGGGCGGGAGAAGGGTAGCCGCGTATTTCAGTATGTCCTGGGCAAGCGCTGTTGGCGTCGCAAACTGGCCGAGACGATTTCGCTCGGGCTGTGTCTTCTGGCCGTCGAGTTCAGCCTGAAGGACGATGCGCTGCTGTTCAAGAATGTCGATCGTGTGATGCATGGTCAGATTCCCAAAAGGGCCAGGTCGTCGATGCGGTGTTCCCAGACCCAGTCAATGCCCTCAGCGGCCTCGTAGCCGAGATATCCGGTATCGAAGTAGCCGCACAGGAAAAGGTTGAACTGGACCTTGTTGCCGTAGGTGCTGCGGAGTTGAGCCATTTTCATGGCTTCTTCCTTGCGGCGCTTGTTGGTGTTGGTGAAATCGCCTGCTGATTTTGCCTCGAAGAAAATTGGGAATTCTCCCGCCTTGGCTTTCTTCGGCATGATGACCGCGTCGATGGGGATATTGACGCTCTGCACGCCGCCTTCGAGTTTGACCGGGACATTCGTGCGAAAGCTGAAGGTGCCGGGCGGCATGGCGTCGAAGCGCGTGCCGTCTCCTCCAGGGAGCTGTTTGTAGCTGCGCGCCTCAAGCCAGGCTTTGACGGCCGCGAGCTGGCGCTTCTCCTGGGCGTTGCGGATTATCGGATTGGCGACGGAGCCGCAAAGACGGTCAGCCACGATGGTGGCGGCGCGGTGGATCTCCGTCTCGGTCGGCGGCTCTTTCCTGTTGAGCCAGACGAAAATATCCGGGTCGGCCAATTTCTCGATGATGGTGGCGATCTTTGCGAGTTGGAGGTCAACTTCGGCCGCTTTCATCCGGGCCGGAAGCTTTTTCTCCAGCTCCATGCACTTGACGAAGTTGGTTGAGACGCCGGCAAGCCCGATGAGCCGATCTACGGCGAGAGGCGGGCAAGTGGACATGCGAAGGGTCGGGAGGATCTCCGGATGCTTTCGCATGAGGACGGGCTGAATGTTGGTGATGTTGTCGGTCGCATGAAGCGCCGCTTCAACGTCCTTGGTCGTCTGGACGCGGGTGGTGCGGAAGGCCTGCGGAGCGAATTTTATAAACCAGTCGTTGTACATATCGACGGACTGGGCGATGTCGGCTTTCCACTGCTGCGGTTTGTCGAGGTTGACGGGCATTCTTAGCGTCCGTTTCTTCACGTGCTTTTCTTGGTCTTGTAGAGCGTCCACATTTCGCCGAAGAGCTCGCGGAGCGACAGGTTCCTTTTGGCAGCCTCGACCTTCACCTCGGCGGCGAGGGCTGGCGGCAGGCTGAAGCCCACGATCTGGCGTGTTTTAGGATCCCGGCGCGCCGGGTCAGCTTTCTTGCTCATGAAAACCAGTATGTCGACTTGTCGACATCGCGTCAATGGGATAAATATGCGGTAGCAGGAAGGGCAGGGCAGTGGCAGGCCTGCCGCGATCTGCACAAAGTAAATCTTCACGCCTGGCTGTCCTTGCTTCCGTCTTTTGTAGGTCGTCTATAAAACCCTCCTTTTAGAGACGGTCGATTCCAAGGGAAATTTTTCTTAGCGCCGTATATTTGCCCGTTCGTGTGATGAGGCCGAGTCGAGCCTTGTGCCCGCCAGCACTCAAATCCCGATCCGCTCCACATCATCCAGCGTGATGTCGTCCGCCGTCCGGTCGTAGAGCTTCGTTGTGCGCGGGCTTTCATGCGCCGCGATGGCCTGCGCGCCCTCGATCGTGCCGCCGTTGAGCAGATAAGCCGTGATGCCGGTTGCCCGGAAGGTATGGCAGTTCGCCGCCGCCCCCAGCTCCGCGTGGCGGCACCGCCTTTTAATCATGCGGAACACATCGATCCGGCTCATCCGGCCTTTGCCGACGCCGCGCTCTTTCGTCATGCAGCGCCAGAGGGGCGAGTCTTTGTCCCGCCCAAGCCCACCGGCCGCAATATAGGCGTCGAGATATTCCTCAGCCTTGTGGTGGACCGGAACCTCATGATGCTTGCCGCCTTTTTCGTGCAGGCGGAGCCACCATCGTTTGCCTTGCTGGTAATAATCATCGACGTTCATTCCTACGACGGCCGACACGCGCCCGAAGCTGTAGACCATCACGCCGATCAGCGCCCGGTCCCGCAATCCCGACAAGTCCTCGATATCGATTGAATCCAGCAGCAGCCGCGCTTCGTCCGGCGTCAGGACCGGGGTTTTGCCTTTCTTGATGACATATTTCGGTCCGCGCACCGAAGCGGACGGATTGAACGGCAGCACGCCGCCGGTCACCATCCAGTCGAACAGCATCCGGATCGCCGCGATGTGCTGCTTGACGGTCGGCTTCGCCAGCCCGTCCTTCAGCAATTGCTCCACGTAAGCCGCCACGGCGACTGGCTCGATCGTTTCGAGCACCAGGTGATGATCCTCGCACCATCCGAGGAAAGCTCCTATGGCGCGCGCGTAGGCCTCGCGCGTGTTTTTATTTCGGATGTTGGCTGTGAAGAACTCGACGAACCGCCGCGACGCGCGCTCGCCCGCAGCGGCGATCACCACCGGCAAATTCAGGCCGGACGGTGTTACGGGAATGATTTCGGCTGTTTGCTTTTGGAGTAACATAACGTCCTTTATGTTACCTCATTCGGGCACAGGGGTCAACCCCCAAAAGTGTAATCTTTCGAGATAAATGACCCTGTTTCTTTCAGGCTATTTGACCCCCGTCAACCCTCGCTGTTGACCGCCCCGCCGTGCTCCCTTACTGTTCCTTGGTGGTTTTTTTATTTTCCAGCGGGAGGTTCACATGCGGCGCCCTTGTTTCATCTTTTCCATATTCACACTTCTTCTGCTCACTACTGTTCCCGCCTTCTCTCAAGAGCCGTCACGCGTCACAGGGGTAAACCCAACAGGCGCGGCGGGGACAAAACAACCAGCAACCCCAGCCCCGTCCGCCATAGCTCGAAGAGCGACGGCGGATAACACAAAGCCCCAGATCATCACCGACGAAAAGACCAACACCGTCCGTGTTCTGATCGGCGGCAAGGAGATTCTCATCATCGACGCCAAAGGCATCCATGTGAACGGCGTCGTCGGGCATATACCCGCTCTCGGCTTCGCCGCGCCGGCCGACTTGCCTCCCCGCCCAGACAGGACGCTTACAGACCGGCATCATGGCGTCGATGATGGAGCGCATCGCCCGTGATCCGCCTGTTTCCCCGCAATGCCCTCCGCAGGATGTTGCCCCTGGCTCTCCGGGGTCGTAAAACGCTGCAACGGTCTTTGTTTTCCATAACGCAACCCCCTCTCATAACACCCCTTCTCGCCCTTCTCATGCTTGCCTTTCCCGCTCCCGCCCCATCCCGCGCCCGTCCCGCATTAGCGGGACAAATCTTTTTAGATGTGCACCTTCGTGCGCGGGCGGGCCACTCTCTTCACAAGCGAAGGACATGGCCAAAACGGCGAAATCTTCCCGTAGCTGCCATCGCCTTCATGATCGTCCTGCATTTCCCAGCCATGTCCTTCGCTGCCTGTAGCAACCCCGCTGGCAACGAGGCCGACATCATGTACAACGGCGACTACCACATCCCGCAATTCTGCGACGGCACGAACTGGATGCAGATGGGGCAGAAGCAGGGCGCGGGCGGCGGCGCGTGCACCGCCCCCGCGCCGCCGGCAGTGGGGACGGTGATGCCCGACGGCTCGGTCTATGCCGGGCTTTCCGTTGACGGCAATGTGCCGATGTATGCGACGCGCTGCGATGCGGGGCAGACATGGAGCGGCTCCGCCTGCACCGGCACGCGGTCGGGGATACCGTGGAACAACGGCACGACAAACTGGATTGATGAAGGCTACGAAAACACCACAGCTGGCAGGGCGAACACCACCGGCCTCGCAGCCTTAGCCGACGCCGCCTCGCCGTACTATGCGGCAACACAATGCGAGAATCTGAACGAGGACGGGCATACGGACTGGTACCTGCCGGCCGAGAACGAACTGGCTACGCTCTATTCAGGCCAGGCCGCGATCGGGAATTTCGATACGTCTGGAAATTGGTACTGGACCTCGACGGAGAACAGTAGCCCCTACGCGTGGCTCGAGAGGTTCAGTGACGGCGGTCAGAACACCAGCACTAAGTACAATGCGTTCGCTGTCCGGTGCGTGCGGAAAAACCCCACCACCTACTCCGAAGGCGACATCATCTACAACGCCGTCGAAAAAGTCCCGCAATTCTGCGGCGGCGCGAACTGGATAGCGATGGCAAAAGGTTATCCGGACGGCAATCTGATAGCTTACTGGAAGTTCGATGACGGCAGCGGCGCCAGCGCGTCCGACTCGGCCGGGACCAACACCGGCACGCTGATCAACAGCCCAACCTGGACCACCAGCGGGAAGATCAACGGCGCGCTCATTTTTAACGGCACTAATAATTATGTCAGCATTCCGTCCTTCGCCTCGAACGACACGGCCATGACCTATGCTTACTGGGTCTATATAGCCAGCGCTGACACGCAGAACGCTTATGCCCGCACAATACAGGTAGGAGGCGACATCAATTCCACGCCAACCGACGGTATCAGTCATGAGCTCAATGGTGCAGACTACCCTGGTTCAAATATGCTCGCGATTCGCAACTGGTCAGCAGGCGTCTCGGCTACACTGGGCGCAATTACCCTTAACTATGATGCGTGGAATAACGTCATCGAGACCGTCAACGGAAACAACGTTACCGTCTATCTGAATGGCATCCAGGTTCTGGCAGGGTCGGGGACGCGCACGACTGGCGACCAGCCCGTCCTTATCGGCGCCGCCCACAACCACTACTTCAAAGGCACCATCGACGACGCCCGCGTCTATAACCGCGCCCTGAGCGCGGCGGATGCCTATACGCTTTACGTCAGCATGGGCGGAACATCGGGGAATATCAACAGCAATCTGATCGGTTACTGGAAGTTTGACGAGACCTCCGGTGCGAGCGCCGCCGACTCCTCCGGCAACGGCAATACCGGCACCACTTACAACAGCCCGACTTGGGGCGCGGGCAAGATAAACAACGCGCTGACGTTCAACGGGACCAATCAGTACGTAGATGCCGGAACTTCCAGTATATTTAATCTCGCAAATTCGCCGTTTACAGTGGCGGCGTGGGTCAAGCTCAACGCATTTGATGATTCGGGAACTTACTCTGTCCGGATGATTATAAGAGATACCGATGCTAATAATGCCTGGCAACTCGACGCTACGGATCCCACTCAGGCGGGCTCTCCGTATAATCAGTTCGTGTTTACCGTATTGCAAGGCGGCGTAGAGCACACAGTAGCCACTGGCCAGGTAAATACCGGGCAATGGTATCACGTCGTCGGCGTCAGTGATGGAACCTATGTCTCGATTTATCTGAACGGCATACTGCAGGGACCAAACCCTCACAACAGCATCATAAGCGCCGGGACCTCGACCAATCTCTATATCGGAGCCAGAACCGACCTCGTGGGCTTTACTAACGGCACCATCGACGACGTCCGTATTTACAACCGGCCCCTGAGCGCGGCGCAAGTAATGGATCTCTATAATAACACCGTCGCCTCCGAAGGCGACATCACCTACAACCATGACTACTGCGTCCCGCAATACTACGACGGCGCGCAATGGAAGGCTATCGGGAAGCCCCATGTCCGCTCCTGCGACGGCACCTGCGTACCGATGACGTCCGCAACGGCGCCCGCTGTGGGGACGGCCTGCCCGGACGGCTCGGTCTATGCCGGGCTGTCGACGGATGGCAATGTGCCGATGTATACGCAGCGCTGCGATGCGGGGCAGACATGGAGCGGCTCCGCCTGCACCGGCATGCGGACGGGGATCGCCTGGAGCGCCGGCGGCACAATTGCGACCGGTTATACCAGCCTCGATACGGGCCAGGCCAACACCGCGGCCCTGGCCGCTTTATCCAATGCCGACTCACCGTACTCTGCGGCGATAACGTGCAAAAGTCTGAACGAGGACGGGCATACGGACTGGTACCTGCCGGCCATGAACGAACTCAACGTCCTCTATCTGGGGAAAGCCGCGATCGGGAATTTCGATACGTCTGGAACTTATTACTGGTCCTCGTCCGAAGGCTACCCCGCCTCCGCTGCTGAAGAAGATTTCAGTGCCGGCATCCAGGGCGGCGACTATAAGTACGATAGCTTCTTTGTTCGTTGTGCCCGGAGATGAATCATTCACTGCCGCGCCCTGCAAAAATTCTCCGCTGCTGAGCATCTGCCGTGGCTCAACCAGCCAAAGGCGGCCACCCCCCAGGACATCACATCTTTCGCCCGGTCATCGGACTGAAAGCCGTGCGAGAAAATCCTTTATCCCGTCAAACGCTCAGGGCGATGATGTCCAGTTTATCCCCCACCGCCCCTTTATCCGGTTGCTCTCAACAATCATGGGACTCTGACCGTGCGCGCCGGGAAGTCAACGGCCAGCCCGCTCCGAGATTCCGTGTAAGCCGTGTGACTTCCCGTCTTTTCCGCCCGGTCGCCTCGACCCCCACGTTGAGAGCAACCAGACAGAAAAGGAGCTACACGATGGACTACTCAGACATCAACCCGGACGGGCAGAACGTCATCTCCCGCCGCATCGTCGAAGTCATGGACGACGACGACACCATCTTCGCGGAATTTATCGACCTCAGCCCCCTGAACGCAGGGAGGGCGCCATGAGCGACGATCTCGACAACGACCACGGCATGAAATGCCCGCACTGCGGATCATCGAACCGTATAGACATCGCTGCAACAGTCTGGGTCCGCCTCTGTCATGACGGCACTGACATTTACGAAGCCGCCAACAGCGGTCAGGAATGGACAGACAACAGCTCCGCCTATTGCGGCACCTGCGGCCACGGCGGCACCGTCGCCAGCTTCACCGAGCTATGAGGTGCGCCATGACCGTCATAGACCTGACCGAGAAAATAGACGACATCCGCGACCGTTACGGCCTGCGATATTGGGCTTCCGATGAAGCCCGGCAGGAAATGATCGCCCTTTGGGGCAATCCCCCTTGCAACGACTGCGGCGTTTTCGAGCGCGACGAAACCATCCGCATCGCGCCTGACGGCCAGAAATCCTGCTACGGAGAACTGCGGATCGCCGTCGCACCGAACGGCTGGCACGCCGTCTCGACAAGCTACTGGTACGGCCAGGGCGGCGGCGGTTCATCGCCTTCCGTCTGGAACCGCGTCGCCTACACCACGCGCCATGAAGCCGTCGCCGCCGGCATCGCCAGTCTGGTCGAAAAATTCGACGGCATCCGCGACCAGACAGAAGGCAGCGTGCCGACATCTCAGCCTGCCGACGCCGAACGCATGCTCAAAGCATTGAAGGACTACACCGCGCAGGCCCGGCAGATGACGCTCTTCTGAAACAGCGCATGATCCCACAAAAATTTTGCCTCATGGGATGAAAAACCCGCCTTGCAACCCCGCGCCGTATAAGGACAAAAACGCCGGAAAAAACAAATATCGCGTTTTTTGAAAATCACCGTTTCCAATAACCCCGCCAGCCCGTCGCAGCGCCCCACGCTGCCGGAAGTGCAGCCCCGCACACCGCGCCGCGATTTCCCTCTTCCCGTGGTTGTTGTCAGCTTCCGGCTCAGTTTGCCGGGCCTGACGCCGTCGTCAACGGGCGCCCGCGCCGAGTGACCGTGTAACCCGTTGACCCCGGCGTCATACCGTCCCGGCTTTTTCCTCGCCATCGACAACAACCACGGAAAGGAAAAATCCATGTCTAAACTCGCAGACCCTATCCACGCCCTTGCGCTGAGCGCCACCATTGATGTTCTTCGCGGCATGCTCAACGAAGCTACCGGATATCTGGATCAGCATGAGCATCTCGCCGCCCTCGGCACGCTCATTCTTTTCGAGGACCACGCCGATGATATCAAAGCCGCCATCCGGCTCTTCCGCCGCGACGTTCAGTCCGACGGGAGGCGCAAATGATCGATAAGTTATTCACAGCTATCGCCAAGGAGCATCTCAAGATCGCCAGCCTCGAACATACGTACACTGACCGTGATTTCCACGAAGTGGCTGTATGGTCTGTGCGCGCCGCTCTCGCCGCCGCCTACAAAGCTGGCTTCGAAACAGGCAGGAAAGCGAGGCGCAAATGAACCGCCTCTTCGATCAAATGCTGAACACCGTTACCTGCGGCGACAGCATAGACGTTATGGCACACCTGCCTGCGCGCAGCATCGATTTCGTGCTGACCGATCCGCCGTATCTCGTGAATTACCGCGACCGCTCCGGCCGCCGCGTTGCCAACGACGACAACGACGCTTGGCTGAAACCCGCCTTCGCGCAGATCCACCGCGTCCTGAAGCCGGACAGCTTGGCGGTTTCGTTTTATGGTTGGAATAAAACCGATCTGTTCATGGCGGCATGGCGTGCCGCCGGCTTTCGCATCGCCGGCCATATCGTCTTCCGCAAATCCTATGCCTCAACTGCCCGGCACCTGTCCTACACCCACGAATCCGCCTACCTGCTGGCCAAGGGCTTCCCGCCATTCCCGGAACGCCCACCGCCGGACGTGCTCGACTGGCAGTATTCCGGCAACCGCCTGCACCCGACGCAAAAGCCCGTGCAATCCCTCAAGCCGCTGATCGCCGCCTTCACGCAACCCGGCGATATCGTCCTCGATCCTTTCGCCGGATCCGGGTCAACCTTGGTTGCCGCCCATGAGATGGGGCGCCGCTTCATCGGCATCGAGCTTGACGCCGCGCACCACCGCACCGCCAGCAGCCGCCTGCGCCCCGTTCACGATTTCTTAAAACAATAAGCCCACAATATTCCGATGGACAGCCCTGACCGAGATTTCAGAGGACCATGACCACTCATCCCTCATCGATGCTCGACAACGTGACCCGTGGCGACTGCGTCGAGGTCATGAAAGACATGCGCGCCGGGTCGGTCGATCTCATCCTCACCGACCCGCCCTACCTGGTCAATTACCGGGACCGGAACGGCCGTCAGGTGCTGAACGACGATAATGACGCCTGGCTGGAACCGGCCTTCGCCCAGATACACCGCGTGCTGAAGGACGGCGGATCATGCCTTTGCTTTTATGCGTGGAACAAGGTCGATATCTTCATGGCGGCGTGGAAAAAAGCGGGCTTCCGCGTTGCCGGGCATGTTGTCTTTCCGAAAAAATACGCATCAGGCGCGCGCTTCACGGAATACCGGCATGAACAGGCCTATCTGCTGACCAAGGGCAACGCCGCGCCTCCGCGCCACCCGCCGCCCGATGTCATCCCGTGGAGCTACACCGGCAACCGCCTGCACCCCACCCAGAAGCCGGTCGCCATTTTCAACCCGATCATCGAGGCTTTCACGAAACCGGGCGATACGGTCTTCGACCCCTTCTGTGGATCCGGCTCGACCCTGGTCGCCGCGCGCGATCTCGGTCGCCATTACATCGGCATCGAACTTGACGAAGTCCACCACGGCACAGCCTACTGGCGCCTGAAGGCCGATCCGGAAGATCGCTACGGCAAGCCCTTTTCTCTTTCAACCGGCTTCAACCACCACGCGCCCGGCGTCGCCAGCGACGACCCCGATTTCCAGCCAGCCCCGCGCACGGCCAGAACCAGCTTCCGACGGGCTCCGGAGCCGCAGCATTCGCCGGCCGCGCCCGTCCGTTAAAACCTCACATCGTCATCACCTTGCAAACGCATGGTTATTCGGGCAGACTCTCACATGGCCGACGATTCACGGCCGCCGTATGTCAACTTCAGAGGAAACAATGACCCCGAAATAAAAAACCCGCCGGAAGGGCGGGCTCTTAAAAAGACAGGCGAGGCGTGACGATCTGACAATCCCACCCTCGCAGAATTCAGAACCGCATGCAAGAGAAATTTTGCATACGCCTGTCTGTGCCCTTTCGCGGGTTTTCTCATAACCAAGGAGAAGACCGATGCACCACAAACCTGCCGAAGACGACCTTATGGAACAAGCCCGCCGCGCTCTGCACCAGACAATCGCGCGCACGGGCCGCCACGATCACTCTGCCGATGCCGGCAAAGTGATCAAAGACCCGGCCCGCCGCCATCGCTCATACCGCACCTGCTGGCTTCCCGCCAAGCAAACGCCGCTGCGCGCCTCCCCGCGCGATGGCGGCGCTTACGTGCCCGAGCTGTCTGCCCGGATAGAGGACGACCGCAACCTGACCGACGGCGCCCGTCGCTGCGCCCGCAAGCTGGCGGAATATACCTACCGCCGCGACCGTGACAGCCGGACGGCGCAGATCACCGTTACCTACCTGATGAAGGCCCTCGGCAAGTCGCGCCGCACCGTGCAGCGTTATCTGCGGCAGTTAGAGCGCGCCGGTTATATAACGGCCGCCGTCATCCACGCCGGTACCCGCATGTGCGCCGGGCTCATGGTGGAACTGTTATTCCCCCTCATTCCCCGCCACGGCTGGCCGCAAAAGCTAATAAAACCGGATGCGCCAAAGGTGTCACAGAATAATAGTTCCAGATATAAAACCCGGCTGATATCCCGCGTTTTATGGGCCGTCAAATGCACGGACCCCATTCAGACGGCATGGGACCACCTCATGCCGCCCCTGATTCCCGTGTTCTGACCCCCGATAACCGCCCGGACGAACGAAAGTCTGCTCGGCGAGGGGCGATAACGCGCCCGCCGCGCCCGGTTTTCCACCGTCAACTGTTTGACGCAACGCATAATTTACGTTACTTATTGAAGATAAATCACCGCATACCCTTGTAATCAGCGCCGCCCCTGAACCGGCGCCATCAACCGCTCATTAACCGGCGGTATTTTATAATTCCCGTATGATCCCTAAAGGAAATCAACGCGGCGGCGGGCGTCAGCTCGCCACCCACCTGCTCAACCAGTTCGACAACGGTCAGGTCGAGGTAGCTGACCTGCGCGGCTCCGTGGCGCAAGACCTTCATGGCGCGTTTCATGAATGGTTTGCCCAGTCCAAGGCGACCAAGTGCCGCAAATATCTCTATTCCCTGTCCGTCAATCCGGACCTCGCCAAATACGACCTCTCCCGCGAACAGTACCTCGATCTCATCGCGCGAACAGAGCGCAGCCTGAAGCTGGTCGGCCAGCCCCGCGCCGTCGTGTTCCACACCAAGAACGGCCGGGAGCACTGTCACACCGTCTGGTCGCGCATCGATCCCGGTGCCGGCAAGGCCGTCCACATGGACCATGACAGGTTCAAGCTGCAAGCCGTCGTGCGGGAATTCGCCCGCGATCACGGCCTGCCGCTGCCGCCCGGCATGGAGAAGAAGGGCAGCAACAAGGACAAAGAATCCAATTATCAGGAAAAACAACAGCAGGAACGCTCAGGAATATCCAAGGAAGAACGCATGGCGGCGATCACGGCCGTCTGGCAGGAACACAACAAAAACCCGCACACTTTCGTCAAGGCTCTTGA
>Ga0187886_1000936_pt1 | contig 29683 bp, 28 predicted proteins | sample June2016WEW_20_1_FD_133001 | JGI IMG/M metagenome (GOLD analysis project Ga0187886, IMG submission 133001) | Peatland microbial communities from SPRUCE experiment site at the Marcell Experimental Forest, Minnesota, USA - June2016WEW_20_150 | ecosystem: Environmental > Terrestrial > Soil >...
AGCCCTCAATGGTTTGAGCGATTCGTAATCGACTTTACCGACGCCTGCTTTTTCGGCAATTGACAGATACGGCAAATCAGTTGGTTTCAGGTTCAAAAGTGAACAGCCAAACGCGTCAACAGCAACCGAATCAGTCCCGGCTATCATAGTATTGGTCTCTTTCAAATCCGATACCGACCCGCCCGTGGGGCCGTTGGTCATCATCGTCGTAGTGCCATCAAGTATTACAAACGTCGGCTTCACCAACATCGCTAACTCGGCGATTATATTGTTTATATCCTGATGAAATATATTTCGTCGGCCGCCGAGAAGACCATACCAGTTTTTCATAGTCATCGATGCGCCGCTGCGATGATGGTCCTTTACCGGAGCAATGCCGATGAGCTTATTTGCACCCGCCAATGGTCCCGACAATACGGGCCAATCCTTAATCAGTGAACCGCCATCGAGCGTTATATTACTGAACAGGTTATCTTTCGGCAAAACCACCGCCGCCCCCGCCACTGAAGCTGCCTTGCTGATTCCACTGATTTCAAAACAGCTCGCCGGGTCATTTATCGGATTATCAATAACTACGACTTTTTTCGCTTTACCCCTGTCGTAACACAACCGGATAACAGCAGCAATAGTATCCGGATGAGTTGTCGCTCCCAATAACGCAGGCGTTGCGAAAGCGACGTTTGGTTTGATTACGACAACATCGCCGGGCTGTATAAACCTTTCTATGCCGCCTAACAGCTCAATCGCCTTGTTGACCGTTTTTACCCTGTCCCGCCCCTGAACAATACTAAGGATTTGTCCATCCTTTTGAGGAACCGAACAATCAGGCAGTCCCTTCGCGAGAGTCCCGACAAAATCGGCCTCCTCTTTTTTGGCCCCTGGCCCGTCGTAGTCAAAAAGCAGGCGTGCGACGCCGATAGTCGCTGCGATAGAAGCCGCGGCCTTTGCCCCGCGGATAAGCAGTTGTCTGCGAGCAAGATTATTTTGATTCTGGTCAGCCATCGGTTTTATCACCTATTTCATTAAGACGTTTTGACAACGTATCCGCAGCTTTTAAAGCCGCGTTCCTGTCGTCGGCCTCGTGAACTCCGCCGACAAAATTGCTCGCGGAAAAAACGATTTCAGTGCTTCCCAAAAATTCCAGCACCGAGGTATTGGCCTCAACAACTTTTGCACCGTTACTTATAAGGAAGTCATTATAACTTTTGGCAACCTTTTTGGCCTCGTCTGCATTACTGCGTTTACTGAAAAAAATCGTTACGGTTTTGTCATTAACCTTATATCGAGCAGACCACGTATCAGTCAGACCGTCAAATCCGTAAGCGTCTATGATTTGCAATTGAACGCTTCCAGGCACGATTTCAGGCGGGAAAATCCCGATTTCTGTTATTCTGTCTTTTTCATCGACGGGCAACTGCGTAATTTGCTTTTGAGCAATACCTTTCATAGCGTTTAGCAGCTCATCGGACTCCGCGAAACCCACCATTTCGATATAGTATTGGCCGTGGGCGATATAAATCGAGTTGGTCGTTTTATAACCAAACCCCGTCGCGTCGAAATCAGGAATATCGATGACGTCCGTCCTTTTTTGCCTGCTGTAAACCGAAAAGGCGTTACGAGTATTACCCATATCATACAAACACTGTTCAAAACCAAGCTCGGCGTTTGCGTCGCTTGCGAACCGCTGCGTAGTGAGTTTAACAAAACCGTTTTCCTGATACATAGGGGCTTTGCCGTCGATTTTTTCGTAAAGGTTGTCCGTATCGTATGTTTCGGCTTTGCCGACCGGCAAAAAACCGCCCTGCTGCGACTGCGGTGATTGCGGCGCGATGCCGAATCTCGACATATCGAACCTTGTCTGGATTACCAGCAGCCCCGCCACAACCAATGCCAGTTGGAGCAGATACAGAATGCCGACGGCAGATTCAAATTTTCCGGCTTTACCCGGGCGTAAACGCATATAATTCACCGCAGAAAAAATACTTTGCGCTTAGAACATTAAGGTATCATACGTTTCAAAACGATTTATGTCAATTTAGGGAATTTACGATAACCGTCCCAAAAATCCGCGTTCGCTCAATGTGCTAATCCCTAACCACACTCTTTGCTCTTTGGGACAGTTACTCGCCTTAATAAGAACGTTCCCAAAAACGTTGCCGGGAGGTTTGAATCAGGTTATATTTATGAGGACGCTATTGAAAACAAGGTCTTTACAGATAACTTATTTAACGCGACAGGTGTAAACATGGATAATACTTTGATAAGCGCTGATACGGCATTTTCAAATGAAGAAGTCCTCGCCGAAATCAACAAATTAGGGGCACAAAAGAAAGGATGGATGAAGAACGCAGGCTTTTTTGCCGTATCGCTTTTGATTTTTGTCCAAATCGGGCTGATAAAAAACGGCATAACTGACGTTCTACTTTTAGTCATAGTTTTGTTAGTTCACGAAACAGGGCATTTTATCGGGATGCGATTGTTTGGCTATCGCAACGTAGGGATGTTTTTTGTGCCATTTTTCGGTGCGGCGGTTTCAGGAGAAGGAAAAAACGTAGCCAGCTATAAAAAGGCGATTGTAACTTTGCTTGGACCGATGCCTGGTTTAATAATCGGAATTGTGCTTATGGCAACACCTGGCGGTAATGATTACTTCCAGCGGCTGGCGCTAATGTTTTTATCAATCAATTTTTTCAATTTACTGCCTATATTTCCTTTGGATGGCGGCCGGCTGTTGCATCAAGTGCTTTTCTGCAGAAACCGTTTCGTGGAAGTGATTTTCACACTCCTGGCGGCGATTGCACTTATCGGGCTGGGAATTTTAGGAAAGGTCTGGATTTTGGGGCTATTGGGATTTTTCCTGCTGGTCTCGGTGAGGGCATCTTTCAAGATCGGGCAGGTCTGCAATGACTGCAAAGGACTCGTTGTACAGGAGGTCAGCAGCGAGAAAGAGACGATACCGACTGAGGCGGCCCTACAGATTGTCAGCAAGCTTCGTGAGAGGATTAAGGCAAAATTAAGTGTAAAAACGCTGGCGAGTATGACCAGGCAGGTATGGGAAAAGGTACAGACCCGCCCGCCAGGTGCGATTGCAACGATTGGATTGTTAGGAGTATACTTATCTTCTATTTTTATAACACTGGTCACAACATTGATTCTGATAACTTTCTCATCGGAAAAGAGAGTAATCGTCGATTACCAAAAAGAAACCGGTGAAGCCGCGAAAAAAGAGCAGGTGTACTTGTTTAATAAACTCATCTCAGAAAAAGAACTGAACGCCGACGGCACTCTATATCATGGTAAAGCTATATTATATAATTTGAATGGTACGATTCGCAAAGAAGGCAGCTGGAGCGAAGGAAAATGGGATGGCGAACAGAAAAAATATGACCGTAGTGGAAAGTTGGTTAGTGTTGCAGTTTTTGACAAAGGGAGATTTGTCGTTCTTCGAGAGAACAATGGTGACGGTTGGATTGAGAAGAACTTAGAACAATTACCATCATCCCTAAGAAAGAAATGTCTCAGACACGAAGCCGGACCGCCTTTAGGGCCTAAAAAACAAACCCAAAGCGAAGAGGAGCAGGCAGAATAACAATAAATCTCTACCCAACGATGGGGCTATTTTTTCTGAGACCGATTTTGACGATACCATTCGATAGTGCGTTTGAGGCCTTCGTCGAAGGTCATTTTGGCTTCGAAGCCGAAGAGTTTTTTGGCGCGTGAGACGTCTAAGCGGCGGCGTGGCTGGCCGTCGGGTTTGGAGGGGTCCCAGCGGATTTGGCCTTTGAAGCCGGTGAGTTTTACGATTTTTGTTACGAGGTCTTTTATTGTGATTTCGAAGCCGGCGCCTATGTTGACAGGGTCGGGGCCGTTGTATTTCTCGGTAGCAAGCAGTATCCCCTCGGCGGCGTCGCCAACGTAAATGAACTCACGCGAGGCCGAGCCGGTGCCCCAGCAGTCGATATGGTCGTCGCCTTCGTCGATTGCGTCGAAACACTTTTTAATAAGGGCGGGGATTACGTGGCTGGAGTCGGGGTTGAAATTATCCCGCGGGCCGTAAAGATTGACAGGGACGAGGAAAATCGAATTGAAGCCGTATTCGGCGCGATATGACTGCGATTGAACAAGGAGCATTTTTTTTGCCAGGCCGTAAGGTGCGTTGGTTTCCTCGGGGTAGCCGTTCCAGAGGTCGTCCTCCTTGAAGGGAACGGGGGTAAATTTGGGATAAGAGCAGACGGTGCCAATAGCGACGAATTTTTCGAGATTTCGCAGGCGCGCCTGCTCGATAAGCTGGACGCCCATCATAAGGTTTTCATAGAAGAATTTGCCCGGGTGCTGACGGTTTGCGCCAATTCCGCCTACAACGGCGGCAAGGTGAATAACGACATCGGGTTTCATATCGTCATACATACGGATTATATCGGGGAGATTGACAAAGTTGTAATCCTCAATTTTGGGGACAAGGATATTTTTGCAGCCGCGTTTTTGAAGGCCCTCGATTACGAAACTGCCCAAGAAGCCGGCGCCGCCGGTGATTACGATTCGCTTCTTTTCGAAAAAACCGCCCATTACTATCTTCCGTGCTCTTTAAGGATCTTCTCTTTTTCCGCGATTTTCATATCGGCGTCTGTCATCAGTTTGGCAAGCTCACTGAAACCTACTTTAGATTTCCAGCCGAGCAATTTCGCGGCCTTGCTCGCGTCGCCCTGGAGGAAATCCACTTCCGCAGGCCTGAAGTATTTCGGGTCAACCTCGACATATTTATGCCAGTCAAGTCCCAGATGAGTGAAAACCTCGTCGAGAAATTCGCGGACGGAATGGCTAACGCCTGTCGCTATGACAAAATCATCCGGCTTTTCGTGCTGCAGGATGAGCCACATCGCCTCGACGAAATCGCCCGCGTATCCCCAGTCGCGCTTTGCGTCGAGATTGCCGAGATAGAGCTTGTCCTGAAGGCCGAGCTTGATACGTGTCGCGGCGCGGGTGATTTTACGTGTAACGAATGTCTCGCCGCGGCGGGGCGATTCGTGATTAAAAAGAATGCCGTTGCAGGCGAAAAGATTGTATGCCTCGCGGTAGTTAACGGTCTGCCAGAAGCTGTATGCCTTGGCACAGGCGTAAGGGCTGCGCGGATAAAAAGGCGTTTTTTCGGTTTGTGGAATTTCGACGACCTTGCCGAACATTTCGCTGCTGGAGGCCTGATAGAATTTCACGGGCTTTTTCATCATTCTGACGGCTTCGAGCAGGCGTAAGGTGCCGAGGGCGTCGGAATTGACCGTATAAATAGGCATTTCAAAGCTGACTTTTACGTGACTCTGGGCGCCGAGATTGTAGATTTCGTCGGGCTGAACGTCGTTTACGACAACGGAGAGATTGCCGCCGTCGGTAAGGTCACCGTAAAGAAGGTGTAGGAGTGTTTTTTCGTGAGGGTCTTTATATAAATGGTCAATCCTGCCCGTGTGGAACGATGAGCTTCTGCGGATGACGCCCCAGACCTCATAACCTTTTTTCAGAAGAAATTCCGCGAGATATGACCCATCCTGTCCCGTAATACCTGTAATTATCGCTTTTTTCACTGGTTTGGCCCTTATTAAAACCTTGCGGTTCCTTTATGCAAACAGATTATCATTGACCGTATGATAAACTTTTTAAAAGAAATGGGCAAGAAATTAAAGCCGGCGGCTTAAATGGGGGACCTGTGGTTACCAACCCCTCTTGAGGAAGATAACCGGAACGGTCTGAAGCAGAATATAAAAATTCAGCAGCAAGGAACGATTCTGGATATAAAGAGAGTCGTATCTTACTTTGTGTTCGGGTTTGAGGTCGTAAAAAGCCCTGACCTGGGCAAGGCCGGTAAGCCCCGGCTTAACGGAAAGGCGAACACCCTGCAAAGCCATATGCTTGCTGACAAAATAGGGTCTTTCCGGCCTGGGGCCGACCAAACTCATATCGCCGCGAAAAACGTTGAACAACTGGGGAAGCTCATCAAGCCGGGTGCATCTTAAAAGTTTTCCCAGCGGCGTAACACGACCGTCATCTTTCTCCGCCCAGACAGGACCTGTTTTTTTCTCGGCGCCGTCAATCATAGTTCTGAATTTATAAAGTGTAAAAATACTGCCCGCTTTGCCGACACGCTTCTGTTTATAAATGACGGGACCGCGAGAAGTGGCTTTTACGAGAACAGCGGAAAAAAGAAACAAAGGCGAGGTCAACAACAGCAAAAACAAAGAACCTGTAACATCAAATACCCTGATAAAAAACTCAGTTAATGCCGACGCCCTTTTTGCAACCGGTTGAAAGCCATATACGTTTTCATAAAGGTGCTGCTCAGAAGGAGTCGGAGAATAACGATTCAAGCCGGCGTGTCGTCCCTCGACTGAAACGGCACCACCTTTGCCGCCGGCTTTTAATATCCGGACCTCTTGTCCCATAAAAAACGACCCCCAAAATCATCCCTGATGAACATAAAAAAACAAAGATTTAACAACCCTGTTTTTATTTATATCGGTTAAATTCGGGTTGAAACTGTATCTTTTTTCTTTGTTTGCGATGACGTCACCGGTTCGAGCGAAACAGCCGGCTTCATCCGGTTTATCTGCTCGGATTTAATCGCGTCCTGCAGGAACTGACGGACGGTCTCCTTGGTGTAAGGATGAACGAGCATTCCTTCGATAAATTTCGGGACTACGGTAACAATGTGAGCGCCGGCCTCGAGCCATTCGACTACGTTGAGGACCTCTCTTGTAGATGCTGCGATAATTTTCGCCTTGAGGTTGAACTGGTCAAGCAGTTTTCTCGTCTTTCTCAGCTCATCGAGACAATTGTAGCCCATATTATTAATTCGGCCTCCGAAAAGGGAGACGTACGTGGCGCCGGCCAATCCCGCCAGAAGGCACTGCTGTGCGCTCATCATCGCGGTAACGTTGACGCGGACGTTGTGCTGGTGTTCGAGGGAGTGAATGACTTCGAGATTGTGCATCTCTCCGTCGGGGCCGTGAATAGTGATTTTGACCACGATATTGTCGGCCCAGGAGGCAAGCCGGCGCGCCTGGTCGAGCATCAGGTCTTTATCGTTTGTGGTAACTTCAATTGAAAGAGGATAAGGGTAAATTACTTTGGCTATTTCGAGGGTCCTTTTTTGAATCTCGTCGATGCCGCCGGTAAGTCCGTCCTTGAGCAAAATGGTGGGATTTGTTGTTACGCCCCGCAGGATGCCCATTTTCATAAACCTGCGGATTTCATCAATATTGCCTGAGTCGATAAATATGGCCATAAAAGGTCTCCTTTTCTATCTGACCGATTCCCATTTCATTCCAGCAACCTTGATTCTCGGGTGTGAAACCACAAGGTGCCAGACGACCGCCTGAAAGGACTCCGTATGAGCGGTAACGTTGTCCGGCGAAACCACCGGAATAACAACGCAGGCGTCGGCGGTTTTTGCGGTGAAGCCGCCGTCCCTGCCGACGATACCGAGAATCGTTGCGCCCGCCTGCGAGGCATACTCGAGGGCCTCGACGATATTGGCACTGATATTTTTTTCCTTGCTGCCGCCGCCGACCGAGAAGACAAAGACGGCGTCATTTGAGTTTAATCTGCTTGTTCTAAGCCAGTCGGTGAAAACCGTGTGCCAGCCATTGTCGTTGGTTCTCGCGGTAAGCTCCGAGACATTATCCGTGGGGGCATACGCCTCGATACCGGCTATTTTCCTGAAGTCATTTACAGCGTGAGCGGCGTTGCCCGCCCCACCTCCTACGCCAAGGAAAAACAGCCGGCCCTGCCGCTCCCTTACGCTAACAAGATTATCGACAAGCCGTTCCACAGTGGCATAATTTATGTTTCGCGCAATCTGCCCTACTTCCGAGAAGAATTTCGAGATGAAGTCGTCCATAGCCACCCCAGTTTTTGAATGTGTGATAAATACAAAAGCCGACCGCAGGTCAGCCGACCTGTAGTCGCACTCGGCGTTTTTATTGTAGGGAAAATCGAGAAGTATCGTAATACAGCCGGCATTTTTACCCGCCTGAACGTCCTTCCACTGGTCGCCTATGACAAACGAACTGTTGAGGTCTATTTCCCATTTTCGAGCGGCCTCAATAAGCATACCCGGTTTTGGCTTACGACAAAGGCAATTATCCGCGTCATCGTGCGGACATAAGTAAATATCGTCAATTGCGAGGTTTTTCAGTAAAAAATCGTGCATTGCCTGAAGATTTTTGGAATCCATACACCCCCTGGCAATATCGGGCTGGTTTGTAAAAACGATATTAAGATAACCCTGTTTTCTCGTCTCGGCCAAAAAATCCGCTATACCGGCGTTTAATACCAATTCCTTAACGGTCTTTGGTGAAAAGGGTTTGCCATCTTTGAGAATGACCTGATTAATTACGCCGTCTCTATCGCAAAAAACAGCTTTATTCATTAGAAGGTTCCGTCCCTCAGATTAACGAGCACTTTTGAGCCATCAAAGTCGAACCTATATCTCATAGGCCGAAGGCCTATAAGGGTCATAGTGTCTATAAACCGCTGGTGATTTTTCTCGACATAAAACATAAAAAAACCTCCGCCGCCAGCCCCGAGGATTTTGCCGCCCAGGGCGCCATTGTCTTTGGCCGTCTGATATATTTCATCAAACCTGGGATTTGACATCTTAGAGGATATTTTCTTTTTGTACCGCCAGTGCTCGTCAAAAAGCAGCCCGACGTTCGTAAGGTCGCCTTTTTCCACGGATTGAAGTATTTTGATGCCAATGTCCTTTATGTAATGCATATTTTCTACAACATTTTTATCACCTGTTTTGGCGCCTTTGCTTTGCTCGGCAAGAATCTCGTTTGCGTCTCGCTGTGTGTTGGTGTAGAACATAAGCATATTGCGATTAAAATCATCAATAGTAGAATCGGACACTTTGGCTTTGCTCACATCCACTGAACCGTCTTTGGCAATTCTGAGAACAGTCATACCACCAAACGCAGCCATATACTGGTCCTGTTTGCCAATGGGTGATTTTAGGGTATCGATTTCGAGCCTGCAGGCCTCTTCGGCAAGTTCTTGCAGGCCTATGTATTCTCTCCTTGAGACATGAAGGGCGTTAAGCAAACCTACGGTATAACAACTCGATGAGCCAAGTCCGGTACCGGCGGGCAAATCAGCAACAGAGACAATCTCCATCGCGGTACCGTTTCCAAGCATACGCATCGCCTCTCTTGCGATAGGATGTTTAATTTCATTTGTGCTTTTTACGGTTTCCGACTCAGAATACTTTACCCTGATTAAGTCGTCGAAGGGTTGGTTTACGCCGATATACATATACTTATTTATGGCAACGGCGAAGATGAAGCCGCCATACTCGCTGTAGTAAGAAGACAGGTCAGTTCCCCCGCCGCCCAGTGTTATTCTAAACGGTGTTCTTGTAATAATCATAACTACGAGTTCCCCCTCTGAGCAATTCTTCAAACTCTTTCAATCCGCCCATTGAGCCGATTTCATAAAAACGATTATGAACCTCTAAACCAGCAACTTTATTTTCGGCAGCCAGCTTTTTATATAAATCGGCCAAATCAGCTGGTTTACCCTGTGGGACATCTGCCACGACTTTCTTCGACAATACAGCCAGACCATAGTCGATATATTCCATCTGAGGGATTTGATGCTTCTTGTCGTATAACTTAACAACGCCGTCTTTGAAAACGATGTTGCTTTTGTCCCAATTATTATGGTTTTTGAATACCGTGAGCAGAAGAGGCAAACCGGCTGTTAAAAAATATCTACCAATCAGTCCATAATCGACATCGAGATAGGAATCCCCATAAAGCACGAAGAAGCCGTCGCCAAGAAGACCAATTGCATTTCTCGTCGCCCCTGCTGTACCCAATAGCTGTTCCCTTTCGTAACTGTACTTTATACGCACACCAAATTTTCTCCCATCCCCGAAATACTCCTCGATTTGTTCACCCAGGTAGCCGACACATAGAACTATTTCGAGCACCCCGTACTTTCGCAATAAGTCGATTTGATAAGACAAGAAAGGCCTGTCTTTTATTCTTATCATTGACTTGGGGACTTTCTCTGTGATAGGTCGCAGCCGAGTCGCCAGCCCCCCTGCCAGAATTGCACATTGCGTAATCACGATTCTTTTAGCATTTCCTGAATCGACAGCGTTACAGCAGATTTCGAATTATGTTTAGCAGTCCATCCGAGCTTATGGATTTTAGAAATGTCGAATCTCACAACGGGGACGTCCCCCTTCCAACCTCGTTTGCCGCCCGAATAAATGAAGTCAACTTTCCGTAACTGCATCTGTTCTATAACAATTTTTGCGATTTCGGTAACGGTTATATAATCATCCGTCGCGACGTTAAATACATTCACGCCGGCGTGGGATTTACCGACGGCGAATAGTATCGCTTCAATAACGTCGGTTATGTGAATGTATGACTTGCTTTGACTCCCGTCGCCGAGTATTTCGAGCTTGGCGGGATTTATACGGAATTTTTTTATAAAGTCAAGCCCCACGCCGTGGGTCTGGCGTTCACCCACAACGTTGGCAAAGCGAAATATCCAGGCCTGCATATCAAACATATGACAAAAGGAACTGATAATGCCTTCTGCGCCGAGCTTGCTGGCCCCGTACATCGAAATCGGCAGCAAAGGCCCGAAATCTTCGGCACAAGCGGTCAATCCTACGTCTCCGTAAATACCGCTGCCGGAAGAATAGGCGATTTTCGACACGCCATTGGTCCTCATTGCCTCAAGCAAATTGTATGTTGCGATTATCCCCAGCCGCAAGTCAAGGTCGGTTTCGACCATACTTTTGGCGATATCGGGATTTGCGGCAAAGTGGAAAACGAAATTGTTTCCCTTTATGGCTTCCTTGACTTTAACTATGTCAAGCAAATCGCCTTTTATCAGCCGGAACCTTTTGTTATGCAAATGGTGCTCTATGTAGGACATCTGCCCAGAACAGAAATTATCAAAGACAGTCACCTTATTGGTCGACTGGCTAAGTAACCTGTCCACCATATTTGAACCAATGAAACCAGCGCCGCCAGTAATAAAATATCTCATTTTTCTCTATTTTCTCCGAGAGAACTTATCAATCTATCATATAAAAATTGCTCTGTTAGGGCATCTTGTTTATTGGTAAATTCCGGCTAACATCAGTGCACGGCGGACTAAGCGCCGGATAGAAAAGGGCAGAAAGCTATAAAAGTAAAGAATACCGCTTAATAAAACAGCTTTGTGGAAACCAACATAGTCATCGCGATATTTTCTTCTCAATTTGAAAGCTGCCCTACGGTCTTTTACGCGATTGGACCTATTGTGTTTACCTTGCGTATAACAAACGAAATAGTCCCGAAAATTGTACATCTTGCCCATCCTGCCAAGCCTAAGCCAGAGATCCCAATCTTCGCAGTAATCAAGCCGCTCGTCATAACCTCCTACTGACATACAAACATCCCTTCTAAATACAACAGTACTGTGAGCAAACGGACTATCAAAAAGCATTCTTCCTCTGATATCTGAATCTTGTCTTGGGTGCAAAATCCTGAGCAACTCTTCGCCCTGTTCATTAATAACTATTATTCCACCGCCAACTAATAAGTAATCAGGGTTGCTTTCAAGAAACTGAACTTGCTTGTACAATTTGTTTGGATCACACCAAAAATCGTCGGAATCCAATCGAGCTATATATTGGCCTTTTGATATGGAGATTCCATAGTTTAAGCTCTTAACGAAATTGAGGCGGCCTTCACTTAAAACAGGTTTAATCCTGAGCTCTTTTTTGTGAAGATCTGAAATAATTGCGTATGTTCCATCCGTAGAACCGCCATCAACTACGATGAGTTCTATGTTCTTATTTGTTTGGCCGAGAGCACTATCAATGGATCGAGTCAAATACTTCTCACTATTATAAGTGGGTAGAATTATAGACACTAACGGGTAAGCTTTCATTATTCTAAATCCATTTGCCAGTATATAAGGAACAGAGACAACTATGGCCCTTCACTAAAATTGAACATATCTTTATACTTCACAAAGACATCGTTCTTTTTTTTAAACCATATGTCGAAATACACCCGTGCAGCGGTATTGAACCAATCCCATCCTTTTGCCAAATACAACATAAGATCCCCAATGGAACTCCAGTAAAACAATAGTTTATTCATAGTAGTTCTATTTACAACTTTATGCCATATATAGTAATTATATAATATTCTCGATTTTATCAGGTCGCTGCTGGGCAGACGACCCTCCAGACAGGGATAGTGTTCGTACCGAATCGAAGGGTCAACATAGAGACTTTTAGGAAACTTTTTATATACTTCATACGAAAACAACTTGTCCTCACCATAGCAGTACCTGATCATATTTTCATCAAACCTGAATTTGAGGTCGCCGAATACTTTTCGTCTATAAATGCTGCATCCAGACAACCACTGGCAACTCGATACAGCTTCGGCATGTTTACAGTAAACGATACGGGCAGAGGGCAAAAATCTGTTAACCATGCCAGCTCTATTCAGAAGGAAAACAGCAGCGAAGAGATTATATAATATTAAATATATTCTATTGCCACCCACTTTATTCAGATACCCATGTTCAAAGTTCTCAATGATGCCCTGGACACCCAAAGCGTCCGGATAGTTTTCAAAAAAAGCAAGCGCCTTTTCAAAGTAGTTTCTGTCAAGGACAACATCGTCGTCAAGCATGCAAACAACAGATCCCTTGCTATTTTGTATGCCAATATTTCTCGCCCCACTTGAAGATTTACGGGCGCTGTAAATATATACAATATTTATCAGCTCCTTAAAAGTCATAGCAACATTTCTTGCGCTTCTGACCTCGGATTGATCGACAATGACAACCTCTTCCGGGAGTTTTGTTTGAAGTATAATCGACTGTAATGTTTTTGTCAGTTCTGCTGTTCTATTAATTGTCGGGATAATTACGCTAAGCATGATTGCCTTCGGTCGCATATTTCGGTCGATAACCTCTGCCTGCCTAATTTCCCTGTAGAACCCAGTAATGCCATAGAAATCACAACCGGATAGAGCGGTATAAAGATTCTGTGTACAGAATACGGAGTCAGGCAGAAAATAAACGTGTAAGCGAAAAACAGACGTAGTATCATTGCTCCAGGCACATATTTTTTCGTCAGCATTCTGTATCCTAATACCATAAAACATATGAAGAAGGCGATAGAGGATAACGTAAATGCCGCTCCGTAGGGGTCATTGATTGTGATGTCAACTAACCGAGCAGGATACAAACCCGTAAAAAGCTGTATGGCAAGCTTCGGCAAATAGGTAACCAGATACCCCATTGGATACTTCTCCAACTCCAACATGGGCGAAAACATATATGCCGATCGTGCTCCCATATCGGCGGCTACAGAATATGTAAGATTAGACAATATTGCCGGTGCTGCCAAAGAGATTCCAATCAGTACGATAACGCTGTTCCATGAAAGCCAATTCATCAAAAAGAATAAAATTGCTACGTAGAAATAAGCATCCCGGAATATTAATGATATAACTGCAACCGCAAAAAATCGAAAGTATCTTTTCATAAACATATTCTTCAAAAAAGAGCTAACAAAGAAAATACCAAAAATCTCTTTATTCAAGAACCCGATATTTGGATATAGCGCCGGATTACATAATAGCAGCACGAGAAAATATCGGTAATACCTCCCTTGCAAGCGGTAAAAGACACTACTGTAATTTCTCACCGCTAAGAGCAGTAAAATATAATTTATTATAAAGATCGCTATTTCATATTGATTACCAAATATTTTTCGAGCCACCCATCCTACAAACGATACACCAAATAGTCCAAAATTGAGAAAGCCATAGTCACCAGCATTAAGCAGCCCTAATGTTTCAGTAGCCATTGATTTAAAACTCTCTTCCTCCGCAAACGCATGGTACCTAAAGGAATCTCCCAGAACTCCACTGGCGTCACTTTCAAGTCGCAACGCTGGCCGAGCGATGGTTATGAAATAGACAAAACAGACCCAGAACAATAATATACTAGCTGGCAAAGAGTACCTGTTTACCTTTAGAGCCATTAACCGTGGCCGAAACTCATTCGCGTGTTTCGATTCACGCCAATTTTTGTTCATCTGCACTTAAATTCTTACTTTCTTTGCCTTAACCATGTAACCATAACATAACAGTTCGCTCGAACCAGTATCATTACGGGAAAAACGTCTTAGCGCACACAGCATCAGCACCAATGCAAAATATTCGCTCAACCGCAGTCTTTTCGTCTTCGTAAACTGTCTCGTTATCCTTCGCAATCGCAACAGTTCCTGCATAACAAATCCGAAGAAATTCCCATTGGGAACCAACTCCACGATTTCAAAACCGAACTTCTTTAGCCAAGTATTATAAAAATTTCGATTAAATCCGCTGTAATAGTGGTATGGCGAGAAGTGCGTCAGGCTTGCGAAAGGCGCTGTAAGAATTAAGTCGCCACCTAGCCGAATCAACCTAGATAACTCCCGCAGGGCATCGATCGGTGCTGGCAGATGTTCCAAAACCTCAGTACACATGATGACATCAAATGATGCATCTGGTTCAGGTATATTGGTAATATCCGAGACAATATCCGTTTTCTGATAATTCCATACTCCTGTTTGTAATCCCTTACTATCCCCGCTCCCGTCATATTTTCCAAAATCCTGGCTTATGTAGTCAAGATGCCCACAATATCGCCTATATCGTTGCTCCCCAGCGCCAACATCCAATAGACGCTTGCCAGCAGGTATTTCTTCTAATTTCTCCTTGACCCACTTCTCACGACATTGATCATTTGTCATGCCCCGCCAACGATCGAACATCTTCACTGCTATCTTCTTAAAAGAGCTTTCTAGAGAATTGCGTTTTACATTTGCAATTTTAGTTTTATGTTCTAACTTTTCCGCATCAACCCGCGGAACCAAAGTAAAATCTACATTCTGGTGGGCACTTTGATTTACAAAACCATAGAACTTCCTGAAATCTATTTGATAGCCCGCTTCCCATTTTTTCAAAAGAAATTCCTGATCGATATCACCATATGTATTGCTGTTCTCAATCTGTACTTTATTGCAGGGAATATTTATGATTCTTGATTTCGTGTAGCAGAGACCATAACGATCCAAGAAGCATCCCGAAAAGTTTTGCAGAACCCCCTCAAATGTATTTGGGCCTACAAATCTACTCACTTTCGCAATCAGGGTAATCTCGATCGTAGAGAATAGATGTCCATCAACTGAGAGGGGGTAGCCCCAGTCGAACACTCCATCTCGCCATCGCCAACAAACCTTATCATTCTCTAACACACCATTCTTAAACGGTGGCAGCGGCTGTGAGCAGTTTCCCGTGTAACATCGAGTAAGATTTTTGCCAAGACGCATACTCGGAATGAATCGATCAGCATCAAATGAACTGAAGTCGTCCATGTCTACACTCTCGGTGAATAGCACATCATCTACCAAGAAAAACACCCTCGGCGCCTTGACCCCTTCGAGCAGCCTTATCATATCATCATAGAATACGCACTCGGCGTGAAAGGTGACCGATCGTTTCGCGAACAGACGCATGACTTCCTGATAAGCTAAATCGTAGCGGGTTGTAGAGGCACGATAGAGAATATGTACTGGCACTGGATGTCTCACCTTTTCGAAGTAAGAAGCCAGAAGAGCATATAACTGCGTAGGACGGTCCTTAGAAAATATAATGCATTCGGCTGGATAGGTACTCTCAAAAAGACGATCTGCTGATTGTTCCTTCAACATTACCAGCATCTTACATTGCTGGTCGCAAATATCTTCCCAACGATGCCGAGAAAGTACCGTCAAGCCCACGGCTGATGCGAGCTTCTTAGTTACATTCGTCATATGTCTTCGAGCGACAGTCACTTGCAACAAGCTATTTTAGTCAGAATCGACGATAGTATCAAAAATATTTCGCACATTCTGTGATAAGTCCTCCATCTGGTCATAGTCCTCAACATACCAGCCCCATGGGGCTGGCGAAATTCATCGGTCTAAGCCAAGGCCGCCAATTGCTCAACTTTCATCTCATCCAATCGTCCCATGCTCATATACTGTTTCGTTCCCCATCGTGTACCCGCAATATGTTTCAATCGAGCCGCGGCAAGCATCAACGCCGATTGCCCATCCGGGAAACATCCACAACTCTGGTCTGCCACCGTATCTCCCGCATCAGCCGGGTCAGGGATATGTTCAAATACCTCGGTACAAAATATGGCATTAAACGAATCGTCCGGTTCCGTGATAGAGCAAATGTCGGAAACGATATCAAGCCCCTTATAGGAAAATCCACCCACCTGCAAGGCAGTACCATCACCTTTGCCATCATAAGGCGCAAAATCCTGTGATACATATTTCAAATGCTTACAGTATTTTCTGTAGGGTTTAGGGCCAGCACCGGCGTCAAGTATTCTGGCGCCAGCAGGCAGTTCAAAAAGTTTTTTTGTAACTCAAATATCAATTTCTTGTTGAGGATTTAATAAATTGGGAGGCCAAAGATTATATAACATTTTTTTAAATACTGACTTAAACATCTATTGATATTATCCCGCTAATATTTTTGGCGATCGTCGCTGCAACACCATAAAATTGCGTCAGTAAATTATTTTTGAAACGTAAAAATTCCGAGTCCGGCAATTCGAGAAGCAAACAACTCATCCTTCAAAAGAGCCGGGTTATCACATTCGTGAAGCTCGCTATTTTCATCCAGCCATGCAAATTCAATCAATCTCAAATTCCTTGTTAGTTCTAAAACAGTTTTAATCGAAAGTATTCTGTGTGCATTAAACTCGACCTTATCCTGCCCCACAGGCACCGAAAGATACAGGATGCCTTGTGGGTTAAGCATCTTAATGATGTTCTCCAGCCCCTTTTTGTGCCCATCCGGCTGAATAGGGTCGCCGTATCGACCCAGGCCAAAATGCTCCAGTGCATGAAGACAGGAAATTGAATCAAACAGCCCAATATAATCATCCTGAACGTTCATCAAATCGATTTGATGGAACACAATCCCAGGAAGATTTTGATTAGGCCGTATATCCATCACCTCTATTTCACGAAAGGACGCCACATGTGCCACAAAACCATCAACTCTTGACCCTACATCCAAAAGCCGAGCCGAGTTTCTTCTGAAGATTTTTCGAGCCACATATAGGTCCTGATAGAAATAATCGCCTTCAATGTTTCCTGAACTCTCGCAACGGTCATGAAGACAAGGCATTCTAAAAGTTACCAAAGAGGATGAGCTTTTTCTGAATTTAATATAGTTTTTAACCACATAAGGAAATTCATATAATGCTCTGAAAAATCTTAGCGGTCGAATTCCAAACTGTTCGAGCCACCACGCTATAATTCTTAAGAAATTATGCTTTCGCTCATTTGCCATATGGCATAGCTACGCCGAGTCAATGCTTATTACTAAAATACTTTTTTTTCAATGCTTTCGATAGTTTTCCCATGCCGCCAGGTTTAAACATCGCTTCAAATACTTTTCCCCAAAAAGGCAAATTAAAGTAATTGTGGCCCACATAACTTTTGTGATTTATGCTGTATTTCAAATACTCTTTTTTTGCCAACTTCAATTCAGCCGCCTGAATTGTTTTTATGACGTTTGACGAACCATCACGGAAAAAATGCTGTCTTTTAGACAAAAAGACCTCTTTGCGGTATTTCCTGATGAGAGAAACATATTCATCGCTTGTAACTCTGTTTACTTCAGCCATGGTCACACTTTGACTGTCACTGTGAACCCTGCCATAATTAGCAACGACAGGCAAAAAACAGGGTAAATACCCCTGAACGTTGAAATTATACACGAATTTCAAATAGGGATTGTTTTGATCAAAATAGTCTGTAGAATTCCTATTGGGAAAACAATTTTTATATACTCCGGCTCTGACACAATAGTTACCCTCCGGATAAAGAAAATTAGTCGCAAGCCAGAAAGGGAAAAAATCTATTTTCTGAGGTGGCGGTTGTTCAAGAAATTCCGCATACGAAATGGCCCCGAGCAATCCTTTTTCAGACATATACTGAGGGAGGCCGTAAACCAACGATACGTCAGGGTCGTTGTCAAGAATATCAACACACATTTGAAACCAATCCCGATTCAAATATCCGTCTGATACACAACAAGACATCACATATTCGCCCTTAGTCATTTCAAGGGCCTTCTGAAATCCTTCATTAGCGTCATTATCTGGCTCTGATATCCATTTTATGTGCTTGTACTCGGCAAGAATCTTCGTGGTTTCATCACTAGATGCGCCATCAACAACGATATGTTCATAATTTGTGAACGTTTGATTTAAAATCGACTCGACAGTTTCTCTCAAAAACCTCGCTCCATTTTTAGAGGCTGTAAAAACGGATATTCTGGGCTTCCCCTGAATCATAATTACCTCTAATCTAACACGCGTGTTAAAAATCTGCTTCGGGTGAAATTATGAATCAATCTCACCAAGACAATATGTTATTTATTCTGCCCCTGATGTTTGTCTTGTATTTGTTATCGATGAAATAATACCATGTAACTATTGAGTATCCGGCTATAAGAATCGATGCGTTTATGATCGCAGACCCAATAGATGCCACGAAATAAACCTTTATAATGGTATTAATGCACAGAACCAATGCAATTCCAAGCAATCCCCTTATAAAATTACCATTAATTGTTGGCCTAAAAACGAGAATATTTTTTCTCATTAGATAAACACAAAAAGCTATTACCGAAGTCGCCACCCACAAGCACCAAGCACAAGCGGTTCCGGTAATGCCAAATATTTTTGTTAAATACCATGTGGCCAAAATATAAAATGGTGCTTGAAAAAGAGTAAGAACTGTCAAGAATCCTGGGTTAGTAACCTGTATAGGAATCGAAAATATCCATGAGATACCACCCAAAAACATCCCGATTGTAAGTAATCGCATCACAATAATGCTCTGCTGAAAATCATTACCTAACCAGAGAACGATGATCTGCCTTGCAAACAGGATAACGATTAAAGTTGGTAAGCCATAAAGTATCGCCGTATATTTAAGGGACTGCGCAAAAAGTTTTAACATCTTCTCTCTGTCGATACCACACAGCACACTTAGTGCGGGAAAGATGACCGGAGTTATGCAAGCTCCTATTATACCAATTTTGCTTGTCAGACTATACGGAATGTTAAAATAAGTCACGGCCGTTACCGAAAGCAAAGAGCCAATAATGACGCTATGAATGTTGAACATTATCCATGTTGTTACTTTTTGGATGATTAACAAACCCCCAAAAGAGAGCATCGATTTAAGCGACCCGCTATCAAGAAATTGAATATGATGAGCCCTAATTATATTGGCACTCAGCAAAAAGAGTCCTATTGAAAATGCAACTTCTCCGGCAATTAGCCCGACAATAACCGTTCGAAGTCCATATCCAAAATATATTACGGCAACTGGTATTAGGGATGAAACAAGTATATATGGGATTTTTATTGAATTAATGAGATCAAACCTCTGGCGGGCTTCCAGGACACCATTTAAAACCGATTTGATAAGTATTGTAAATACTAATGGAGATGAAATTGCAAAGGCCTCTTTTGTTTCTGTTAACAAATCGGGGTTCACTTTAAGAAAGCTTATCGCCAGAGCAGGGGCAAAAAGATAAAAAATTGTCGCGGCTATTATGCCGGTAAAAGCGACAAAAACAAGCGACGTCCAGTAAATTATTGCGGCTTTTCTATCGTCTCCTTTACCCAAGGCCTCTGCGGTAAACTTTGTAGTCGCGATACCTAACCCCAGGTCGAAAACACTAAAATAGTCAACAACAATCTTAATAATGGCAAAAATTCCGAACCGTTCAGTACCCAGGCCATGAACAATATAAGGAATTGTGAAAACGTATATAAATAATGGCAGTATTTGTGCCCAGGAATTAAGAAAGGCATTTCTTACTAATAGTGTTTTCGTAATTTCCACTTTAGTAACAATCCATTTTAATTTTTAACAGCAACTGAATACAAACATTGACTGCATATCGTCAGTAGAAATCCTGGGTGGAGTATAAAATTATTTGACTTCCGAGATTTTCAAAAGCAAATGGAACATATAGTAGCTTTCCCAGTCTTTCCCTTATTTGTTGATGTTTCTCCGGGGGTGCAAAAAAAAGCATGAAACCACCTCCGCCCGCTCCTAACAATTTGCCCCCAAGTGCGCCGGCACGCAATCCTGTTTCATAAATATTTTCAATCGTATCGGTGGTAATATGACAAGTCAGTTTTTTTTTGACACTCCACGCTTCGTGAAGAAGTCTGCCAAAATCCACTATTCTATTTGAACTGCCATTAAGAATATTTACTGCCTCTTCTACCGTTTCCACGATGAATTTTAATTCCGCTTCTTTGGATTTGGTATTCTTTATTTGTTCGCCTGCAATGTCGGACGCGTTTCGTGTAAAACCGGTAAAAAACAACATAAGATGACTTTGGAGTAATTCCAATTTTTCCCTGTTGATAGTTATAGGACAAACATAAAACTCTTGTTCCCCGCCAAACTCTATTTTATTAAATCCACCAAAAGCACAAGCTACTTGATCTTGTGAACCAACATTTTCTTTTATAAGATGCTGCTCAATTTGAATAGCTTCTCTTGCCAGCCGTCTTTTAGTTACGATTTCACCTTTAAGAGCATATAAAGCGTTAAGGAAACAGACCGTGAAAGCAGAGCTGGAACCGATACCTGACCGTGCCGGTATATCAGAGGTATGCACCATTTCTATTCCCTTCTCTATATTCATAAACGTTAGACATTCCCTGACGGACGGATGCTTAATCTCGGAAGCTCCGTTGACTTCTTCACGATGAGAATATCTTATGAGATATTTATTATTAAAAAACGGGGGGTAATACCTACAGCTAACATAGCAATACTTATTTATTGTTGTGCTTAACACAACACCCCCGTGCTCTCTATACCAGACAGGATAATCGGTACCCCCGCCAAAAAATGAAATACGAAACGGTGTCCTAGAGATAATCATGTATTTTATCCTCTTGCTTAAGGTTTATGGAAAATTAAAAAGCCAGAACCAGCTAATTCTCAATCGACATACCGACCGGTTTCATCCCTTCTGGATAGTATTGGATTCTTGACAGGCCACCACATTTTAAATCTCGGATCATCCCATTTGATGCTAAATTGACTTTGGGGGTTATAGTTGGTCGATTGCTTGTAGCTAAAGATAGCCACATCGCTAAGAACCACGTGGCCATTTCCGAATCCCGGCGGTATAAGTACCTGCCTTTTGTTCTTGTCTGAAAGGACAAAAGATTCCCACATACCATACTGTGATGAGTTTTCAATATTATTAAGCACCAGCAGATAAAACTTCCCATAGGGGCATGACACTAACTTCCAAGTCGTATTGTCGCCATGCACGCCCCGTAAGACACTCTTTGCCGACATAGAGTAGTCATCCTGAACAAAATCTACTGTTATTCCTGCCTTGAAGTAATCCTCCTTATTATAAGTCTCCACATACTCACCGCGATGATCCTCATAAAAGTCTACACAAATGAGTGAAACGCCATCAAGTTTTGTCTTTTCTACTTTGAGCATAACAACTTCCTGTTTTTATTTTTGGGTTTTCAGACAACGCGAGATTAGGGATTTTCGTAGAATCCGAACTCCTGGCAACAGGTCTCGACTCGCGCGCCCCCTATCATCTTTCATTTCACTGTCTTCCACACAACATACGAATGCGGGTCGTCGTAGAGATTGCCGAACTTTTGCCTATGTACTTTCAGAATTTGGACATTGCCTTTCGACTCAAGCTCTCTCAGTTTCTTCAAATAACCATCGAGATAATGCTTACGCTTGTGATACCGCAGAGCTACATAATCCAGCAATACATCCTTGTCGTAAAGCTCCGCAAGTCCCACTATGTCAACACAGATCATTGGCTTTTTTTCGAGAATAAAACCAAGATATTTTCCGTGCTCTGCGCCCAGTTGCTCCAGAGATCCAAAGGTCATTACGCCAGCATCTCGCCCAAAGACAACCGTCGTATCAGGCGAGAAAAAGTCAAACCTCCTTCCCAGTATATTCCATCCTTTACGCTCCAGAAGAATCCTTAGTATCTCCTGTGAAGATGGTGCCCAGTCGTATCCAAAGTACGCCTTGTCCGGCGCAATGGACTGGAAACACACCAAGTGATGACCAGTCCCACAGCCAAACTCGTGAATTTCGCGACACCCTGAAAGATATTTCTTAAATATAAACAACCGAAATGAACGTGTCACATTCAACACGAAATTGGGATCCGATGGCAATATGTAATCACCAAGGAGTCTTACTGGCACGTTCTGTTTAAAGTACTTCGGAACCAATTTCTCAACATCAAAGCCAGATGCGGTGAATTCCTTGAGATTCTCAGTCCAGCCGTCTTCCCAATCCTTCGCACGGTGTAGGCCAGAGGTCTTCAATTCCTGAGAATCCGTATGCTGAAGCACAGTCAAGAGTAATCTATCCCTGTACGCACCGGTGCAAGGCTCATATTGCCACGAAAAAGTTCTGATGAATTCGCCACAATACTTTTCGACCTCCTCAATATCTCCACCAAAGAGGGCACCAAAATCTCTCAACGTCAGCTTTCCCAACACTCTGCTCCTACGCTTGCAAAAAGAAGTGACACGGGTGGATTATTATAAAGCTCGTATGTTATTTCCTAAAAAGACACGATTGTGTAAAGTGCTCATTCTATGACGGCAAAAGATATAGTTCCCCCGAAAGAGAATCTTTCTATTCTTAAATTATTCAGCCCTATTTCGTCCATGACTGCTATTGTCTCTCCAGGCCACACCTCATGGTTCAATTCATCAAATGCAATAATGCCGCCTTTGGGAATGCGGGGAACAAGATGCTTGAGTGCAACCACTGTAGGCTCATAAATGTCAAAGTCCAACCATAACAAGCTTACGACAAGGTGGGGATTGTTCTTTATGTATTTTGGAAGTGTATTTTTAATGTCGCCTTTTACAAGCTTAACTTTCCGTATATGACCCAGGAAACGGCCCTGATCGAATATCTCAATGCTTTCCAACAAATCACCATAGCTGTCTATGGCAAGTCCTCCTTTTCTCCCTTGAAATGCCGTCCCTGTTTTGTCCTTGTCGGAGAGTTTCCCAAAGCCGGAAAATGTATCAAACCCAATAATATTTCTGGTATGATTAAGGGGCTCTAAAACTTCACTTAACTGTGCCCAGGTCATTAAACCACCACCATATAACACACCACATTCAATTATTGAACCATGGACTTGATGAATTTTCTTGAAGATTTCATACCTGCAAATAAACTTCCGCAAATCTTGTGTAGGCACATATTTGGCAAAATTCTGCAATTTCTCAACGTTGGTTCCTATACCCCTTTTGAAATAGTCCTCAAGTTTGAGCCGCAGTTCTACTTCCTTTTGTGTTGTTCTCGATGGTTCCAAAAAACGTGACGGGTCTTTGAGATTCATGTATTACATCCTTTTTGTTTTGCCTGTCTATCATAAAAATCGTGCGTTCTATAAATCTCACGAATTTTTCCGATTTCATCACTGTTCAAGGGCGGCAGATTCGCGACTTCTATATCTTCTTCCACCTCTTGAACGTTAAGCATTCCAGGGATCACGGTTGAAATCTCGCGGTGTGCAAGGCAAAACAACAATGCCGCTTGAACAGCGCTGCGTTGTTTCCCATTTTCATATAGGAAATCAAAGAGGTTAGGTGATTTTGCCCATCTCTTCAGTTGTTCCTTGGGCCAGTTCGCTCTGTGATCAACGCCATCGAACCGCTCGTCGCCAGTCATCTTTCCAGAAAGATACCCAAAGACAAGTGGTGTCCTATTTATTATCCCTACGTTCTTTTCGGCTGCGATCTTAAACAGTCCTGTTTCTATTGCGCGCTGATCTATTAAATTAAAATTAACCTGGACGACCGTAAATCTAAATTGCTGAATAGCTATAATCGCATCTTGGGGTGACCGTGGTGATATACCGTAGGCCTTTATCTTCCCTTCGGATTTAAATGTTTCAAGGGTATCGAGAATATCTGCGTTTGCTTCGATATCTTGGATTTGTGGGCTGTGAAGTTGGTACAGATCTATATAGTCTGTTTTTAGACGCTTTAAACTCCCTTCCAATGCATTTCTTAAATATTTCGGAGAAAAATCCTGTGGCATATAAAATCCGCTGTGCGGAAGGGTCCCTCCTTTTGTGGCGATGACGACTGCATCCCTGACATCTCTGAATACCTCTCCAAGAAGCTGTTCGCTATGCCCGTTGCCGTAAAGATCCGAAGTATCAAAAAAATTTATTCCTTTTTCAAAGGCCCGCCTTAACGCCTTTTTTGACTCGTTATCATCAACCGGACCATAGGCATTACCTCCCAATCCCCATGTCCCGTAACCAATTTCAGAAACTTCAATACCAGTACTTCCAAGTGCCCTGTACTTCATTGAATATCCTTCTGGTTATTTTGGTTTTACTTTGCTATACATCCGCACCGTTTCCGGGCGATTTTCATAAGCATCAGAAAACCATCTAATTGTCTTTTCAAGACCTTCCAGAAACGGTGTGTACTTGAAATTAGAGATCGCCATAAAGCGTGAATTGTCCGTGTTTTTCCGAAAAATCCCTTTTGGTTTCGTCGCGTCAAAAACGATTCTTCTCCGGCTAATGCCCATTATGTCAGCAATCATATAGGCGATATCTGCAACCGAATTCTCCTCGGTAGTGCCAATATTAATAACCTGCGCGTCATTGTAATTTTCAAGAGCCCACATATATATCTTCGCCAAGTCTCTTGAATAGGTATATTCACGGAGGGGTTTGCCGTCGCCCCAGATTACAATATCTGAATTATTGTTTCTACTTTCATAAAACCGTCTGATTAACGAAGGCAGCATAGGCGCATCATCATAGTTAAAATTGTCATTCTCGCCGAAAATACCGCTGGGCACCAATCCAACAACGTTAATCTCGAATTCTTCCCTGTATGCTCGAATAGCGGGGTCTATTAATCGCTTGGCAAAAGAGGAACCAAAGTTAGAGTCGTGGGGGTAGCCGTCATGAATATTGTCCTCATTCAAAGGCAATGCCGCGTTCACTGGATACATGCCCGTTGTAAGAGTCATAATTGTTTTCTTAACATTACATCTCCTGGCCGCCTCAAGGATACTCAAGGCCATAAGTGTATTATCCCTAAGCATTGTAGCCTGGTGTTTCATGCTTAGTCCTATCCCACCACTAACGGCTGCAAGATGGAAAATAGCATCTGGACAGTGTTTTCTGACCGTCTGCAATGTCGCCAGTGCATCCGTAATATCACACTCCTTTGATGTAATAAAAACAAATTCCATTTCTGGATAGTCTCTGCTAATAGCACGAACAGCAGTACCTAAAACACCAGTAGAGCCGGTCACAAGAATTTTTGTATATGACATATCCTTCCTCACGATGCCAGCCATGCGTGGAGTGTATGAACAATACTCTCTGTGTCAATCCCTCTCTGTTTATGTAATGTATCCCTCATACCATACGCATAAAGCTGCCCATCGGCAATTCCAAATCTTTTCACAGGAATACAAAGACCTTGGTCAGAAAGGACCTCCAAAATGATACTGCCCAAACCACCATTCAATGTATGCTCCTCTATCGTCACAGCACGGCTAAAACCGCGAACGCCTTCAACCAGTTTAACCGCATCAACGGGCTTCAACCGGTACACATCAACAACCCGGGCCTTTATGGCCTGTTCGGAAAGGGCCCTTTCCACATCCATGGCACGATGAACCATACAGCCTGTAGCAAAGATACAAACATCAGAACCATCCTTAATTATTCGGAAACCTGCAGAAAGATCCTCACTCATGCCATACAATGTCCCATAACGCCCTCTATCCAGACGGATATAAAGGGGAGAAGGCGTCTTTAACGAAACTCCCACAAGGGCAGAAGCCATATTTGCATCTGTGGGGCTATAGATGGTCATATTTGCCAGGGCTCGCATAACAGCAATATCTTCAGTGGCGTGATGAGTAGGCCCATCTACGCTATAGGCATAACCAGGACCGACTCCAAGGAGCGTAACAGGCAGATTCATTGCACATAAGTCGATTTTTATCTGTTCGTAGCAGCGTAGTGTAAGAAACGATGAGATGCTATAAGCATATACGATTTTACCACCGAGGGCCAAACCAGCAGCAACAGAGATGAGATTCTGCTCGGATATACCTACATTTATGAATTGCAGTGGAAGGTCTCGCCGAAAAACATCAAGACTAGGCGCGCCAAATTCCGCCGACAAAAAGACAATATTCTTGTTGTTTAAAGCATAGTTATACAACTTGCCGATGAACGCGTCTCGAATGTCGATATTACATTCCATCTTCACGCCACTTCAACTCCTGTTTGGCACGTTGTATCTCATCATCGCCTGAGACAGACCGGGCATGCCAGGCAGGATTATTTTCAACAAAGCTTATTCCTTTGCCCTTAATCGTCTCGGCAATAACAAGTTGAGGTTTTCGACTTGCCGATGTCCGAGCAGAATGAAAGGCATTTGTAATATCATCAAAATCATGTCCTTTACAAAAATGGACATCCCACCCAAAGGCATTCCATTTATCCACAAAAGGCTCAAGTGTCGTAAAGTTTTCGGTAAAATCGATAGAACCAATGCGATTCCGATCCACTATGGCTATCACATTATCAAGCGCGTGCTTGCTCGCAAACATAGCTGCTTCCCATACAGAACCCTCCGTGCATTCACTGTCGCCCAAAAGAACGAATTGTATGTGCTTTTGGTCGTCCATTTTCGCTGCCAATGACAATCCGCACGCTATCCCTAAACCATGACCAAGAGCGCCAGTGGTTACTTCCACGCCAGGAATGTATTTATCAGGGTGCCCGCCAAGAAAACAGCTTCCCCGACGATAGGATGACCGAATTAATTCCTCTGGAAAAAATCCCATGTCAGCAAGGACCGCATAGAGCGCCGTTTCGCCATGCCCCTTGCTCAGTATGAACCGATCTCTTTCCCTCCAATTGGGATTTTTAGGGTCCACCCGAAGAATTCCCCCGTGATAAAGAGATACAAGAACATCAAGACATGAAAAGGACGAGACGAGATGCCCCCCTGAACAGAGACACATCTCAAAAACCATATTGCGTATATCGTTTGCTTTACGTTTTAGGTCTATCACAAAAAACTGTTTTAAACGTTAGAAAAAGGGGTCGATTTCAGGATACGATACCCTTTGAGAAGCTCCTGGATTCCCATATCAAGGTTATAATCAGGCTTCCATCCGAGGGATTCTATCTTTTCGTTGCTGACTAGATAATCCCGCTTATCAGGGTCTTCCCCGATAGGTGCCGTGTGAATATAGAAATCGGGGACGAACTCCTTGATCTTTTCACATAGCTGTCTTTTGCTGAGGTTTGCCGAACTTAATCCGATATTGAACGGCTCTCCCTGCATCCGGTCGTAATTATCAATGGCAAAAAGAAATGCTTTCGCCACATCCCTGATATGAATGAAATTCCTACGAAACTGGTCCTCAAAAAGTACAATGTATTTTTCTTTAAAGGCGCGGTATGTAAAGTCGTTGACAAGTAAATCCATTCTCATCCTAGGACTCATGCCAAAAACAGTCGCAAGCCGCAAAGTTACAGCGATTCTATTATCGAGGAATGCCCTTTCGACCTCTACCTTATGCTTCCCATAGTCAGAAATAGGACGTAAAGGAGTGGTCTCGGTGCAGAAGTTATTCTTTTCACCCACACCGTAACCGCTATTCGTTGTGGGAAATATAACCTTCTGAAATTTTGATATTTCCCTGATCATCATCATAGGGGCATCAAGGTTTATCATCTTTGCCAAGGATGGATTTAGCTTGCATGCCGGCACACCAACCACAGCGGCCAAGGGAATAATAATATCAGACTTGGGAATGAGTGACGAAATAAGAATTTTATCACATATATTTCCTCGAATAAATTCAAAATCCGGATTAGCACAGCATTCCAACAAAGATTGTTGATTATACATGAGTGAGTCAAGAACGGTTACCTTAAACCCTCTGCTAAGCAAAATAGGGGTTAAGATGGAACCTATATAACCAGCCCCACCCGTTAACAAAATACCCTGTTTTTTCACGAAGCCCTCTCAAAAAGCAATACCGCAAAACAGCATGTGAGCCGGGATTGGCTATGTCAGTAACCTTGCCGAAGAGCAAAGTCCTGCAAGGCATTCCCGCAACAATCACAAAAATCACCTGTCTGAATATTCTTTAAGATATTCCTGAGCCATATCATATGTACTAGGTACTCCAATATCGATAAACCTCCCATGCACAACATATCCATAAACATTTCCCCCAACCAACTCAGGCAACATCTCTTTTTCAAAAGAAAAAACTCTTCCTGATTCTACATTATCGAATAAACCCTTGTTTATTAAATATACGCCGGCGTTTATTAGACCTCGGACATTACCGGCCTCCTTTTCACCAAAAAAAACAACTCTTTTGTTGTCATCTATCTGCACGCTCCCGTACCTCGCTGCATCATCCGTTTCTTTGAGAGCGATCGTTATAGAGGCATTATTCTTTTTATGCAACCTCACCAGATCACCTATGTCGATTTCAACAAAGGTATCTCCGTTCATTACAAGCACTTGTTCTGTATCACTAATTGCAAGGGCCTTTTTGATTGCGCCGCCCGTTCCAAGCAACTGTCGTTCCTGAGAAAATAGAATATCAAAACCATATTGCTGACAATTCTTGTAACGTTTAATAATCATCTCCGATTTGTACCCTACCGCTAGAATAACCTTCTTAATAGATATATACCGATTAATAAAGGCTAATATGATGTCGAGAAAAGGTTTCCCATTGATTGGGGCAAGAACCTTTGGCATGTCAGGTAATACAGTTCTCAATCTGGTGCCTTTACCGCCTGCCAAAACAATCAAATCAAGCAACGTCTCTCCCGTCATTCTGTCTCATACCATATCACTATTATTGTTCAATAAATGGCTTACAGCGACTCTCGATTCTTTTTTTATGGAAACTCGACATACTCCACTTAAACCGCTGATTACCCAGAATTGGCGCATTTTAGCATATACTTAGAACAAAAGGAGACCAATTAGCAACAAGTTGTCTTTTTAGACTCCGTCCCCCTGGGTTGCACCATCGGGAACAACCGCAAATATCAATTCTGTTACGCTGCTATCGTCAGCCAAAACTTGTCAGACCGTAAAGATTAGTAATAAAAATAAGGCAAGGTGCAGCAACATCAACCTCATATCCCGTCCAAAGGCGTTAAATGCTCACGGACAAATGCAGCTAAGACCGAAACAAACAAACTTATCACGCCGGCAAGCACAACCATCTGCGTTCTTTTTGGTTTGTACTTTTTTTCAGGAACTACTGCCTTATCAAGAACCTGAATCGTCGGCATACTTTTGGCCTCTTCTATTTTGGCGATTTCATATTCCTTCGTGAGCAGCTCGAACAGCATCTCCTTGATTTTCGCGTCCCTGCTGAGCAGATTGTCAATGCCGCTGAGGTCCTTTTCTATTTCTCTCAGGCGGTTTTCGAGGAACACCTTTTTGCTTGTCG
>Ga0187886_1000937_pt1 | contig 29663 bp, 31 predicted proteins | sample June2016WEW_20_1_FD_133001 | JGI IMG/M metagenome (GOLD analysis project Ga0187886, IMG submission 133001) | Peatland microbial communities from SPRUCE experiment site at the Marcell Experimental Forest, Minnesota, USA - June2016WEW_20_150 | ecosystem: Environmental > Terrestrial > Soil >...
AATCCAGTCCACCGGGGCGCGGAACTCGTAGTCGGCCAGCTTGAAGGAGACGATATAGGCGGTGAGGCGCAGTTGCAGCCAGTGGGAGAAAGATTGCTTGACGACCTCGGCCTTGAGATTGGCTAAACCGAAGTCGTTGACATTTTCGATGACGTGAAACGGCGTGATTCCAAAGTCAAGTTTTTCCACCGCTTCCGCCACCTGCTGCTTCGCTTCCTCCGCCCGGCGCGGGTCTTCATAATGGGTGCGGATGGCCTGCCGCACCAAGCCCACCGCCTTTTTGTGGGCGGTGTCATGGAGGAGTAGGCGGGGGTCGGTGGCGAGGGTAGCCACCACGTCCTCGGCGGCGCGGTCAATCCAGTTGGGGGATGGGACAAGGGGAGGGGTCATGGTTGGAATTATATGCAAGCTCGGCTCTGCAATCTTTCTACTTCTTGTTGCAATTGGTCACGTTCTATTCTAAGTTGTTTCGTTCTATTCAACCAATCGCCCTTGCTTCCATTATGTTTATGTGGTGGAAGTATCTGTTCATATTCATCGGCGAGTTCTTGATAGAACGGTTGATTCGCTTCCAATAATTTTAATTTTCCTAGCAACTCCCGCTCCCACTCCTCAATCAGCGCGGCCACCTTGCGGGTGTCCTCCGCGAAGTCATCCGAGCCGGGGCGCAGCAGGCGCACAATCGCTTCGGCGAGGTCGGTGGGGGTGGGCGGAGTCATGGCGGAGAAAGTTGATCGCTAAGATGGATTGCCCGCACCGCCCCCTCCACTGCCTCCTTGTACCGCCGCTCAAAGAATACCTCAGCCAGCCGGTTGGCCATGGCGGTGGAGCGGAAGAAGGGAGAGATGGCCGTGGAGCCGGAGTAGATTTTCACATCATGGGCGGTTTCTAGTTTCTCCACCGTCATGCTAATTCCGGCGGGAAAGACCACTTCGGTATCGTTTAAGAACTCGCACTTTCCTCCTAGCAACTCATGCAGCACCCATCCTTCCACCAAGGCTTGCTTTTGCTCCAAAGTGAGGTGGGGGTTGTGCCATTCGAGGGCGGGGCCGTAGCGCACGTCGTCCTCGTCAATTTCGGGAGATGGGGTCATGGTTTAGTCTCCTCCTTTATCTCACTATAGAACAGTGTCCAATCTCCCTCTTTACGGAAGCGCACGTTATATCTCCACAAGGAGAGGGCATGAAAAAAACCAACGATAGCGCCCCCAATGATTCCAGCCACAATAAATAAGGGAAGCATTACAAAGAAGTTAATCCCGCTAAACCACAATGTGGTAATATTTTTGCCGAATCCTTTTAGGAAGTTCATGTTGTTCTTTCTTTTTCGCCCCCCACCCTCGCCCCTTCCCGACGCGGTGTCAAGCCTTTTTATTACCTTTTTTCCAAGTAGTTTGTAATCGCCTCCCGCGCCTCGTCGGCGGAGTGGGCCACCACGCAATCGTAACCGAACTTCCTCGCGTCCTCCATGAACTCTTTTTGGGCGGGGGAGACGCGGCCCTCGGCACTTTTCATCTCCAAGTAGAGGCCGTGATACTGCTTATTAGGCACACTTAAAAACAAATCTGAAACTCCATCCCGCATCCCTTCCGCTTTCATGCGATTGGCCCGCACCACGGCAAGCGGCACCATCCCACGTTTGGTCTGCATGACCCCGCCCCCCATAAAAGCGCCGTTAGGTATTGAGAAGAGGAGATGCTCGGGGATGGCAAATTGGCGATGAGTGAAGGCCCACCACCTGACTAAAGCTTGCTGGGATTGGCTCTCGGGGTGGCGCATCTCAAATTCTTTTCATTACTTCTTTCTTGCCCCTATAAACCAATCTCCAATGCCTAAAACCGTCTTCAAGTGCCGCAAGACGTGCCTTCCTACCACAGCAATAATCTTTGAGATATTTCCATATGGCCACATCTTCCCGCACAAGATCAAAATTGACTAGAGGTAAATTCTGCCTCTTGAACTTCTCTCGTAATTTAACCCCAATCCGTCGCCATTCACTAAGAGTCATTGTTCTCATTTTTTACTACTCTCTCACACTCCCGCCCTCCTGTCAACCACTTTCTTTCGCCCCCTCCACTTTTTCTCTTGACATGCCTGCCTCGCCCGCTACCATGCTTGCGTGAAAAAGAGACGCAAATGGAACGAGCCCCCCAAGGTCAAGGCCCACAACCGCTCCCGGCAACTCGGCAAGTGCCACCGCCGCAAGTGCGCCCAAGCAGAGCGGAAGTGGGGCGGGAGGAGTGAGGCTATCGGGACGTGGAGGCGAAGCGGGGAGATGGGGGAGGAATGAATTTTACACGTGCCCCCGGCGACGCGGGGGATTAAAGGCCAGTCTCCAACAGGACAAAACTGCCGCGTGTTTACTTTTTATCCCAGCAACTCGACCCCACCTCTACCGTGTCTTTACTCGTCAGGTCCAAGTGGAATCCCAGTCCGCAAATCTGGCACCCCTCTATGAAGGCCGGGGGACCGGCGCGGTGAACCAAATCGAACGACAGGCGAACCCATAACGGCTCGCCATGATAGGTGGCGCGGTATTCATCGACAAGTTTCTTCACCCGCCCTTCAATTTCAAGACGCAGCATATCCGCTTTCAGTACATGGCGCAGGTGGGCGGTGGGGGTGCCGTCTATAATTTGGGTTGTGGTGTCGGTTGCAGCCATTTAATGTCATCCAACTCCTTGGGAAGCAAACCCCCCTTAATACGCTCTGCCGTCTCTAAAAACGCTACGGCATTCCATGCCATGGCTCGATCATGGCGTTCATCATGTTCTCCGCCTAGTACCTTAAAGGCATGGCGGAGCATGGAATCCATAAATACACCAAGGTACATGCCCTTCTCCCAATTTCGGTCTTGGTACTTTACCGCGCCTTGCTGGAAATGGATGGCGAGTTCCCGCATTGCCCTTGGTGGAAGCAGATCATAACGTCCCTTGTCATGAGTTACATCCCGCACCGCGCCCGTGGGAAATTCACGCCGCTGACCGGAGTCCTTAATCGCCCCGCTCATACACACTTCCTCATCTTAATTTCCTTGCCCACCTTCTCTGCCCGCCCATGCCCCCACGCCCCGCAAGACTGGCACTGGTAGCGTTGTGTCACACGGGAGGAGGCGATGTTGTAGCCCTTCTTCTGCACCTTGAGGGAGCCGCAAACTGGGCAGCGGGCCTTGCCATCCTTGCCGCAGGAGAAGAGGGAGACGTTGGCGTGCTTGCCCGCGAGGGAACGGAGCTTGAGATAAGCAGCTTCCAATACCTCAATATCACGAGCACAGTGCGTGGCTATGTAATTAATAGAAGGGCGATGGCCGGACATGGCGCGAATCCACACTGGGCGCTTGATCGGAGTTTTCTCCGGTAAATCTAGCAATTCTACGATAGCTCCAAGCCGGTTGCTAGTGAGGGCGAGTTTGGTCTTGGCGATATGCCACGTATCCACCTCCTTGATGGGTGGCAGGGGCGAGAGGCCGTGATAGAGGAGTCGGGTATTGAGAAAACGGCGGTCGAATCGCCCGCTACTACCGTAATGCGTCACGAGAATATCTGCCTTGGAGAGCACTTTTGCCAAAGCCGCTACCAATTTCTTGTCATTGGTAGGATCAGTACGGAAACCCCGGAATTGGTCAACTCTGATTATCTTGACATCTTTATCACCGAGGAACTTGTAACCCACGCAAATAGCGAACCCAAAGTCCGCAAAAAGCGAGCTGCATTCTAAGTCCCAAAAGCATATTTTTGCATCTCCAGAATATACCGCATCATCGAGTTGTGACATAAAATGATTTATTGTTTCCCCGCCCGCCGCCATCCCAGCACGAGCCGCTTCGCATACTCCCACGCCTCATCCCACGGGTCGCTGTCCACGAACCAGTAGCGCAAGGCGAGGAAGAAGACGCGAAGGCGCTGGCGGAAGGTCATGGCAGATCATATCTTTTGCCCGTTGCTAGGATATGTACCCTATCTAATTCTTTAGCAAGCGGATCATTGGAATTACGGGATATAAAAAACAAGGCACTATTGGCATATGGGGCGTTTGGCAACTCACTTCTTAATATCCATTTTTTCCACGCGGGTAGAGCGGCAACCCGCCGCAGAAACTCAAGATGTTTTTGGGCTCTCGACTCCAAGAAATAATCATAAGCACACTTGATGCCGGGCAACGGCGCGATCTCATCAATGTTCATTTTATCTCTTTTCCCACCCGCTCCCGCCAGTATAGCTCCGCCGTCTCCTCCAAGAGCCGCTTCTGTTCCTCCCCAAGCCGCCCCAGAATGGGGATGCCGTAGAGCCATACGTTGTGGAGGGTGGCGCGGTGGGTTTTCTCATCAACCTCGGCGGCGACCTCTACTCCGTAGTCTCCGTCATTGATCTTGGCGTATGAATGAAAATGAAATGGCATCTCGCCTTGTTTCCCCGTACTCAATCACATCCCGCCCCCTTAGTCAAGTCTTTTCTTCGCCCTTTTTTCTTGACACTTTCCACCACTCCTCCTATTCTTCCACCCAACATGCCCGACCAGCCCCCCGCCCCTCCGCCTAGCGGAGCCATTGTCTCTGCAACTACGCCCGAATCCGCCCTCCTTCAACCCCGCAAGGTCAACCGTCTCTCCGCCCCGCGCCACGAGGATTCTTTCGTTCCTTGCCTTAAAATCAAGCGCATCCGAGGTAAAGAACTGGCACCGGAGCCGGTCATGGTGCCGATGGACATTCTCGCCAACCAAAACCGCGAGATCATCGTGGCAGAATTGGCGCGGCAATTTTTAACGGGCGTATTGGATGACTGGCAGGATAAAGGCACTAAACTCACCCCACAAGAATTAAAGCAGACCATGGAGGCTATTAAGATCGCTAATGAGAACTGCCGCTTCGCCCACGAAGGTATCGCCCTCCCGCCCACCCCGGCCAGTGGAGGCGAGGGTAAGGGCGGTGTGTTGGCCAAGGCGATGGAGGGGTTGGGCAAAGGGTTGGCGGCGGGGAAGACGCCCACGGAGGAAGAGCTGATGAAAAAGTTCAAGGAGTTGGGGCGGAAGCTGAATGAGAAAGAGGTGAAGGAAGGGGAGGCGGTTGAGGTAAAAGCCGAGGAGAAAAAGTGACTCTCGCGCAGTTAAAGTTTTTACACTCTCTCCTCGACGGCCAAGATCACGAGCGGTGGAAGCAGGCCGCCAACCTCATCTTGGCAGAAAGGGGGATGGGCGAGGTGAGGGATAGCTTTGACCTCGCCGACAAGGTAATCCGCCAGTTCTTACAGGACTTGTTGGACGCAGAGGATTACGAGGGGGCGGCGGCGCTTTTGTGGCATGAGAAGATGTTCAGCCTTGGCCCTAAATTTGTGCAGGATGTAATGCGGGTCATGCACGACCATCACCTCATTTTATTGCAAGGGGCCAGCTCGACGAGCAAAACTTTTACAAGTGCCGTCTATATGTTCTTGGATTGGCTACGCGACCCCGCCCTCACCTCCACTAAAATTCTCTCCCGCGATGAAGGGCACCTACGCGCCAATGCTTTTGGAGCCATCCGTACCATGTTCTACAACATGGCCATCCCGTGGGCAGACATGGATGACGTGGTGGACCGCGATAGCGACCTTTACTTGGGGTTGAGGTCGGCGGGGAAGGAGTTCGGTTTTCAAGGCATTTCCTTCAAACAATCCTATGAAGCAACGGGTGCCTTGCAGGGCTATCATCCCCGCCCCTACCGCAAGTTCGATCACCCCAAGTTTGGGCGACTTTCCAGAATAAGAATTTTGGGCGATGAGTGTTTTCCGGGCGACCAACGGGTGTTAATGGAGGATGGAAGACAACTCGCTATATCGGATATTGTGAACCGCCGCATTACTGATAGAGTTCTCTCATTCAATACAGCCACGGGCAAGATAGAAAAACGAGTAATTTGCGGGTGGCATAAAATATCCTCACGAGGCAGGAAGATTGTGGAAATTTGCGGAGCGCGGATGACCGCCAACCACCCCGTTTATACGAAAGAACTCGGCTATATCTGCGCAGATGAGGCGATGAAGAAACGTCTTACAGCCATTACAATTTATGATAAGAGCCATACGGGATGCGGAACAACTCACCAAAGAACAACGGTCGCTAGTGATAGGAGGACTGCTCGGAGACGCAAGCATAGGAATGAAGTCGGGCAAAAAATGCAATGCTTGCGTATGCTTTACTCAGGGGGTGGCCCAACTCGATTACCTCAAGTGGAAGCAACAGATAATGGATTCATTTGCCCCATATCAAATAAGGGGTCCGCAATACACGCAATTCGGAGGGATCGTGTACCGCCTTCGTACCCAATGCCACCCGAGGTTCACGGAGATATTACACGTCATATATCCCAACGGAAAGGATGGTGGAAAAAGAATGACACCACAGATTTTCGAATGGCTCGACCCAATGGCGATAGCTATCTGGTTCATGGACGACGGCAACATGTACAGGGCGAAAGGATGCAAAACAATCATTGCCAATCTGGCTTCTTACTTCATGCAGGAATTGGATGTGGACATGACCGTAGATTTTCTCAAGGCCAGAGGGTTAGAGTGCAGGAAAAAACCCGACAAGGGGAAAAATACAATCGTCTTCACCGCCGAAGGCTCCAGAAATCTAGCGGAGATGGTACGGCCATTCATTCATCCAGCCCTTTCCTACAAACTCACGGGCGAAAAGTGTCCGCCAAGGCCGCAGATAATTCCAAATCTCAATGCACCAATCATGGAGGAGTGTGTCATGTGCGGAAAAATTTTCAGGAAGTTTGGGATGGCAACCACTTGCGGCCCAGAGTGCAGCCGCGCCAAATTTCAAATTCTAGGCAGTCGTTCTTACAAGATAACGAGGCAGTTTACTGTATCGACGTTGCCGGAAACCACAACTTCTTTATTGAGGGAACCCTAGTTCATAACTGTGCGGATTGGCCAGAAGGACCGTTCAAGGGGCTCGCCTCCCCAATCTCCTCCATCTCCGACGAGGGCCACGTTAAGATCGTCCTTACCTACAACCCGGTCGGCGTGGACCGCCATGTGGTGCAGATGGCCGAGCCGGAACAAGGCTGGCTTTTGGAGGAGTGTGAGACGCTTTACGAGTGGGTCAGCAAAGAGGGTTGGCACGTACTGCGGCTGGATGCGAAACTAAGCGAGAATGTCGTCCAGCGCAAGATGATCTACCCCGGCATCCAGAACTTCGAGGGCTACATGCAGAAATTGCGGGGCGAGGGGGACACGAGCAGCGCCTTCTATTGCTTCGGTCGGGGCTGGCCGCCCCTCCAAACCCAAGTCCACACCGTCTTCCCGCCCTCGTGGCCCACCACCCAGCGGGGCGAGGCGCTCTTTGATGAACTCATTTGCGTGTGGGGCTCGGTGGACTGCGCCTATCAGGGAATTGACAAGGTGGTGATGACGGTGGGGCGGTTTGGCTTTGCGAGCGGGTGGACCAAGGCGAACGGGGAGGTGGTGAAGTTCACCGATCCCACCAACCCCAAAAACTTCAAGTCCCGCCCCGTCTTGCAGGCCGACCAGCAGATCATGCTGGAGAAGAGCGACAACACCGTGACTCTAGCCAATGAGATCATCGGCAAGTGCAAGATGATGGGCATCGACCCGCAGTGGTTTGTGATCGATGGCAGTGCGGCGGGACAGGGCACGGCCTCCCACCTCACCACCTACTGGGGCAACGTGCTCGTACTCTACTGGGGCAAGGGTTCAACCAACTTCAAAGTGCTGGCCGAGGACAAGCAGCTTGCCAACGAGCGGTATCAGGGGCTCCCCTCCGAACTCTGGTTTGCCGCGAAGGAGTGGATGAACCCGGAAGTGTGCGCTTTTCTCATCAACCCAATTATTTCTCCCAATCCCCTCAACACGGAACTATCTACGCGGAGAGCACATCCCGTTAAAGGCAAGATGTGCGTCGAAGCGAAAGAAATTTATAAAAGTCGAAATGCGGGCAAGTCTCCAGACTGTTTTGTTGCCGGGACGTTGGTATCTACACCCTACGGCGACACACCCATAGAACAACTTTCCGTGGGAGATAAGATTATCACGCCATTTGGACCAACGCACATTATTGCGAAACACATTGATGAAGTGGATTGCATTACCACGGCCACCATGTCTAACGGCAGCACCCTTTCCGGCAAGGGAAAGCATCATGTTTTTGTATGGGGGAAGGGGTGGATAAAATTATCTGATTTAGAGCTTGACATGATAATTGAGTCGGTACATCATGCGTGGATATGGAATATCCTAAGTCGGTTGTTTACAAAGGCGTCAACTATTTCCTTCAAAGCACTGGTAGATACTATCAAGATGGACACCGCGATGCGCCGGAGAGACTTTTACACCGAGTCATCTGGATTGAGCACAATGGGCCTATTCCGGGCGGCCTGCACGTCCATCACAAGAATGGCGATTGGACAGATAACCGAATCGAGAATATGGAACTTCTGTCAGCATCCGCCCATTCGCGGTTGCATTATCCCGGCATCATATCAATGCCGGGAGTTAGAGAAGCCGTCGAAGCCGGACGGCAAAAAGCCATCAAACTTGCACCCCTATGGCACCGATCTATCGAAGGACTGGCGTGGCACAAAGCCAATGGAATACAGGGATGGCTCAAGCGAAAGTTCGTTGAAAAAATCTGCGTCATCTGCGGCAAACGGTTCTCCACCAAATTTGTGCACATGCACGACTGTTGTTCCAAAAAATGCGCTATTATCAAAAACAATAAAAAGGCTTATTGCCTTCCTGTGCACTGCGAAATATGCGGTGCGCTCTTTATGGCTAATAAGTTTAGGCCGGGGAGGTATTGCAGTCGAAAGTGTTGTTATGCGACACGTAAAGAATCCCGTGCCAGTCTACAACCTCACCCTAGCCGAACATAACGTGTATTATGCTAACGGCGTTTTGGTTGAGAATTGCGCAGATTCCCTCCTCATGGGAGTGACGCTCATTCGCCAGCGCGCTTCGGTCTTGCCCGGCATGGCTACCATGCAGGACAACCGCCCCAAGAAAGAGGAGGAGGGGGGCATAATAATTGTAGACTCCACTACCCCGCAACGGAAGATATTGGACATGGGGTGGGATGATAAAAACGCGGGGGAGGGGCTTAGGCTATGAACGAAGAAAATTTAGAGGTGCAACATGGCATGGCTATTCAGCAAGGCGTTAATGAACCGCTACGAGAACTCGCACTCTTTGCCGGTGCGGGCGGGGGAATCCTTGGGGGCAAACTGCTCGGATGGCGAACCGTCTGTGCCGTCGAAATCGACGCCTATGCCGCAAGCGTGCTTGTGGCACGGCAAAACGACGGCTGCTTGGAAGCGTTTCCCGTCTGGGATGACGTGCGAACCTTTGACGGACGACCTTGGCGGAGCCGTGTTGACGTGGTTTCTGGCGGGTTTCCCTGTCAGGATATTAGTTCAGCAGGAAAGGGGATCGGAATTAATGGTGAACGAAGTGGACTATGGAAAGAATTTGTCCGAATCATTGGCGAAGTACGACCCCGTTTCTCATTCGTGGAAAACTCACCAATTCTCACTAGCAGGGGACTTGGAGTTGTTCTCGGAGACTTATTCGAATTGGGGTATGATGCGCAATGGGCAATTATTGGAGGTAAAGACGCCAAAATGGATATTGACGGAAAGAGAATATGGATTATTGCCGCGTCCATGTGCAGGGGATTATCGGCGTGGAACAGTTCAAAATTATCAAAAACTAAAGGCTTATCTACTGAGGCATCAACTATCCCTGCAAGATGTTCTCAATATGATCGGATTAGAAAATGGAGAACATGGACAAACAGACCCTATCTACACCGAAATAGCGATGGATTGGCCAATAGGGTGGACCGCCTTAAGGCCATTGGAAACGGCCAAGTTCCAGCAGTGGCTAGACTTGCATGGGAGACATTAGCCCCATGACCTTCCGCCTCAAATCCCCCCTCGTCCACGCCATCCCCGGCGACCACCACTTTTCCGACCCTAGCTCCGGTATCCTCTTTCGCACCGACGATTTCCCCGCCCTCCTCGCCAAGATCACCGATTACCGTGTCGGAAACGGCCTGCCGATGGGCGATCCAGAGCAGGAGGTGCTTCAATTCTATGCGAAATCGTTCCCTTGGAGTGTGATAGAGGAAAAGAGCGGCAAGATTTTGTCAGACACTAATGGCAGTGTTATTGACAATCCCGACACGAATCCCGCCAATTTGTCGCAATCCGAGCGCCTTTATAGATGGGTGAACGAGGTTTGGCGCAACCCACCCACCACGCTTCTTCACTCGGAAGACGCCACCAGCCGCGTTTCTTACTGTCAGAAATGTCCGCACCACCGCCCCCCCACCTCAGATACCCCCCAAAACGAGCCTAGGGCAAAAGAAGCCAATCGGCGGGTCATGGTACTCACCAAGTGCCGCCCGGCCCCTGGCGTGGGCTTTTGCGCCCATTTCGGCTGGGATTGCCGCCTCGCCTGCCTCCTGTCCCATCTCAGCGAAGTGGATGGGCCGGAGAAGTGCTGGGTGGTGGGGAGCAAGCAGGAAATGCCCACCCTTTTACCGCCAAAAACAACTTGACAATCTTGTGCTCCATGCCATCATGCACTATTGGCACGCAGAGTACATTGCGCTGCTCGCCGGGGTTCAGTGTTCGCCTCGTCAAGTCTCCTAGCGCGGGCGGTAAGGAGAGAGCTATCCGCCCCCTGCGTGCTCTATTTTCAACTTAGAACCTATTTCACTAGAAATTGAATACGCACCTAGATTAAAATGAGCGCATCACCCAAAACCAAACCATTCCGCGTTTTTTGGCGGGAGCGGTTGGTGTCCGGTTGCCGCATCTATCCAGAGACAGATCGCACGCGGGCGCATTGTTGGGGATGGTGCCGGATCGAAGCTGTGGATAAAGAACGGGCAGCACAGATTTTCAGCGAAACTTTCAAGAACGCCCGAGTTCTTCGGGTAGAGCCTACACAATAAACTTGACAATCCTATTTTCTCTGCCATCATGTCTCACGTGCGCTGACAACGCACAGCGGTTGCTTGCATCCCGCGATAACAAGCAAGTACCACAGCCCGTAAACCTGTTGCAAGGAGCGGTTCCTGCTGGACCAGCGGTTCGTTACTAACGACCTCAGCCAGTAACGATCAAATCGAGTAGGCTTCACCGCCTAGCGAGAGCAGCCACCCCACTTTGAACAGCTCATGCCGCAAGAAGGCTGCTAAAGGAAACCCGCGACCGACTTTGAAGGCCAACGCTTCCCCTCGTTCCCACTGCTGGGGGCGAGGTGTCCCCACAAGCCAAGCTTTAAAGGCTAAACACTTCAAGAGGTGCTTGGCGGAGCCGGAGGCAAAGCCAAGGTCTTAGAGAAGGAGAGAAGAAAAAAGATGAGTAATAAAAGAGCACTCAAACTGGTGGTAGATCACATCTCTATCAACCCAGAAGGAGTCAAGAGTCTCTACCTAAACACAGATCAAGTAAATAAACTTGTAAAGCTTCTAGAGGGAAAAGTCAAAGAAAAAAAAGAGCACCCACCCACTCTGCGCAATCCCGTTTTCGATGCCCTTATCCAATACGGAGAGAAATTATCCCCGTCCGCTTTCCCGCCCGGAACCGGGGGCAAGATTGGCAAGGCATTGGCAGAAATCAGGCGATTTACCCCCGCCGTGACGGTAGAGGAAATCAAGCGCCGCGCCGGCAACTACTGCCTCCACTTCGGGGAAAAATACCTCACCGCTACCGCCCTTGCCTCCCATTGGGTGAAGTGCGACCAGCCCCCCACTCCCGAGGCGCGGCCCGGTGAAATCAAGTGCGTGGAATAATATGCCCCGCCGCCGCAAAGACCCCCCGCCCATTTTTCCCCACACCGCCCTCCGCGCTCTCTCTGGGCGGGAGCCACCCCAAAGCGCGGAGATGGAGCAGAACCTCCTATGCTGCTGCATCTTGGGCGGGATTGAGACCGTCTCCCACTGCGTTTCGGCGGGGGTGAAGCGGGGGGCTTTCTACCTCCCGGCCAACGGCACCATCTACCAGCACCTCGTCTCCCTTTGCGCCAAGGGCACCGCCCCCACCCTTGATGCTCTTATCCAAGAGCTAAGGGAAGTAGGGGAGTTGGAGGCGGTTGGGGATGTGTCCTACCTCATGGCCCTCACCTCCAAAATTCCCACCTCCATCCAGTTTTCCTACTATCTGGAAAAGGTGTTGGAGCTTTACAAGTTGCGGGAACTCATTAAGATAAGCATCGGGTTACACGAAAAGTGCTTTGAATATGAGGGCACCATCGCAGAGGCGGTCGCTCCTTTCGTGGAAGAAATCGTGGCGATCCAAGCGGGTACAGGTGCTCCCTCCCACCGCCAGATGCCCGCCATTGTGGGCGAGGCGCGGGCGTGGGCGGAGGCGAAGATGCGGGGGAAAGAAAGCCCTTTCCGCCAAATCCTCACCGGCCTCTCCTCCTTTGACCGCTACGCCACTCCGATTGAGCCGCATGAGTACGTGGTGGTGGGGGCGCGGACGCGGCATGGCAAGACTTCCTTCCTTTGCCAGATCGCCAACCACAACCTCTATAAAGGGGTACGCACCGCCTTCTTCAACCTTGAAACGAGCGACCGTTCCATCGTGGAACGCATCGCCGCGCAGAGGTCGGGGGCGAATGTCAAGCTCTTTGACCAAGAGCCGACCGACAAGCAGCAACGCTACTTTGAAGCATTAGGAGAACTTAACACCCAGCCTCTCCTCATCTTCGACCACGACCTCACCTTGGAGCAAATCGAAGCCCGCTGCCGCCTGCTGGCCAACTCCTTCAAGCCGGAGTTGGTTGTTATCGACTACTTGAACTTATTAGGCGGAGACTCCCCCGACTCCTACGAGCGCATCACCCAAGTTTCCAAGGCCATGCTTCCCCTGCGCAAGAGGCTGGGGTGCGCGTTGCTGGTGGGGGCGCAACTCAACCGCTCCAGCGAGAAGGAGAATCGCCAGCCCCAGACCACGGACTTCAGGGATTGTGTCGCTGGGAGCCAAAGGGTACTAGACCCAAAGACTGGCAAACGAGTTAGAATAGAAGATGTTGTAGCCGGTCAAAACGTACTGGCTATTACCAACGACATGAAATTGGTAAATGATACTGCTAGTAGCGCATGGGCGGCGGGCAAGAAAGATGTGTTTAGGGTGGATACCACATGTGGCAACTCCTTGGTTTGTACAAACGGACACCGGCTGTATACGCCTTATGGGTTCAAACGACTTAAACACTTATCAGTTGGTGATACAATAGCAGTTGCACGCATTATAGACGAGCCAGAAATATTTGCACCTATATCTCCTCGGGCTGCCCTGTTACTTGGATGGATGATGGGTGATGGATGCTTCTATCAGGCTCAAGAGTTGACTGTAAATTCAGTCTCCGATGCTGAATTGGCGTGTAATCTTGCCCGAGAGGAATTTGGCATTAAGCCAACCTACCGACCAGAGTCAAAATCAGATCGGGCATGGAGGGTGACATTTACTGCGGGGTGGCCGCCGCGTCCTAAAAAGAATCCAATGACGCGGTGGATTCGGTCACTTGGATTATACGGGAAAACTAAAGGCAATAAATTCACGCCCGATGTTATTTTTGAGGCGAGCAATCCGTGTGTTGCCGCATATCTTCGCGGATTATTTCATGCTGATGGTTGTTGTACTATAAAACCGGGAGGAACAAGCGTTCTCATTAAACTTAATTCAATCTGTCGGCATCTATGCGAACAGGCCCGTGACCTTTTATTGCGATTTGGTATTCAATCAATTGTCTCGGAAGAGCGAAATCCTAAACAGCGATTTGGGTGTTATCATGCTTATTGGAAATACAGCTATGTTCTTCGTATTACCAGAAGGACAGATGTGATAAAGTTTGTTGAGTCTATTGGATTTTTGGGCGAGAAACATAAGGCTGCATTGATAAAAATCACGCCCGCGAAGCATTTTAACGGCAGTTTCGACCGTCTTCCGTTAAAGGTTAATAGCATAGCCCAAGAGGCAAAGCATAAGAAAAAATTGCGTGGATTTAGGTGGGATGACCAAGGCAAAAAGATGGCTAGAGAAAACGCCGCTATGCTGGCGGGACGTTTGGATGCTTTAGAACTTGCGGTATGGGCGCATAGTGACATTAGGTGGACGGAGATTAAATCCATTAATCCGGCAGGGAGAGCTGAGTGTTTCGATTTAACCGTTCCCATTAATCATTCCTTTGTTGTAGAGAATTTTGTCACACATAATTCGGGGAGCGTGGAAGAAGACGCCCACCGCATCGTTGCCCTCTACCGCCCCAATAAGGACTTCGCGGGGTTGGAGCAGGGACCGGAGCGGCTGGTGTACGATTATGAAATTCTCCAGCTTAAATTGCGGGACGGCCCCACCACGGGAACCCACGCCAAGTTCATGGCCACTTGCACGAGGTTTATGGAAGAGGTCAAAAAAAGTGCTTGACAATCCTGCGTAAAAGTGATTGGGTGCGACTCGTTCTTTTCCACTTATCCATCTTTGGCCTGACGAGACTATGAGCATGGGCAGAAAGCCATGCCGTGGCTGACTGACGGCGCCGAAGAATCATGGTGCTGCCCTAACAGCCCAACGCAACATCGAGAGTCACGGTGCACCGGCAGGTGAAACCCCTGCGGCCAAACTACTTTATCGGAGCAAGCAAGAAGGCGCTTGAAAGCGGTAGCGCCAGACAATCGCCCGCTTTATCGGGAACGTGCCGATCTTGCTCCGGCCAATTTTAGCTCGTGTACCATGAAGCGTACAAGGAGTAACGGGGGCCGTCATAGTGGGCGGCCCCTAGCCTTTTAGCGGGATGGCGCAGTCTGGTAGCGCGTTTGGCTCATAACCAAAAGGTCGATAGTTCAAATCTATCTCCCGCTCCCATTTTTTGGCTTCAGGGAGGCAAAGCACCCCGATTGGGTGCCTTTTTTGGTGAAGTAGGGCGGGTTTTTTAGAAAAATGGGCGATTTTGCGCAAAATATCTTGACAATCTTGACAAATATGCCATTATAGCGGGAAATGCCCGACGTACCGGACCTCGAACCTTCACCTTCAACGATGGATTGGCTCGGCCAGAAGGCCGAGGTCTCAGAAAAGACACTGGAGCCCGCAAATCGGGTCATCGGATCGGTGGATCAGGGGTTGGCGGTTGTAAATTCTCTCATATATGCTTGGAATAAAGGTATTTACAACAGTTCCCGCATCGTTGCCAAGGTAAATGGAGAGCCTCCCTATTCGAAGCGCGATCTTAAGGCCAAGGGGAAGGGGCATAAGAGAAATATCAGCACACGATTTTTGTTAACGCAGTGCCAGAAGGTCTACCCTCGCTTCCACCAGCCCCTCAAGCAAGCCTCTACCCTTACTGCCGCAACTTTGCCGGATGGCTGGCCGGATGGTCCCTCCAAGACCGATAAGTTCCGCCGCCGCCTCACCAAGACCATCCGCGCATGGCCCAAGTGGGACTTTTTCTGCGAAGGAATGGCGAAGGAGGTGGTGGATTTCGGGTTCGGGTTTGCCACGTGGTTCGACGAATACGAGTGGCGCCCCAATCTGATTCGGATGGACAAGGGGTTTGTCCCCCAAGGCACCGAGATTCTGGAATTTGACTTTCCCTTCTTCCTTGTGAAGTGGGATTACGCCCCCAACGAGTTGCTGAAGCTGGTGCGGGAGGCGGATGAGGCGGAACTGGACACATGGCAGAAGGAGGCGTGCATCAAGGCCATTAATCAGGCCGCCGCACCCACTATGGGTCCGACTTTTGAGCGGTGGCGCGATTACGAGCAATTGGTGCGACAAGCCCTCTGGTCCATCGCCTATTTCAAGGCCCGGAGGATGGTGGAAACCTACCACTTGTTCGTGCGCGAGTTCACCGGCAAGGTCTCGCATTATGTCTACAATAAGAATGGGTTGAAGGGTGATCCCGACATGCGCCTCCTCTATGAAAAAGAGGACGCCTTTGACGCGATTTCCGACACCTCCGTGCCAGTGGTCTTCGGCTACGGTGACGGCACCATTCAGGGCTCATGGGGGGTGGGCCACCTCCTCTTCGACCTCGCTAATCAACTTGAGATTATCCGCAATGATCTCATGGATACCCAGCTCACCCAGAACAAAATGAAGTTGGAGGTGGCGGAGGGGAAGAACGTCAACGATGTCAAAATGGCCATCAGTGATGACTACGTGGCGGTCTCGGGGGCGAAGGTGGCGGGCAGTTCCGCCGCTCTTCCCGCCAATATTGAAAGCTACGTGCAGTGCGAGGCGCAGTTTTCGCAGTGGGCGATGCAAATTGTGGGCAACTACGTCCCGCCCATTCCGCTCCAACCCTCCGACTTGAAAGCGGCCAGTGTTAATGCCGCCATGTCGCAGGAGCAGGAGACCCAGATGAATAATCTGGACAAATATTTGAAGCAAATTGCCTTCATCATCACCACCATGACCAAGCGGCTTTGCGATCCCGCCAACCCGGATGATGAGGCGAAGGAATTTAGAACCGCACTCTTGGAGGAAGACCGGCTGACTGAGGAGGAAGTGGAGAAACTCGCCGATCAACCCGTGATCCAGAGCGTGACCGAGTTTACTCCCGCCGCCGCGCAGATGCGGGCGCAATTCGCCGCCTCGCGGGCGCAGGGGCCGACCGCCGCCCTCTACAACATGCGCAAACTGGAGGAAATTCAGGCGCAGGCGATTCCGGGAGGCAAGGCGGTGCTGGACTTTGCTCTTAATCCCGGCGATGATCCTCAAAATATCGCTCACGCCACCCGCCAGCAGGTACTCGAAAATACCGCCTTGGCGATGGGGCAGGAGGTGCCGGTGACGGCGGATGATGCAGATTGGCCCCACATGCAGACCATGAAGCAACCGCTCACCGAGGCGATTCAGAAGGGGGCGGTTGGCCCCGCCACCGTGGGGTTGAAACATTATAGTGCCCACTATATTGCCGGGGTCAGCAAAAAGAGTCTCCCGCCCGACCAGATCAACAGCGAAAAACAATTTATCTCCCAGTTAGAGCAGGGCTTGATGCAGGTGCAACAACAACAGGCGGCGGCGCTTGCTGCGCAAGGAACCGCCGCTCCTCCTGCGGGGGCATAAATTTCCTCTTGACAAGTTGCGGGTTTTCCGCTTTCATGTCTCTTTAACGAATCGAACTATGAGTATTCAATTAACCCCTGAGCAAGTAAAGTACCTGCAAGGATTGCGTGAGTGTCTAGGCGATGGCGATGCTGGCGTTTGGACCGATTCCCAAAAACTAGCCGACCTCCTCAAGCTCCTCCCCTTCACCCCGCCCCGCATCAAGAGCGACCGTGAGTTGGATTATGAGGCGTATGATGCGTGGCGTCCTCGATTCTTTTTGAACCCTTCTAGTTCTGAAGCCTTCCTTGCCGGTTGCGAATCGGCGCGGCAACGGATTTGTAGTGGATTTACCATTCCTGACGACAAGGGCGCATAGATATTACTTTTAGTTAAGAACACTATTAGATTTCTTTATGGCAACTGAACTTACCCAAAAGGTAACGAACGAATGGCGCGACTTTTTTTCCTCTAGGGAGGGACAGATTGGTCTCGCGTGGTTAAAGGAGCAGAAACCCAAAGTCTTTGGCGATACCCTCGAAGCCGCCGCCCTTTCTGGTAAAACGACTCAAGGTTACGATGAGGCACTCCACCAACTTGAGCAACTCTTGGAGACGGGGGCCGCGCCAAGGCGCACCTCGGATGAGGAGCGGGGGCTGAGATAATGAAAATCGGCACATTTCCAGAAGTTACGGTGATCTTTGCTAAAGATCAACCGCAATATCGACCTCTTCCTGCCTATCGCATAGAGGGAGACCCGAAGGGGCGAGTTATTTGTTGTTGGGAGCTGTCATGGCGCGAGCGATTGGTATTACTTTTTCGAGGAGTGTTATGGCATCAGATTTTGACGTTCAATCATCCCCTTCAACCACAATTGATTACTACTCGGAAACCCGAGATGATTCATTAATACTAATTTACTACTAATCCACCACTAATTAGTTTATCATGGCCCAAGACCCTACCCCACAGAAAGTTGAAGTTGTAACCCTACCCCGCAATGAGCCCGATCCCGGCACTCGCGCCGAGACCGAGGAGATTATGAGCGGTTTCGCCGCCCTCCAGCAAAAAGCGCAAGAGGACGCGGATAAAGCCGCCAAGGAAGCCGCTGCCAAGAAAGAGGAACCAGAAAAGAAAGAGCCGGAGAAAGCCGAGCCCGAGAAGAAGGAGCCCGAGAAAAAGGAACCGGAAAAGAAGGAGGAGAAGGAGCTGGAGAAAAAGGAAGAGAAGAAAGAAGAGAAGAAATCCGCATTTGAGGATTTGTCGGACGAGGCGATTGAGAAGCACGTCAAGGCGCTTCCCACCAACAAGGCGGAGACTCAGCGCCGCTACCGGGAACTCTTAGGTGAGTTGAAGACTGAGCGCGAGGCGGGCCGCCTTACCAAGACCGACTACGAACAAGCCAAGCAGGAATTGGCCGCTGCGAAAAAGGCGGCGGAGGATGCGGCTAAAGAGGTGGAGGAAACCGAGGAGGAGAAAAAGGCGCGGGAGGCCCAAGAGCAGGAATTTGCCATGCTCCGCCGCCAGTATCAACTGGAGACCGATCCCGCCCTCAAAAAGCAGTATGACGATGTGGTGGACGCGGCAGAAAAAACCATCACCGACACCCTGACCGCCGCCACGCTGGACAAGGCCACGCTCGACCTGATCGCCAAGGAGGGCGGCTGGCTCGCCTTCTCCCGCTCGGGCAAGCCGATTAGCTGGTATGAGGCGGACCCCACCGCAGAAGGCGGCAAGAAACTCGTCAACGGCACGCAGGCCGACTATGCGGAAAAAATCTACTCGGCTTTGAGCCGGGGCAACAAGGAAGTGCTCTCCGCCAAGGTGCAGGAGCAGATCAACACCCGTACCGCCAAGGAGCGGTATATGACGGAGGAGAAAGGCAAGGCAAAGGAATTTTTCGAGCAACAGATCAAGACCGCGCAAGGCTCGCAGGAACAGGTAAAGGCCCAGTTGGAGCAGATAATAAAGGACTACACCGGGCGGGTGGAGAAGGCGACCAAGGAGGGGAAGGAGTTTGACTTTTTGCGTGACAAGGAAATCCCCGAAAAGGCCACCGCCGCTGAAAAGGCTACCTTGACGGAGCACAATGCCACCGCCGCCACCCTGCGCCAGTTCTTGGCTGACGCCCCCGCCGCCCAAACCCCAGAACTCTTTACCTCACTCGCCCTCTATGCGGCACGCGGCCTCTATTCCGAGAAGGCGGGAGTAACTAATGCGAAAGAGGTGGCCACTCTCACCAAGCAGGTGAAAGACTTGCAGGCGGAACTGGCCACCGTGAGAAAGGCGGGCCGCACCGTGCCTGCGGGCGGAAAGGTGAGCGGAGGTGGCGGACCTGCCGCACCTGCCAAGGATGAGGGCAAGGAAGATGATGTGGAGAGTATTGTGGGTGGATTGCGGGCAAAGCTGGAGGAGGAACAATAATTTAGAAAGATAACACTATGCCCAACTTAACTCAACTCATCCTCGACAAAATCAACATTCTCGGCCAAACTGAGGCTGCTGCCTATTTTGGCGCCCCTCAGCCCACCGTCTCACTCTGGCAGAAGGGCACCATCTCCAAGCAACTCGCCGCCGCTCAAAAGGTGCTGGATGAATACATCGCCCAAGAGAAGGCTAATGCGCCCGCAGTCGCAATCCCCGAGCCTGTTCTCACTACCCCAAGCGAGCCTCTCACTGACTTGGGGCAGGGGAAAGTCACCATTCTCATGCCGGTTTATCGTTCAATTGCTTGGCAGACCCACGCCACCCTCTTCCGCAACTACGCCTTTTATGGGCCGGAGAAGGTTGAGGTGGCCCACTGGCCGGGAACCTTAGTGGACCGCGCCCGCAATATCTTAGTGGAACGATTTCTCAAGAGTAAGTCGGAGTGGGCGATTTTATGTGACAGTGACGTGGTGCTCCCCTGCGGGAACGCCTACATCATCAACAACGTTTTTCACGCCCGCCTCCCCGAGCCTCTGGCCTCCCGCAATGCGATTTCCCGCCTCATGTCCCACGACCCTAAGTACCGGGTGGTGGGGGCGCTTTGCTACGTGAAGGGCGATCCCAAGGTCACGGGCAACAAGATGAGCGGGCGAGCGATGTGCTCGGAGGCATACGATAGTGATGCCGCCAACCGCGAATTGCATCAACCCAACAAGGAGTGGGGGCTGCGCAAGCAGGACTGGTTTGTGGGCATCAATTTCTGCCGTGTTCACCGCAGTGTATTTGAAGAGATGGCGCGGAATGCGGACAAGCTTCCCGGCTTCGCCTCCAAGCGCCCCAACGGCCCACGCGGCTTCTTCCACCGCAACGACCCCGACAGCGGGGAGGACGTGAGTTTCTGTGCGCGGTGCAAGCAGTTGGGAATAGAACTTATGTGTGATACAGGTTTAATTTGTGGACATTCCGATGGGGAACAAATTTGGTGGCACTATAATACAATATGAAGGGCAGTGGAGTCATATATTGTATAGAATGTGAAAATGGCAAGAGGTATGTAGGGTCCACTACTGACATAGCTACAAGAAAGAAAAACCATTTTAGTACACTAAAGATCAACAAACATTTTAACAGTCTCTTACAAGAAGATTTTAATAGATTAGGAGAACAGGCATTTAGGGTGTATATACTAGGCGGATATGAGATAAATAATCTTATTGATATGGAGCGCCTATGGATTAAAAAACTAAAAAGCGATGATCATTCCACTGGTTATAATCTATTGAGTCCGACAAAAGACAATACACATTTTATATGGGCTAGATCATCTAGGGAAAAATTATCTTCTTCATTAAGGAAAAGACCTCCTTTTACTGAACAACATCGCCGCCATTTATCTGAGGCCAATAAAGGAAAACTTACACCATTGAAACAAGCCCAAATAGCAAGACTAGCAAAAAAGAGAAAAGGATTAAAACTTTGGGGACCACAAGACATTGAGAGATTGTCTAAAGATAACTCAGGTCAAGGCAATCCTTTTTTTGGAAGAACACATTCAGCAAAAACAAAGGCATTGATCTCTGCGGCTAGGAAAGGAAAGAAATATTGGTGCCGAAACCCCATAGAAAGAAGTCGAAAGATTAGTCAAGCCTTGCGCGTTGTAACAGAACCGAAACAAAAGATTTTTAGCTTAACTTCACCATCTGGAGAAGTTATAACTTTTAAGGGCATACGAGAATTTTGCAGGACACGCGGATTGCATAGATGGCCCATCAAGTGCTTAATAGATAATAATGGAAAAAGAAAACAATATCTTGGATGGAAACCTGCTCCATTCCAACAACTCGCCCCCGCCGCCTAATCCCGTGGAATCTCCTCCTAAACCCGCCACCACGCGGCTTTGTCCTCCTGCCTTGCGGCAGGCCGCGATAGACGATTCCTTTGACCTCTGCCAAGCCACTTTTGCGGAAAGCACCCCGGAAAGCCTGCCTACGAGAACTGAACTTTTGCAAGTATTAGAGAAGATTCAGGACAACCTCAAGCCCTTCACTTCGGATAAAAAAATCACATGAAGATGCTATATGCCATTGGCCGATTTTTCCGCCTCCCGTATGATATTCTGGCGCAACTTCGGTTGACCAATCATTATCTATGCGAACTCAAAGAGAGAGTTAATGATTTGGCCTGTCGGCCCCACATCCAAGTGAGGAGCGTATAGCATGGGCGACAAGAACTACTTCAGCGTGGTGCGAGAGAACGCACCTGATCTCTCGGGCTTCTATAATCCACCCGACCCATGGAATTATGATGATATTCTTAAGTTCTCATTTTGTACCAATGTGCTTGTGCGTGACACGCACATTGTGGGCGGCAAAGAGAATTGCGTGGACGCGGTGCGGGGGAGCAGTTATCACATTCTGAGTTGTATCTTGATTTGCCGTGGTACTGCCGCTATAGTTTTTAAGGGGGCGATTGAAGGATGGGCTGTTACTAACTGTATCATCGAATCATGCGGCTCGACCGACGTTGAGGTGGGACAATTTGACAACTATTGGTATCCCTTCCGTCTACCCACCTCCTACGGCCTCGTGCGAGGCACCCGCACTTCGACCGGAACTCCCGTGCGCGTCACTTGTTGGAATGCGACTAAGCCCGAGGTGGATGGAAATGTGGTTGTAACCAAGGTGCCATGGCTAGTGTGGTTTAGTTATTTCTGTTTTAGGTATTTGCAAGTCCGCCTCACGGGTGAGGTTCCTTGGGTTTGGAAATATGACCCGCCCCAAACCCCCACCCGCAACGGCGTTCCTCAATAATTCCCCTCTATGAAATTCAAGATCGTTCAATTATATCAACTCCACTCCGCCCTTACCACCCTTGACCGGGATGCTCCTACTGCCACCTCTACCCAGCCGATTCCCTTCGATCTCGATGGCAAAGACCTCTACACGCTGGGGCGCAACATTCGCCTAATCGTACAGGAACTTCGCCATTTTGAAGAGAAGCGGGTCTCTATGCAGAAGGATTTGGGCGAGCCGCCGGCCAAGGAGGTGGAAGAAGCTATAAAAACGGCTTACGCTTCCAAACAAAAGGAACTAGAGGCCAAGTTGAATGAGATGGGGGAGGCAGAGGTGGAATTAGATTTGCGCCCCTTCACCCTTAAGGGACTCGGCCTCGACCAGTCTCCCGCTCGCAACAAGATTCCCGCTGAACGGTGCCTTGCGGTTTTGATTGAGCACGCGCTCTTAGAGGAGCCGAAATAAACTCTATAATTTTCCCATGAACTCAAATGCTTGTTGTGCCTCGCGGGAGGCGGAAATCCCGCATGAAACTAATCGTCTTGCTCAAAATATTGAGCGCCTTGCAAAGACCGTTGAAGAGTTGTCTGTTCGTATGCAATCAACGCTAAGGGCGGAGCCTATTGTTCCCACTCCAGAGAAATTAGGGACAAAATCATCTTCGCCATCTGCTTCTTTGGCGGTTGGTTTGAATGATGCTAACAACAAATTATCTTCTCTAACTGATCGCATAAGCGATTTGATTAATCGTTGCGAATTGGGTGGATAAATTTAATTAGTGAAAATCCTTGATTCTGGGGTGGCGGTACTCGTCAACGACACCCACGCCTCCCGCTGGGTGGAGCAGAATGATGGGCGGTTGGACATCGCCCTTTCCCTCCTCACTCCCTTCCGCCATCTCATTCCAAAAGGTGGCGCCGTCATTGATGCGGGCGCCATGATTGGGGACCACACCATCACCTACGCGCAGTGGGTGGGGCCAACGGGCATTGTCCACGCCTTCGAGCCTCTCTGGGCCGCCTTCGTTTGTCTCTGCCACAACCTCACTGCCTATCCGTGGGTGGCCCCCTATTGTCTCGCCCTGGGGGACAAGAATGCGATTGTGCGCATCCATCGTGACGAGAACGCGGGCCGGTCTTGGATTGGGGAGGAGGGGGTAGAGGTGCCGATGATGACCCTTGATATTTTCCAACCCGGCCGCCTCGACTTCCTAAAGATCGATGCGGAGGGGTGTGAACCTGCCATTCTGCGCGGGGGGCGGCAGATCATCGCCAAGTTCAAGCCTGCCATCTTGATTGAGGTGAACAACTTCATGCTGGCCAAGCAGGGGGAGACCGCGACCACCCTCCTTAACCTGCTGGACAACTACGGCTACACCTACCGCGTGGCACAGGAGGGGTTGATGCCTGAACCCCTGCCGCCCAAGGGCGAGTTGCCCATCCAGTGTGACCTAATTTGTATCCATAAAACGAAAATCTAACCCATGCCTCTCTCCGACCCCCGCATCACCACTTTCCGCGACACCAAAGACTACGCCACCAAGATTGACGCCATCATTTCTTCGGTTCGCCCCTTCCGCGAGGATGAACAGTACGCCGCCTTGCAGAAGAAGGCGATAGAAAGCTGGCCTGCGGTTGCCAAACGCATCATCCTTTTCAACCAGCCCGAAGATTTGAACGGTTGGACCGCGCCGGGGGTTTTCTGTGTCATGCCCGACCAGAATCCGCCCCAAATCAAGCAGATGATTGCTTGTGCCAAGGATTTGGAGCCACAGTATATCGTGGCCATTTGCAATGCCGACATCACCTTAACCGCCCCCATTGCCAAGATTCCCAAGGCCGTTTTTGAGCACAAGTTGGTCACGTCTTGGGGCTGCACCTCGCTGCGCTATACTTTTGATCCTGCCAACCCCCTCGGGTTCCAAGCCTCCACGCCTGCTCTTCTTGCCCGCCCCCCCGACTATGGGCTAGACTTTTTTTGCGCTCCCGCCCGCATCTGGCAGATGTGTTTGGCGGAGGTGTCGGGAGTGCTCACGCTGGGGCGCTCCCCGTGGGATAACTGGGTGAATGGATGGTTCCGGGGCCGGGTGGACCCTGCCCGCTATTTCGACATCACGGAGTGGCGTTGTGTCTTCCACCCCAAACATGGGCGGGGGCGGTTGGAACCGTTGCCACCCTTGCCGCAACTGGAGGTGGCGGCAGCCCTGAGCCACGCGCCCCATCCGGGCGGGGTGCCGAGGCTCAAGTTCAATTTACCGACATGAGACCAAGACCGACAGAGGAAAATACGCAAGATAAATGGAGGGAACACTTTGGGTATGATCTTTTAGAAGATCAGTTTTTATGGGATTTTGAACGGTGGTGGAGACGTACTATGTGGAAACGGTTTATTTGGGCTTCGATCAAACACCCAATCCAAGCCTTTCCTAAGTGGTGGAAATTTTTGCTATTTCCTAAACCTTCTACAACTGTCATACATCTTTGGGGAGGTAAGGCATGGGTAGAAGCAGAAACTCCCAAAAAAATGGATATATTAAACTTATCATATCAGTGTCCATTTGATTGGGGTATTGATCCCGGAACAAGATGAACGTAGAAATCTTTATTCGCTCCTTCCGCCCTGACCGCGAGTGGCTCGCCTACTGTCTCCGTTCGATTAGGAAGCACGCCCGTGGCTTCTCGGGGGTGACGGTGGCGGTCCCCGAGGCGGAACTGGACGACTTCCTGCCCCTCGAATCCTACCACACGGCGGATGGGGCGCGAGTTCTGATGAAGCGGTACTTCCGCGTACAGGACAAGGGCTTCATCTTGGCCAACCTCATGGCCTGTTATGCCGACACATACTGTCCGCAAGCGGACTTCATCCTCTACACCGACTCCGACTGCCTCGTCACCCAAGACATCACCCCCGCCACCTATTTTACCGGAGACAAGCCCCAACTGCTCTTCCGCACCTTCGATTCGCTGAGGAAACAGGGGCAACCCTATTCAGATGCGGCTTGCTGGCAGGGGCCGGTGGAGCGGGCGCTGAAATTCCCCGCCCCCTATGAAGTCATGGCCCGCCACCCTGCCGTGCATCCCCGCGCCCTCCTGCGGGAATTTCGGGATCACATGGAAGTGGTGCACGGCTGCCCCTTCTACGATTATGTGCTTTCTTGTGGAAACAACCCGCTCGGCTTTGCGGAATTTCCCACCCTTGGCATGTTCGCCATGCACGCCCACCCCGACTGGTACGACCTGATCGACGTGAGCGGGTGGACTATCGAGCAAGTGAAGGCGAAATACAAGCGGGAGATGACCCAGCAATGGAGTCATGGGCGGAGCGGGGATATGTATCAACAACAGAGGAGATTCTGTGAGCAGGTGGTGGCATAATTATGCAACTCATTGATGTTTCCTCTATTGTACGCGCTCCAATTTTGTAGGTCCGACCGCACCCAAGCCATGGGGCTGGCGCGGCTGATTGCCGACCTCCAACCCGAGCCCACGGAGGAGTTGGGCTTTATGTTCTGTCCCAAAGCCGACACAAATGTGGACTTGGCGGTGGCGGAGTACGTATGTCAGAAATTTCCCTACACCTGCATCTATCATTGCTCCACCCAACTACAGGGGTGGCCGCGTGGCCCTAATGCGCAAGTCCATGAGATTTACCAGAAGTTCTATAGCTTGACCCACACTAGGCGGGAGGAATTTGGGTATTGTGCGATTTTGTTGGGTGAGCCGGATTGTGTGCCCCTAACTCAAGATTGGTTCCTGAAACTCCAGTGGGAGTGGCACAATTGCGATTGGGACTGGCCGGGTGGCAACCGGCAGCAGGTCTTGGGGTGCTGGCTGACGGGGGACGATTCCACCTGCGGCAGCCCCCATATCAACGGAAACTGCATGTTGGGGCCGAGTTTTGGAGATGTCTATTCCGCCTTCAAGGGCGGCACCCACCACGGGGCGTGGGATACGACCCACAGCCAAGCTATGATGCGATTTGGCCGCCCCTCCAAGTTCATTTATTCCGCCTACCGCCTTGACTCGCCGGAAACCCCGATACCAGATTGCGCGGACTTGTGGAAGCCGAGAATGATGCACGGCAGCAATCCCCTCGCCAATGTGCCGCTCTCGACCGTCTATCTGCATGGTTGCAAAAGCATGAAGGCACAGCAATGCGTGCGGGAGAAGTTTGGGTTGGGCGAACCTCCTCCCCCTCCGCCCCGTGAGCGCATTGTGCCGGTGCCTATTATCAAGAGGACATAAACCCATGCGCCCCGCCCCGGAATCCTTTTACCCGCTTATTTCCCGCCTCGATCTGCCCGTCTTTCTGAATACCCACGGATTGGTCGGGGAAGGGGCGGAGGTGGGCACCTATTACGGGGAGTTCGCCCTCCAGATTTTGGGGGCATGGCAGGGAAAGCGGCTCTACTGCATTGATCCGTGGCGGGCGCAAGACCCCGCCGTTTACAAGGACGGGTGCGCTGCCGTGGACTGGGAGGCGGTTTATGGGCAGGTGCGGGCCGTGCTGGGTAAGGATAAGCGGGTGAAAATCATGCGGATGCTCTCAGAAGAGGCTGCCTGCGAAATCCTGCCCGATTCGCTTGATTTTGTCTATCTCGACGGCAATCATTCTTATCACTCGGTTAAGGAGGACTTGAGAGCTTGGTGGCCCAAGATTAAATCGGGCGGATTATTGGGCGGCCATGATTTTTATTCCCGCCACGACTCAGCCCAAGACTGCGGGGTGCTAACTGCGGTGTGGGAGTGGGCGGAGCGGAGCCGGTCGGGGGTGCGGCCTTGGGTGACGCCCTGTACATCATGGTGGTTTTGGAAGGAATAAACCATGCTGCTTTGTGTCCATAGTTACCCCGGCGCGAACCACCTCATTCCCTACCACCTCCCTTACTGGCAACGGGCGGGATTCGACCCGATTATCGGCATCGGCACCACGGGTGGAGGGTGTCAATGGCCGGGCGGAATGCAGTCGGTGGAAATCGGGCGCAACACCTACATTGCGGGCGATGCCCTGCCCCGCCGCTTGGTGGATACGGCGGCCTACCTGCTCGCCCTTCCCGGCTGGGAGCACGCCGCCATCATCGAATATGACACTGTGATTTTCAAACCCCTGCCTGTCCCGCCTCCCGGCCTTGCCATGGTTAATTGCGTGGGGCCGCAACCCGGACATCGCAAGGGCACCTACGGCTACCATAATCCATGGCTGGCCAACCGGGCAACATGGGCGAGGGTGGTGGAGTGTGGGCGACAGATGTTGGTGGAGGGCGATATTGAGGGCGGTTCCCCGGATTGCTTCATCGGGTGGCTGGCAGAGCGGTTTGGGATTCCGATTCATGGCGATCTTTTTAAGCTTTACACGCAGAACACCATCAACCAATCTGGGGTGGAAGCGGCGAAATTCGCGTACCGGAGCGGCTGGCACGCGATCCACGGCTTGAAAAATATATCTATCTTACAACAGGTTATCGCATGAGTTACTACAGCCAGAACGACGAGGAGCGGGTTATCTTGGAATACTTCGGCGCCAAGCCGGGGCGCTTTCTTGACGTGGGGGCGTTTGATGGCATCGGCTTTTCCAACACGCGCAAGTTGTTGGAGAATGGTTGGTCGGGCGTGTATGTGGAGCCGAGCGCGGAGAATATCTTGAAGTTGATTAAGAATAGCGAGCCCTATGCCGACCGGGTGCATATCGTGCAAGCGGCGGTATCTTGCGAACGGAGATTGGCCCGGTTTTACATTGACACCACCCCGGATAGAAAATGGTCCACTACCATCAATGAGGCACTTTTCAAGGAAGGATCGGTCAGGAGTCCGTTGGCTATGAATATGTGGGCGACAGTCATCCGCATGGTCGATTTGAGCTTCCTTGGACCATACGACTTCATCTCTCTTGATGCCGAGTGGGAGGATATGGGCATTCTCCACCAAATGACCTTAGGGTGTGGATATGAAATGCTTAATGCCTGCCGCATGATTTGCATTGAGCCACGAGATGAAATAGAGCGCAAGCAAATGCGGGGATGGTTGGAAGCCGCTGGATTTAAGCATCATTGGGACACGCATGAAAACCTATTAATGACCAAGCCATGAAGACACTCGATCAGATTGCTTGCGAACAGGGCACCGACCGCGCCTCCAACGGCTGGCACAGTTATTGCGTGACCTACGACGAACTTTTCTCGCCCCTGCGAGATCAGCCAATCACCATTCTTGAGATGGGGGTGCTGGGCGGAGCGGGGATCAGGATGTGGAACGAGTATTTTATCCACCCAGAAACCAAGATCATCGGCATCGACATCCAGAATTATGGCGGCGCGATTCCCGACAGCCCAAGGGTCTCGATCAGGATGGGTTCCCAATCCGACCCGGCATTCGTGGGCCGGCTGCCGGGAAATTTCGACATTGTGATTGATGACGCGGGGCATTTTGCCTCCCAGCAAATCACGGCCTTTGGCTTGCTCTGGCAACGCGTGGTGCCGGGTGGGTTCTATGCCATTGAGGATTTGCACACCGCTTGGTCGCCCCAGCATTGCGACTCCGCGATTACCATCATGCAATTCCTAGAAAAGATCATGGAAGAGATGCAGGACCATGCTGGGGCGGAGGGGCGGGCCAAACCCAATCTCGGAGATAGATGGCATTCCATTGACCAAATCATCTATAGAAAAGGGCTGGCGGTCTTTCGCAAGAGGTAAACATATGATTACGTCCATCACCCAGCACAACGTGGCCACTGTTCATGGCCCCCACTTTCTGCAATGGATAGGGCACCTCAAGGGCACTCCGGCTAGCGGCATGGAACTGGGAACCCTTTTAGGAGAGAGCGCGGAGTGGATGCTTAAAAATATCTTCACCCATCCAGATTCCTCTTACCTGTGCGTCGATACCTTCGGGGGGTCGGTGGAACACGGCGGGACGGAGAGCGATTGGGCTGAGTTGGAAGCCTCCACCCGCGCCAAGTTGTCCGCCTACCCGCAGGCCGTTGTGTGCAAGAACCGTTCTGCTGATTGGATGAAAATATGCCCGGAGGGGTTGGATTTCATCTTCATTGACGCCGCGCACGATTCGCTTAATGTGTTGCGTGATTCGGTGCTGGCCTTCGACTTGCTGAAGGTGGGAGGGACGCTTTGCTGGGACGATTATGGGTGGAATGTCATGCCTGATCCGCTCGACTGCCCCAAGGTGGCGATTGACTCCTTTTTGAATATCTATTCCCGGCAGATTGAGGTGCTGGGTAAGGGTTGGTTGGTGGCTGCCAAGAAAATCCATGACGCTTGACCTAAAAGGGCTTGAAGAATTAGCTATGTGGTCGCAGTGGCAAGAGGTGGTGAAGAACTCTCTGCCCAACTTCTGTGCCGACCGGATTTATGTGGAGCAACTCAGC
>Ga0187886_1000938_pt1 | contig 29663 bp, 22 predicted proteins | sample June2016WEW_20_1_FD_133001 | JGI IMG/M metagenome (GOLD analysis project Ga0187886, IMG submission 133001) | Peatland microbial communities from SPRUCE experiment site at the Marcell Experimental Forest, Minnesota, USA - June2016WEW_20_150 | ecosystem: Environmental > Terrestrial > Soil >...
GCAAGAATGTCCATCAGGGTACCGGAACATTATACATACAAACACTTTTAGGCAGAGGTGCAATAACCGGATTAAACTTTATGCACCATGGTCCGTTGATGCCTAAAAGTTCTATCGGCCATCACTTCCATACCAATTCAGATGAAATGTTTCTGATCCTGGATGGTGATTGTGAATTTACTGTTAACGGACAGACTGCGCTGGTCAAAGGGCCTGTTGGTGTTCCCTGCAAGTCGGGGAATTCGCATGCAGTATACAATCCTACTAGCAAACCCGTCGACTGGGTGAATTTCAATGTGGCCGTTGTAAACCCTGCTGAAGCAGCAGGATACGGCCCTGCAGCAGGGGGCGGAGGTTTCCAGCGAAGGGGTGCATACAATTATTCAGCCGATCCGACCGGACTATTTGAGACTGCTGATGACCGCGTTGGAGCAACTCTCGAAAAGAAGCCGACATTTATTTATACCCTTCAGCTGACAAAAGATTTATTACGCCCGGTAGTTAACATGGATGGCGGTAAAGATACAGTATTCTACAGAAGGGCTCTGGGACATGGTTCATTTGAATCAAACTGGGCTTTTGTTGATCATCTGCTGATTCCGGTTGGATCTTCTGTTGGAAGACACTTTCACTCAGGCGTCGACGAGGTCTATTTCGTCATTAAGGGAAAAGGGAAAGTTCACGTGAATGACGAATGGGCCGACATCGCCTATGGTGATGCTGTCCCGGTACGAGCCGGTGAAATACATTCACTTGAGAGTTCCGAAACCGATCCGCTTGAATTGATAGTTTACGGTGTTGCACTTGAAAAAGGGAAACTCGATGTAACAGATGTGCCGCTGACAATGGCAAAACTTCAGATGTTTTTTGAAGTTGAACCGGTTAATTTTGAAGCTTTTGAGAAGAATTATATTGATGTTTATGTAGTTGCTTTGAGAAAACAAGTCGGGTATATAGGATCAAGGCTTCTTCGTCGTTTCCCGGATGATGTGTCAAAGAGAGTTGGTTCCCCGGAAACAAAGTTCACTTATGAAATGGAGCTTTTATTCGATACTGAAGAACACAGAGTGATGTGGACAAAAACCAAAGAACACGACTATGCATGGGCGCAAACTTCAGCTATGGCAAAATCATATCAGTGGTTTGGCTATGATATCGTAGGAATGGACCAGGTGGGTGATCCTCTTGGCAAGAGAAATGTTACAATTGAAAAGCAATAAATAAATACCAACAAAAACTATATAAATTATTAAAATTATGAAAAGGACTTTGACAAAAAAACTTATCTTCCCGGGTCTTCTGGTTTTGATCGTTATTCTACTGGCCCAGTGCACATCAGCACCAGAGTGGCAAAAGAAAAACAACTACCTTATTAAACAATATTCTTTGACAGAAAGGCAACTTGCCGGTCTTCCAAAAACAAATGTTGTTTCAAATCTTCAAGCCGGAAAGGTTACAACCCTTGACAGCATTGCAAACACAGTTCTGTATGCTGGCGTAAATGCTAAAATCTATTGGGGAACCGGTACAATGGCATGTATTCTCCAGCTTGAACCAAATGCAAAAATTCCTGAAGAAGTTCTTCCATCAGAACAATTTTTATTTGTTCTGGAAGGATCAGTAGATCAGGTTATTAATGGATCACCTATTACTATGATCTCAAGAAAAAGAGAAGAACCTGATGGAACCCATAGCGCTACACCGAGAATTGATTTTGTATATCTTGAAAAAGGGAGTAAAAGCGCTATTAAAGCCGGTCCTTCCGGTGCAAAATTGCTTGCAGTTTACAGCCCGGTACGTCTTGACTACCTTCAAAAAGCAGGTGTAAAGAATGTTCCTGCTCAATCAGTGGATCTTCCAACCACTCAGGTTCCGAATGTAAAACCCAATCTGGTATATGATTTATATGAGTTTCAGCTGACAGCACTTACTGCAGGAGCAAACTCAAGACTGGTTACAGGTAAGAATACCCAGGTGAGTTTTATTTCGATGGATCCGGGAGCACTCTTCGACCGTCATGTACATCCTGAAGAACAGATGATGCTTGTGCTGCGCGGAGGATGTAATGAAATTCTCCTCGATGGGGAACAGAGCATGGCAAAAAATAATGTAGTTCTGATCCCGGGCAATATGGTTCACGGCGCAAAAGTCGGTGATCTTGGCTGCGATGCGATAGATATTTTTTGGCCTGCAAGAGCAGACTATGCTGAAAAAGAAAAGGCAAGACTTGATGCATACCATGTCATTATTCCTGAAGATGCCAAATTGGACTTGTTTATCGACGGTACAAAAACAAAACCGGGACTGACTTTCAGCGAAGGGCCTAAATGGATGAACGGGAAAGTTTATTTTTCGAATATGTACTTCGACCAGAAATGGACCGGAAGCCCGAAAAAAAGTTCAACAGTTGAGTTGGATCCAAATGGAACTTACAAGTATATTACTGAAGGTAAAATGCAGACAAACGGACTCTATCCGTATAAAAATGGCAACCTTCTTGTTTGTGATATGCTGGGTCACAGGGTTATTGAGATGACGACAAAAGGACAGGTTGTTAAGGTACTTGCCGATAAATATGATGGAAAGTCACTCGATGGACCAAATGATATTATAACAGATGCAAAAAGTGGTATTTATTTCACTGACCCTCAATTCACTATGGAAGCTGTGAAATTCCAGCCGGGAAGGGCTGTTTATTATCTTTCACCTGCGGGCAAGCTGACCAGACTCCTCGAGCCTAATGCATTTGCCATGCCTAATGGAGTTGTATTATCCCCTGACGGCAAAACTCTGTTCATCAATAATACTTATGATGATGAAACATGGTATCCGGTTAAAAGCGATAAGAAGAATTATATCTGGGCATATGATGTAAATCCTGATGGAACTATAAAAAATGGTCGCCAGTTTGCAAAATTATTCCTGACTGAAAACGTACTTAACAGAAAGGGCAAGTCGACAAGCGCCGACGGAATGGCTATTGATAAACTGGGCAATCTTTATGTTGGAACCTATTATGGTGTCCAAATCTTCAACTCAAAAGGAGAATTCGTTGGTATGATAAACGTACCGTCATTCCCGGTTAGCCTCTGCTTTGGTGATAAAGACATGAAAACCCTGTATATTGTCAGTTATAACTGGGTTTACAAGATCCGCACTAACATGGAGGGATTTGTTCAGTATTTATAATCAACAGAACTTTTTCGGTTTTAATAAACCGGGAAACACTTAATAAAAAACAGCCACTATGCAATTCATGGCGGCTGTTTTCTTCTTTTGTTATCTCAAAGATTAATAATCTGTCGACTAACATTCTCGTGTTACATTTCTAATAGCTTCCATTCTCAGCCTTTCCTTAAGTTGCGTCAGGTAAAAACTCCTGGAAGCTACATGTGCCCAACGATTCAACATGACCATTGGGCTTGGTAAGGTCCTGAATAAATGAATAGAATCAATTCTTTTGATATTCAGGGTTTAAATTTATTTAAAAAGCTATAGGGTTTCAGCTTGTTGCTGCACCTTTGACTTTCATCCTTATTCTGTACAATCCTTTGCTTGCGGTGATATACAGACTTTTGAAATCTTTGCCTCCGAAACATATATTGGCGGTCCAACCTTCAGGGACAGGAATATTTCCGATTTTTCCCCCGATTTTATCAAATACTGTGACACCTCTGCCTACAAGATATAAATTTCCATCCGAGTCAATTGTCAGTCCGTCAGAACCCATTTCGCAGAAAAGCTTTTTATCCGAAAGAGAACCGTCAGCATTAATTGAATAAGACCAGGTTTTCCGGCCCTGCATATCGGTAATGTAAAGAGTTTTGCCATCAAGTGTTCCGATAACCCCATTCGGCTGTAAGAGATCGTCAACTATACGTACAACAGTTTTATGATCGGGTTTTAGGTAATAAACACACTGTTTATCCTGTGTCATCGTTTTATGTTCCCAGTAATTTCGGACAAAGAACGGATCACTGAAATAAAGTCCTCCATCAGGAGCGATCCATACATCATTTGGTCCGTTATATCTGTGTCCATCGAATGATGCGGAAATTATTTCAACCTTTTTCTGAGGAGTGATCATCCACAATTCGCCTTTGTCATCTGCACAGGTCCAGAGATTTCCTATTCTGTCAAATGCCATCCCGTTCGAACGGCCGCATGGTTCCATATAGGTTGAGATACCTGTTTTCTCGCTATATATTAGAATCTTGTTGTTTGGCTGATCGGTGAAATAGATATTACCCTGTTTATCAGCAGTGGGCCCCTCGGTGAATGAAAATCCGTCAGCTACTTTTTCAAGTTTGGCACCATCAGCAATAATGTTGTTCAGAGCCTGGTCCTGAGCCGGAGAATTCAACGAAATTGTAATAACGAGTATAATAAGCAAAAATGATTTTTTCATGGTAGAAGTATTAGTTTAATATGTTAATTATACATTATCTGATTTTCCTTTATTACATTCTTAACAGCTTCTTCCCCAAGTCTTTCTTTAAGTTGTGTAAGATAGAGGCTTCTTGGAGTGACATGCCTGTCCAATGATTCAATATGCCCTCTTGGTGCGGTGAGATCCTGCAGGGGTGCATTAAATATAACAGCATCTACTCCGATATGTCCGAAAGAATAGTTATTCGCAGTTGGTGGACTCTGACACAGAAAATCACCCTCGCAATTCCAGAATATGATATTAGCGCCAGCCCAGCCAATGGGAAAATCTTTCCAGAATCTGGCTGTCAAAGGCGCTTTTACGTTGTCATAGAGGACCCCGTTTACCCATCTGTTGTGGGGTTCGCTTGTGGAGTAAGGGTTAACTGCCTGGCAGTCGAGGTAAACATTACCACTTGCCTCGGATCCCTGCAGAACAAATGAATGTCGTCCTTTCTGTGAAAAACACTTTTGTACAAGGCATAACTGGCCATTCATCTGGTAAATAAATCGCCTACCTCCCATTCTGACAGATACAGGCTCCCTTGATTCACAATCCTGCACTGTTATCCATTTTGAACCTGCATTGCTTTGTATTACACTGGTGACAAAGTGAAGAGCACTGATATTCCTTACCCATACATTCTTCGAATTGGAAATAATTATAAAGTTATTAAGGTGATTTTCGTCAGAAAAATACTCATTCCCTTCATACCGGGTTTTTGGGTCTTCAAATGATGGACGATCCATATTCCCATAAGCAACTGTCCTGACTGAAGGATTATACTCTGATACTCCGCGCAGGTTTTCAATTCCTACCTGATCAATGCGCTCATCGTTGTATTTGAGAATCTCTCCTCCGCCCCAACGAGTATCTATGGCAGTGAAAATGGTTGCATCAATGGTAATTGTATTTCCCTTGATATCGACAATTATTCTGTCATAGGTAATATTAAAAGGTCTCCATCTGCTTCTGCCTGCACCAACACTGTCTTCACCAATAGCCTTTATCCAGTCCTGATTACCAATACGCCTTACCAGAACCTTGTCTCCCACTTTAAATCCTTTGGCTGATACTACATTAAAACTACGGGCACCAACCGGTACATACTTTTCAGTAATTATCTGTTTTGTTTCTTCCTGCGGGGCTATAGCTGAAGTACCATTTATGTTTATAAGTCCACCTCTGAAGGCCTGTCTTTCTTTTGGTATTTTACCAATAAGAATGGTTCCGATATCACTCATCCCTTCTCCCCTAAGCACAATACCCGACGCTTTTACATAAATCGGTTTCTCAAGTTCATATTCACCCATTTTCAGAAGCACAGCGCCTCTGAATCCTGAAGCGTCAGGAGGGAGGGCAGAAACACTGTCTATTGCTGCCTGGATATTTACTGAATTGTCTCCCATTACCGGCCAGACAATTTTTTTGATCGCTACATACGGAATAGGTACACCTCCGCCTTTATACCCGGCATTGGAAAAATCAGGGATTTTATTACCCAGGCTGTCAGCGACATATACCAGTCTGCCATTGGTGCCGGGATATACCAGGGATGTTGTCGGTGGAATATCCTGGAGCTGGATATTACTTCTCAAAACAGGGTTATCGGTGTTGACAGATCCCTGTTTATCAGGTTTGCCTGTAATTCCGTTGATAAAGAACATCAACACAGCAAAAGAAAAAACAAAAATGTTCATGGTAAAATTGAATTATGAAGTTAAATTAATCAATTAAAAAGCTTTTGTGCAAAATCATGAAGGATATATAGAACACCTTAAACATATTGTTATATAAAACGCCTGTCCGCCACCCATTGACAAGCCTGCTATTGCCCTGTGATCACGGTCGGGAATTGTCATGAAGCATGAATCAATTACCGGAAGCCAGGATTTTTATCTCTGCAGTTTGGATTCCATCGGAAAAAGCTTTCAGATTTATCTGCCCGGGCTGGTTTCCAGCCCTTATTATCACCTGGCATCTGCCCTGATATGCTTTCCGTACGGGTTTTGTGAAACTTTGATTTCCCAGTGGATCGGAGCTGCACACACCTATTATCTTTCCTTGTCCTTCGACCTCAAAGTTGATTTGGTTCCTGGCAGTTGGGTTTCGAAGGCCTTTGCTGTCGAGGATTTCCACAGTCACGTAGCAAAGATCCTGACTATCAGCTTTAATTGTATTCCTGTCAGCAGTTAGTGATATTTTCTGAGGATTCCCTGTAGTTTGCAGCTCACATGTGTTTATCTCTTTCCCATTCCTGTAGCCTACAGCATGTAAAATTCCTGGAGCGTACGCCACCTTATATTCGGCCGTAAACCGGGTTTCCCGGTTTGTCTTCATCCTCCCCAGTGATTTCCCATTGAGGAAAAGTTCTACCTCTTCACAGGAGCTGTAAGCTTTTATTTCCATTGTCCTGCCTTCATATTCCTTCCAGTTCCAATTGGCAACTTCATCCGGCCATGACCACTGGCTTTCAACCTTTGTTATCGGATTAAGCTTGAAGTTAAGTTCCGGTGACTTTACAAAGATTGAAAGTTGATCAGGCTTCCAGAGGGCATCCCTGTAAAATGACTGAGGTCTTTTCCATCCGCATATATCTAAGTCTCCGCAATATGCATGAATCCAGGGATAAAAGGTAGTCTTAAAAGGAAAACCGAGCCAGCCGATGCTTGCTTCACCCAGGTAATCGAAACCTGTCCAGACAAAATCTCCGATAACCCATGGATAGTCAATAACTGCCATCCAGTTTTCATAAGCCTGCATGGGAAATGATTCTGTTCCAAGCATGATTCTTTCCGGCAGTCTTTTATGGTCGCTTACATAATTATTGAGTGCATAATTATACCCGCTGACATCAAGTGCGGCGAAGTATGGATCTTTATCAGGAGTAGTAAAATTCACAGCAGAGGTAACAGGACGAGTGGGATCCATTTTTCTTACAAAATCTGCAAGAGTGCGTGCCAGTCCTGCACCTTCCGGTTTGCCTCTTTCCGGAATTTCGTTTCCAATACTCCACATTACCACTGAAAGATGATTCCTGTCGCGCATTATCATGCTGCTCATATCTTTCTGCCACCATTCATCAAAGTATAAGTGATAATCGTCTTTGTTTTTTTGTTCTTTCCACATATCAAATGCCTCATCAATAACCAGCATTCCAAGACGGTCACAAGCTTCCAGGAAAGCAGGAGATGCGGGATTATGGGAGCATCGGATGGCGTTAAAACCGCTTGCTTTCATAAGTCCGACCCTTCTTTCTTCGGCACGATCATAAGCTGCTGCTCCAAGTGGTCCATTATCATGATGCATACATCCGCCCTTTAGCAACAAAGGTTTGCCATTCAGCATAAATCCTTTTTCTGCACTTACTGAAATACTTCTTATGCCAAAAGTTATTTCAGTACGGTCGAACATTTTTGATCGTTTATTGCCTTTGACCGTGTATACTTCATTGATAACTGTATAAAGCGCAGGTGATTCAACAGACCATAATGACGGACTGGTTATATTCATGTCCTGGTTAAATTCAATGCCTGATTTTCCTGATATTTTCTGCTTTGATTCCTTCATCACTACTTCGGTCCCGTCATTTTTCAGGATACGCGTCACAAGAAGAGCATTAATCTCATTAGGGAATTCATTCATAATACTCGTCTTAACATTGACCCTGGAATGATCACCAACAACTTCCGGTGTTGTTATGCAGGTGCCCCAATGATCAAAGTGCAATTGCCCGGTCGCAGTTATCCATATGTGGCGATATATACCTGATCCGCTGTACCAGCGGGTGTTTCGACCCTCATTTCTAACTCTTACAGCAAGAGTATTAAGTTTGCCGGCTTCGAGTTTTGAAGTCAGGTCATATGAAAAACTTGTATATCCGTATGGATGGGTTCCTAAAGATATTCCATTGATCCAGATATCTGCTATCATATAAATGCCATCAAACTGAATCCGGATACATTTCCCATTGATATCATTACCCACATAAAATGTTTTTCTGTACCATGCCGTTCCTCCAACCATATATCCTGTACTGGCACCACCAACAGCATTTGAATCAACCGGAGCATTGGTACCGGGAATATCTTCTATACTCCAGTCATGCGGGAGATCAATGGAGTGCCACAAAGAATCATCGAAATCATGCTTCTCTGCATCTTGTATATCTCCCAGGTGAAAGCGCCATGATGAATCGAATAATATTGAAGTACGCCCATTCTTATTGACTTTTAATTCATTTATTTTTTCAGATTTTCCTGTCATGCCAGAGAGGCATATTAAACTGCACAGAATTATTATGAACCCTGAAACCAGATTTTTAATTTTCATGTTTTTGACTATTATTTATGGTAAATGTACCAATTATGTCTGATACCCCTGAGTTTTCAGTCCAATATTATGGAAACCCGTTTTCTTTCGCAGAAGCTATTCCGGGTTTAAATATGTTACCGATTCTCATTATAAAGAGCACACTGAATTATACATCCCTTAAAAAAAGGCCTCACTTAAGGTATCTTTTTGATACGTTCCAGTGAGGCCAGGACAATTTTTTACGTCTTTAATTTCCTGTACTCAGATCAGATTACTTAATTGGAATTATTAATTGTGTCAATGAGTGTGCAGGAAAACTGTAACGAATGGTATTTCCTTTAAACTTCAGGTCTTTGGTTTTAATAGCTATTGCCTCATCGGTCTTGGTGTTGACAGCATCTATTGCCTTTCCGTTTACCTCATTAATAGTTGCACTTTCGGTAAAATTCCCGGATTGTAAAACTATATCTGCAGGAATGTCCTTTGTCTCATGCCTGTTGACAACATTTACTACCAGTTTCTTAGTTGAATCGTTTAATACAGCTGTTACGTCAAGATAAGGTATATCATTGAATACTTTATTACTGTACTTTTCGCAGCTGGTATAAACATTGAGAGCATTGCCGTAGCAGTTATTTGAATAAAGATAGAATGCATTGAACACAGCATTCCTGTAATCTCCGTCGGGGGAAGAGCCAACAAGACCGGAAATCATGGTAAAATTGGACATTTTAACTATATCCGCATGTCTGATGAAGGAGTTCAGATGCTGTGCAACCATTAATGATCCGGTAAGGGTATTGCCCCAGCCTGCAGACCACTCGTCGAATGAAATGTAAATAGGTCTTTTTGATCCTGATTTCATCATAGCTTTTTCAATCAGTGCTTTTACCATATCTATCTTTTGGTCCACATCAAGACCAAGGCACATCATGTTTGAGAAGCTCCGGTCGCCAGTTGGTAGTGCCTCAGTAGCATACCTATGTACTGAAAGATAATCAATACTGCCGGCCATATGTGTCAGTACATAATCGTTCCAGTCAATCCAGGCCATATCCGGCTTGTAATTTGAAGCACCGACTGCAACCAGCTTAATATTCTTATCCACCCATTGCATCAGTTTGCCTGCTTCGAGGGAGAACTTGACATAATCTTCTGCATTTTTCTGTCCCATCTGCCATGGTCCGTCGATTTCGTTTCCAAGCCCCCAGAATTTTACATTAAAAGGCTTTTCATTACCATACTTCCTCCTGAGATCAGAATAGTATGTTCCTTTTTCAACGTTACAATATTCAACCCAATGTCTCGCCTGGTCAAGTGTGCCTGTTCCCTCATTTATACAAATGAAATTTTCAGCTCCGATAAGGCTGCAAAATTTTGCATACTCATCAGTTCCCATCTGATTTGTTTCAATCTGATGCCATGCAAGGTCCAGTTTTGCAGGACGCTGATTTTTAGGTCCGATTCCATCCTCCCAATCATAGCCGGAGACAAAATTACCTCCCGGCCATCTGAGTGCATGTATTTTCAGCTGTTTAATAAGCTGAATAAAATCCTTCCTGAATCCGTTTTCATCAGCAAGAGGAGAAGAAGGATCATAAATAGGACCATATACGGCACGGGTAGGTTCAACAAAAGCGCTGTAAATGTTGGGATCAACTGCTCCTATTTTACGGTCAAAGTCAATTTTAATAACAGCAGGTTCCTGCGACAGCAGATTCCCGGAAAACAAACCGGACAAAACCATGCAATAGAGTAAGGGTCTCAGTTTTTTCATAGATAAATTTTTAAGTTGATTGATAAGTTAGGTTAATTAATATTTTTGTCAGATAATTACCTGCCAACTTTCCAGATATGAAATCTTAAAAAGATTCTACGCTTTAATATTCCAAACAAACATTTAAAATTAACTAAAATTAATCATCTGCAGTCCCTTTTTTTTTAAATTGATGAAAACCCATAACATCTGATTGCATTTCATCCGGGAAGGCACTCTGCGAATAAAAAGACCTCATTGAAGGTATCTATCTGATACGTTTCAGGGAGGTCCGTAATGGTATATTACTACAACTTAGCGCCTGTAATTACTTCTAAGTTATTTAAAGGGAATCACCAGCTGTGTAAATGAATGTGCAGGGAAAGTGTACTGAATGTTATTCCCCTTAAATTTAACCTCCCTGGTCTTGATACCTACAGCCTCTTCGGTCTTCGTATTACCCGAAGTGATTGTTTTGCCGTTTACTTCGTTTGCTGTGGCACTTCCGGTAAAATCACCAGTCTGTAAAACTATATTTGACTGGATATCTTTTGTCTCATGTCTGTTGACGACATTTACTACCAGAGTCTTAGTTGAGTCATTCAATGCAGCTGTGACGTCAAGATAAGGTATATCATTAAATATTTTATTACTGTATTTTTCACAGTTGGTACTTACATTGAGAGAAGTACCATTGCAGTTATTGGAGAACAGAAAGAATGGGTAAAATAGTGCATTCTTGAAATCACCATCCGGTGAAATGCCTACAAGGCTTGTTAACATTGTAATGTTAGCCATCTTAACTATATCGGCGTTCCTTATAAAAGCATTCAGATGCTGAGCTAACTGTAAAGATCCGGTAAGGTTATTTCCCCCCCCTGCCCATTCATCAAATGAAATGTATATTGGTCTTTTTGATCCTGTTTTCATTAAAGCCTTCTGGATCAACGATCTTATCATTCCTATCCTCTGGTCAAGATCAAGGCCTAATGACATTACACTGGAGAAACTGCGGTCACCTGTAGGTAATGCCTCATTTACATATCTGTGTACGGAAAGATAATCAATACTGCCGGCCATATGTGTCAGTACATAATCGTTCCAGTCAATCCAGGCCATATCCGGCTTGTAATTTGAAGCACCAATTGCAACCAGCTTAATATTCTTATCCACCCATTGCATCAGTTTGCCTGCTTCGAGGGAGAACTTGACATAATCTTCTGCATTTTTCTGTCCCATCTGCCATGGTCCGTCTATTTCATTTCCAAGAGCCCAGTATTTCACATTATAGGGCTTTTCATTTCCGTACTTTCTTCTGAGATCTGAATAATATGTTCCTTTTTCAACATTGCAATATTCGATCCAGTGTCTGGCCTGGTCAAGAGTGCCTGTTCCTGCATTTATACAAATAAAATTTTCAGATCCGATAAGGCTGGTGAATTTGGCGTATTCATCTGTTCCCATCTGGTTGGTTTCGATCTGGTGCCAGGCAAGATCCATCCTTGCAGGACGTTGATTCTTAGGACCAATTCCATCCTCCCAGTTATAGCCTGATACATAATTTCCACCTGGCCACCTTAGGGCACGAATTTTCAGTTGCTTGAGAAGCTGAATAAGATCTTTCCTGAATCCGTTCTCATCTGCCAGAGGAGATGAAGGATCGTATATATTGCCATAAACAGTGGTAAAGATAGGTTCAACGAAACCGCTGTAAATGTTTTGATCGATGGCACCTATTTTACGGTCAAAATCAATTTTAATGACAGCGGGCTCCTGCGACAGAAGATTTCCGGAAAACAAACCGGACAAAATCATGCAATAGAGTAAAATTCTCAGTTTTTTCATAGACAAATTTTTAAGTTAATTAATAAGTTAGGTTACTTGATATTTGAGTTAGATAATTGGCTATTGACTTTTTCAGAGTTTTAATCTTAAAAACAATTCTACGATTCCATGTTTTAAACTGTCATCTAAAATTACATAAAATTAATTCTCCTATGTACCTTTTTAACAAATTGATGGCAGCTATCACCATTTAAGACTAACAGCCTTAATAAGAAAATTTCCGCCAACAATCATCATTGTATTATCATTGTATTCAGAGCATCGATGGCACTTGTCTGATAAACACTTCCGCAGTCGGAGTCGACCCCGGCTTTAAGACCCAGAACTGTTGCTTCTGCTGCTGTCTCGACATAATTATGATTAAATGATGAAAAATTAATCTCAAATTAAATTGAAGTTAATTTAAATCATGATGCTTTAGGACAAAAAAAATCAGATTTTTCTTTTAATTTTTTGTCACAGATGCAAAAAATAGGTCATTAAATATATAAAATAAAAAAATATTTCTAATTCATTAAGGTTTCAGGTCAGATGATTTTAATTTCGAACAAGATTTTCTATCTTTCCATGGCATTGATAAAGTCAGTCCGGCTTCTTGAAACAAGTAGTCTTAATTATGAAAAATAATCGTACCGCCCAGGCTGAACTGTCCGGTATAGTTAGTTTGCGGAATTTTGACCTCTCGTTCGTCCTTTGAAATATGAATCAATAAGTAATAATAGAAAATATGGGAAAGAAATCTTACTTAAGGAGTACAGAATGGTTCGGGAAAGATGATAAGATGGGTTTCGTGCATCGCAGCTGGCTCAGAAACCAGGGTCATCCTGACCATATGTTCAGGGGTAAGCCGGTAATAGGTATCTGCAATACCTGGTCTGATCTGACACCTTGTAATGGTCATTTACGGGAATTTGCAGAAATTGTTAAACGCGGAGTTTATGAAGCAGGAGGCTTTCCTCTGGAATTCCCTGTAATGTCGCTTGGCGAAACAATAATGAAACCAACGACGATGCTCTGGAGAAACCTGGCAAGCATGGATGTGGAAGAGACGATCCGGGCTAATCCGCTCGATGGCATCGTTCTTCTGACAGGCTGTGATAAAACGACTCCGTCGACCCTGATGGGAGCAGCAAGTGTGAATCTGCCCACAATTGTGGTGCCAGGCGGACCTATGTTAAACGGTAAATTCAGGGGGAAAGATATCGGGTCCGGTACAGCTACATGGCAGCTATCGGAGGGTATTAAGGCAGGAACTGTTTCTAGGGAAGACTTAATTGAGGCAGAAAGTTGTATGTCGCGAAGTGCCGGCCACTGCATGACAATGGGTACCGCATCGACAATGGCCTCTATGGTCGAGGCACTTGGGCTGACATTGCCAGGTGCTTCTGCTGTCCCTGCCATCGACTCGAGGAAAAAGGTTATGGCTCACCTTTCCGGCAACAGAATAGTTGAGATGGTTAACGAAAACATGAAAATGTCGGATATACTGACAAGGAAAGCCTTTGAAAACGCAATCAGGATAAACTCAGCTGTTGGTGGCTCAACCAATTTTGTCATTCATCTGATAGCCCTGGCCGGGAGGATAGGAGTTGATGTGAACCTTGATGATTTTGATCGCCTTGGAAGTGATATGCCGCTCTTATTAAACCTTATGCCTTCAGGGAAATATCTGATGGAGGATTTCTATTACGCGGGTGGATTACCAGTGATCATCGATCAGCTAAGTAAGATCATCCATTCAGATGCTCTGACTGTCAACGGGAAAACAATAGGTGAAAACTGTAAGGGAGCAGCTTGTTATAATCATGACGTGATAGCACCACTCGACAAACCATTAAAGGAAAAAGCAGGAATTGCAGTATTAAAGGGCAACCTGTGTGAAAATGGTGCTGTTATCAAACCTTCAGCTACTTCAGGAAAATTGCTGCAACACAGAGGCAGGGCAGTTGTCTTTGAGAATATCGAGGATTATCATACCAGAATTGACAATCCTGATCTTGATATTGACGAGAATTGCATTATGGTATTGAAAGGTGCAGGTCCTGTTGGGTATCCGGGAATGCCGGAGGTAGGAAATCTGGAACTCCCGGAAAAACTGATTAAGAAGGGAATTACAGATATGGTCCGCATATCTGATGCCCGAATGAGTGGTACAGCATATGGCACAGTTGTATTGCATGTATCGCCTGAATCCTCAGTAGGAGGAACCCTGGCCCTGGTGAGAACGGGAGATATGATTGAACTTGATGTGGAGAAACGGTCTCTTACGCTTCTTTTACTTGAAGAAGAACTTCAGAAAAGGCGGAGTGTCTGGACTGCTCCAAAACCAGTTGCTGAACGTGGATACGTCAGTATGTTCGTAAAGCATGTTGAGCAGGCCGACAAAGGTTGCGATTTTGATTTCCTGAAAGGAGGATCAGGATCAGTCGTCTTAAGAGATCTCCATTAATAGTACTTTCTCTGGTAAGCGGAATGAACTAAACCGGATGACATTCATTATTATAGCTCTGGCAATTTCCTTACAGATTTTTCTGTCTGTCAAAAAAGTAAGCCCATTTATTTCACTTCTGATTGTTGCTATTCTCAGTGGTTTCTTTCTTGGAATGAAACCAATGGAAATAATTAAATCAATAGAAAACGGCGTGGGAAGCACTCTATCAGGTCTGGCACTGATCCTCTGTCTGGGAGCTGTGCTTGGGAAGATACTTGAATCAAGTGGTGCAGCAAAAAAAATATCAGCTACACTAATAAAGGGTTTCGGGATAAAGAATATACAGTGGTCACTTCTTCTCACCGGATTTCTGGTCGGACTTCCACTTTATTATAATGCCGGCTTCATTATTCTGATACCCCTGGTTTTCTCTGTTGCCAAAGAAACCCGCCTGCCGCTGCTTTATCTGGTTATTCCGATGGCTGCCTCCCTGTCAACCGTACATTGTTTCCTTCCGCCCCATCCGAGCCCTGTTATACTCGTAAATGCTTTTAACGCCGACCTTGGTAAAACTTTGATATATGGATTAATAATTGCAATACCGGCTATTATCATTGCCGGACCTGTTCTGGGAACGCTCTTTAAAAATGTAAAAATAGATATAGTGGGGTTATTCGCATCAAAAGAGGACATCCCATATGAAAAACTGCCGCCTGCATTGCCCAGCTTTATAATTGCGATGCTTCCGGTATTTCTCATAACCTTATCCGTGATCTCAAGGAGTTTCCTGCCTGAGGAATCATTAGCAAATAAAATTCTTGCCTTTTTGGGTGATGCCAATATCGCTTTATTATTAACTGTCCTGGTTGCATTATGGTACTTTGGACTTAGGTCAGGGCGAAAAATGGAAGTCGTAATGAAGTGGCTCAATGAAGGTATCTCAGGTATATCTGTCATTTTATTGATAATAACAGCAGGGGGCGTTTTTAAGCAGGTACTTACCGATAGCGGTACAGCTGAATATATTTCCTCGTTAAGCAGACAATGGCAGTTGCCGGTTCTGGTATTTGCGTGGCTGGTTACCGCATTGCTCAGGGTAACCCTGGGCTCCGCAACGGTTGCCGGAATAACAGCCTCCGGGATAGTAGCGCCTTTACTCGCCACAACTCATGTATCACCTGAATTGCTGGTACTGGCTGTAGGTGCTGGCAGTGTATTTATGTCGCATGTTAATGATACGGCTTTCTGGATGTTCAAGGAGTTTTTCAATCTGTCGATAAAACAGACTTTTTTTTCATGGACTCTAATGGAGACAACCATATCTTTTATAGGGCTGATGGGGGTATTGATTTTAAATTCCATAATCTGATCCGACCGAGAATAAAAAAAGCTTAACAGTTTTACCTGTCAAGCTTTTTGAAGATCTTAGTTGTAAGGATTTAAATATCAGAATTTTACAACTTCCCAGTATGCCTTTTTTGGTTTCAGGTTCTCACCAAACAATAAAGGAAAACTTTTTTTATTTGGTCTGTCAAGCCAGCTTCTCCCATCGGAGATATTCCAGAAGGTTACTCCAGTAATTACATCTTTTTTCTCCCGCAATACCTTGAATGCCATTTTATAAAAGTCAATCTGTTTTTGCTCTCGTTCCGGAGTGAATCCAATGTTGATTGTATCAGTCCTCGATGTGTAGATAGTTACATCAAACTCCGTTATCTGTACCTTAAGGCCAAGGGAGGAGAATTTGTCAATTGCATCCCTGAGGTTCTGTTCGGAGGGATCATCAGTATGCCAGTGACCCTGAAGTCCTACTGCATTGACTGGGACACCTGCTTTGAGCAGTTTCTTAAGCATATTATATATTTTATCTCTTTTAACCGGAACCTCTGTATTATAGTCGTTGTAAAAAAGCACGGCTTTTGGATCAGCTTCATGAGCCCATTGAAAGACTTTTTCAATATATTCCTCTCCGCATATCTTGTACCATGGTGAATCCCTGTAAACCTTAGAAGAGTCCTTGTCATCAACTACTGCTTCATTTAAAACATCCCAGGCATATACTTTACCTTTATACCTTGAAACAACCTGGGTAATATGATCCTTCAGCCTGGCAAGTGCAACCTCTTTTGTTACCTGGTTCCCTTTAGAATCTTTAAACATCCAGGCTCCGGTCTGGCCATGCCAGCAAAGAGTGTGCCCGCGTACTTTCATTCCATTTGCCTGTGCAAATTCCACAATCTTGTCTGCGTCATCCCAGAAATACTTGTTCTCTGCAGGGTGTATCAAGGCCGGTTTCATGACATTCTCAGGAGTGAGGCTGTTAAAATTTTTCTTGATCATTTCTGCCTGTTCTCCAACAAGGTTATTCGGCGCAACTGCTACTCCGATCGGAAAATAATCCTTGTAAAAGTCTTTCAGGCCCTTGAGAGTATCGACTTCATTGGCAACATTTGTTCTTCCGGCCCTCCCGAAACTGCTTAGCAGCATTACTACGGTGGCTACAACAAACACTGAAAAGAATGTAATCAGTGTTCTGTTATTAGATGAAATGGTTTTCATTCAGGTTAGTTTTAAGGTTTTACTTTATAAATAATACAATTCATTTAAATTTGAATTAATCTGGTGTATATTAATAAATGCTAATTTACAACTAATCTAAATACAATTGGTATGTGCTCTGTTTTTTTCACCTGAAAATAAATAAAAAATTACATTAAGAAAAAATGCAACCACTTTTTTTATTGGTGATTGCGTTTTGTAATGGTCGTGGTGAGAAGCTAAGTAATGAACGTTTGTAAAGTTATTATTGAAATTTTAAGGTAAACTCTGATCCCTTATCCGGAGCAGAGATCACTGAAATTGTGCCATCATGATTTTGCATTATTTGCTTTGACAGGCTTAATCCTATTCCTGAACCATTTTCTTTGGTTGTATAAAATGGTACAAAAATATCTTCAATAATATCTCCGGATATTCCAATTCCATTATCTTCAACTTGAATTAATGTACCATCATCGGCATAGAATGCTTTCAGGTGAATTGTTCCGTTCTTCTTATTGGATAAAGCTTCAATAGCGTTTTTAATTAAATTTATAAGAATTTGTTCAACCTGGGAATAGTCTGCTGCTATTGCAATATCTTCAGGATAAACACTTGCAGTGATTTTTATGTTATTGGAAATATTTGATTCCATGAGGATTTTGCATTTCCGGAACAGACTATCAATAGTGAATTTGCTTAAATTAGGTTTTGGTAGTGATGTTAAGCTTCTGTATTTATCAACAAAATCTAATAATCCTTTTCCTGTTTCTTCAATGGTATTCAACCCTGATATCGTTTTAGAAACTATTTGATGATCAATTTTTTCCAATGGAACCGGGTTTTCGTCGTCCTTCTTTTTAAAGTACCCTGAAATCACCGTTGTAAGAGAGGTAATTGGACTTATGGAATTCATGATTTCATGGGTTAACACCCGGATTAATCTTTGCCAGGAATCCAGTTCTTTTTTATCGAGTTCATTGGTAATATCCTGAAAAGAAACCAGTTTTATTACATTGCTTTCAAATTTTAGTTCAGTGGCTTTTACTAGAATACTTTGTAAAAGATTGTCTATTTTCAATTTATGCAATATCTCCTGCCCCGGTTTTATTGTATTTATAATTTTAAATATTTCATCATTAATAGTTTTTAAAGACGATAGTTGCCGGGGTTGTTGAACGTTTAAATACCTTTTTGCAGCCCTGTTATAAATTTCTATATTGCCATTCATATCAAATGATAATAGTCCAATATCAACATGGTCAACTACACTTTGTAAGAATTGGCTGGTTCTCTCATTTTCAATTTTAACATTCTGAATGATCGTATTTAATTGATTCATTCTATTATGTAATTTCCCGAATGAGTTATTTTTTGCTTTTTCAGGGAATCGAATGGATGAGTCATGATCCTGAACCGATGAAAAGAATTTTTCCAGATCTGCATTTGTTTTGTTAACCTGATTTACCAATAAATAGGTTTGCAAGACTATCAGAAAAATAATACCTGTCAATGTATAATAGTATCCCTGGTCAAGATGCTGTAACAATATTCCTAATACTACACTGGATAATACAATAAAAGTTACCCGGATAAGTACATTGATGAAGAATTTATTTAATAACATGTTTGTAGCTTTCTATAGATTATACTTTTGCATTTTATTGTACATGGTTTGTCTTGCTATTTCCAATTCTTTTGATGCTTTCAAAACACTTCCATTATTGTTATTCAGAGCAATTTGCATGGCCTGTTTTTCTATTTCGGCAAACGTCAGTGGCTTTTGCTGAAGAAATGGTTGTTGTGTTGAATGTGAGATAATAAAATCTTCCGGCATTAAAATGTCAGAATCACATAATATGACCGCCTTTTCTATTGTATGACGTAACTCCCTCACATTTCCCGGCCAGTTATATTTCATGAGTTTGTCAAGGGTTTTGCTGTTAAATTTCAAATAAAATTTCTCGTATTTGTTTGCATACTCCTTTAGGAAATGCTCTGCAAGCAAAACAATATCTTCACCCCGGTCACGCAAAGGGGGTATTTTAATCACAATTGTGTTAATCCGGTAATATAAATCCTCCCGAAAAAGATTCTTTGACACCATTTCTTCCAGATTTTTATTTGTTGCACAGACAAGTCGTATATCAAAAGGGATTTGCGTTTTTGAGCCGACCTTATATATTACCCGGTTTTGAATGGCTGTAAGTAGTTTAGATTGCATAGTGAGAGAAAGATTGCCTATCTCATCTAAAAACAAGGTACCGCCTGAAGCCGTCTCAAACCACCCGGTTTTATCTTCTCTGGCATCAGTAAATGCCCCTTTAATATGCCCGAACATCTCACTCTCAAATAATGTTTCAGTAATTGTGCCTATGTCAATGCTGATAAAGATTTCGTCGGCTCTGCGCGAATTATTATGGATTTCTTTTACAATTAATTCTTTTCCGGTCCCATTCTCGCCTATGACTAAAATATTTGCATCTGTCCTGGCTACCTTGTTCATTACCTTCAATACATTTTCCATTGCCTGTGATTTCCCAATCAAAGGATCATATTGTTTAATAATTCCTTTGTTTATCTGTTTTTGCCTGTCGCGGAGCTTTTTATTCTCAATCTTTGATTGCCTGAGTTTAAATGCTGCCTGCATGGTGGTAATAAGTTTATTATTGTCCCATGGCTTTACTACAAAATCAGTGGCGCCTTCCTTTATTGCACTTACAGCCAGATTAACATCGGAATAAGCAGTTATCATCACCACAGCAGCTAACGGATCTGATTTTAGTATACGATTGAGCCAGTATATTCCTTCATTGCCAGTATTAACACCTGCTGAAAAGTTCATGTCCAATAAGATAACATCATACTCCTCCCTGTTTAAATAACTTATGATTTGATTAGGATTTGATATACCTGTAACACTGTCAAATTCCGGTTCAAGCAACTGAATCAATGCTTTTAAAACCTGTTTATGATCGTCAACAATCAACAATTTGCCACTCATTTTATCTGCTTAAATTACTTATTATGTCAATATAATGGACATAAAATGTCCTTATATTAGACAAAGATAGATATTATTCTTTTGATACTATTGCTTAAATGACTAATTTTCAGAAAGTAAAAAATACTGGCATGATAATTGAAAATTGAGATTTAAATTCCTGATTTTAATAATATGAGTTCAATATGATTAGGAACTACTTTAAAATAGCCCTTCGGAATATCAAAAGGTATTCAACATATTCAATTCTAAATATTAGTGGTATGGCTATAGGCATGGCCTCTGCAATTTTAATTCTTTTATGGGTACAGGACGAATGGAGCTACGACAGACATTTCAAAAATGCCGAAAATCTATATCGTGTGATTGAAACCCAAAAACCTACCGGAGGTGAAGTCTCTCAGTGGGCAATAACTCCCGGAGCATTAGCCCATACTTTGAAAGAAGAATATCCTGAAATAATAAGGTCTTCGAGATACGGAAATCCCCCCAATATAATATTACTAAAAGGAGATGAATTTATAGAACCAATGGTTGCCGAGGTTGATAAGGACTTTTTAAAAATGTTCAATATCGAATTTGTTCGAGGAGATATCAATAGCGCTTTAAATGGACCTAACAATATTGTTATTACAAAAGAAATGGCAAACAAATACTTCCATAACGAGGATGCAATTGGCAAAACCTTGACGGCAGGGAATTTAGTATTCACAATCACAGGTGTTGTAAAGAGTTTGCCGCATAATAGTCACATCCGGTTTGATATTTTATTTCCTATGGAGTGGAATAGAGTACCCGAAAATGATTGGGGGTTTTTATGCTATAATTATATCGAACTATATAAAGGAACTGACAGTAAAATAGTTGATAAAAAAATTCTTTATTTTATTAAGAAGCATAACAAAGGATCGAATTCGGAGATTTTCCTTCAAAACATCAAAAAGATTCATCTGTTTTCTTCCAGAAAATATGCTTATGATATTAGCGGTCATGGTGATATAACATACGTCAGGATTTTGGGCCTCATTGCTGTTTTTATTCTTCTTATTGCCTGTATCAACTTTATGAACCTTTCTACCGCACAATCTGCCAGGAGGGCAAAGGAAATCGGCGTACGTAAAGTGGCAGGGGCAAACAAACGAAAAATAATAGTCCAGTTTTTAGGCGAATCTTTGCTGATTATATTTGTGGCCCATGCAATTGCTATGATTTTTGTCGAATTGCTGTTGCCCGGCTATAATAATCTTATCGGGAAGCAGTTGTATATTAAATACCAAGGTGCCGGTTTATATATTGGTTTAATCACCGTTGTATTGTTTTGCGGTTTATTGGCCGGAAGTTATCCGGCATTCTATTTGTCTTCTTTAAAGCCACTGGATATTATTAAGGGTACTATTAATAAAAATCCTGGTAATGCGCGATTCAGAAGAGTTCTGGTTATTTTTCAGTTTTCACTATCGGTCCTGCTTATCATAAGCACCCTGATTGTTGGAAACCAGCTCAACTATTTGCAAAATAAGAACCTTGGATTTAATAAAGACAACATAGGTTATTTTCAGTTCCCCATAGCCCCCTGGGATCCAAAACTGAAAACTTTAAAAAAAGAGATCAGCAACAATCCGGATATAGTGAGCGTAACAAGGGCACGTAGTAATCCTTTCAAACTTGAGGAGTTTTCTGACGGTTTTAATTGGGCAGGAAAAAAGAAAGGTGATGATGTTTTATTTTATATTATTAGTGCTGATGTGGATTATGCCAAAACCTTTAAACTTGAACTTAAGGAGGGGCGTTTCTTTTCTTCTGAATTTTCTACTGATACCAGTGCTACAGTGATCAATGAAACAGCCGCAAAAATCCTGGGTTTTGAGAATCCCATCGGTGAAATATTATCAGATCATGGATCGAAATTTAAGATTATTGGAGTAGTGAAAGATTTTCACTTTAAATCGTTACATTATAAAATTGAACCTCTCAGCATGCAATTAGGTACGGATAACAATTTTTATATCAGAATGAAACCTGATAAAATAACTTCAACTGTTGAATCTATTAAGAAGACTTATAAATCATTTAATCCCTCCTTTCCCCTGGATTTTAAATTTCTTGATAATGATTTTGACAACCTGTATCGGACAGAACAAAGTATGAGTAAAATACTTGGTTATTTCTGTTTACTGGCAATCATAATTTCATGCCTAGGGCTTGTAGGATTATCATCATTTATGACAGAGCGCAGGACAAAAGAGATAGGAATAAGGAAAATAAACGGTGCAAAATCAATTGAAATATTCTCCTTACTGTCAAGAGAATATATTATATGTGTAATGATCTCAACTATAATTGCATGCCCCATTGCCTGGTATGCTATGCATAAATGGCTTGAGAACTTCGCCTACAAAACGGAATTGAGTTGGTGGATATTTGCAGCGGCAGGAGCAGTGGCAGTGGCAATTGCTTTACTAACGGTGAGCGTACAATCTTATAAAGCGGCAACTAGGAATCCGGTGGAGGCGTTGAGGTATGAATAGGAGAATAATGAAAGTTGCGTATTAACTATTGATGCTACGCCAGTGAGAAGCTAAGTATTTTTTATGTGCTTTATTATCAATATAATATATTTTACACATTTTATTCTTGGTTTCAACTTTTTGTCTACTTCGATCTTTGATATGAAACCCTATTTCAGGATAAAATGGACATGTTTTGATTATATGTCCAGAAATATTAAAATATTGGACATGCACTGTTGTTTTTAATGAAAATACTATATAAATTTGCGACATGTCCATAATTGAGCAAATATTGAACAACCATGACTAAGCCAAATTTCGACAGAAATAATCCTTTCAACGATCTTCCTCTTCTTCCACCTTCAACTGAAATAGATAATGACAGCGATATTTTAAAAAAGCTGGTTTCTGCTTCAAGAGCATTGGCTTCAGTAAATATAAATGTTATGAGACTTCCAAATCCTTATATGCTAGTAAATACAATAGCATTACAGGAAGCAAAAACTTCAACTGAAATTGAAAATATTTTCACCACAGAAGACGAACTGTATAAAGCAGTTTCGGATAACAAAAGTGAAGAAAAAGCAGATCTGGCTGCGAAAGAGGTCCTAAGATACAGAGAAGCACTTTGGGCGGGATATCATGCGATGAATGAAACAAAAATTTTAAATCTGCAGTCAGTTCTGTCGATCTTTCGTCAAATCAAGAATACTACATCCGGAATACGCCCTCCACAGGCTAATGTTGTTATCAAAAGAGGACAAAGTGAGTTACGACCAGGAGAAGTAATCTATACACCGCCAAGAGGTAATGATATTGTGGAGCAACTGATGGATAACCTATTAACTTATCTTAATGACGATAAGAATTATCCTACGGACCCATTGATAAAAATGTGTATTGCACATTATCAATTCGAAGCAATTCACCCTTTTCAGGATGGTAATGGGAGAACTGGCAGAATTATTAACCTGATTTACCTTGTACAAACAGGACTATTAAATCAACCAGTACTATACCTGTCAAAATATATAATTGTTAATAAATCAGACTACTATTATAATCTTGGAGCTGTAACACAACTAGGTGCGTGGAAAAAATGGATCCTGTTTATGCTTAACGCCGTTGAGAATACATCCGCTCTGACCAACAATCTGATTAACGACATATTGGAACAGATGGATTCAACATTGAATTATGGAAAGTCAATAAGATGGTATACAAAGGAGGTGAATGAAGCCATTTTTAGCCAGCCATACATCAAACCTAAGATTATTGGAAAAGTATTAGGGAAATCCTCCAGGACAACTATGACAAAACTTATGGAAGAGCTGGTTGCTGCAAGAATATTAACTCCAAAAAAGGATGGATCTGAAGTATATTACATGAATGATGACCTGATAAGAATCTTAGCAGGGTAAATTATGGGTATTTAGAATATCATTTACTTAAGAAAAAAGACAGGCACAGCTTTTCATTCTTCGTGATCTTCTTCAAAACCATGAAACGGTATGTCATCGTCGGGGTCTTTGTCGAATGGGCCAACACCTGGAGGATTAAAAAGTCCCCACCGGTCAATTATATAATCCCATTTATCAAATCCTGCCACCCAGTCTATGAACAGGAGCCGATATTCTTCAATAAGGTCTCTTACAATTTGATAATATTCGACATATTCAAAACCAAACATATCGAGTGAATGCTGTTGGACCATCAGGTCGCGTGCTGCTTTACGTATTATAGCAGCATTTTCCATTTTGAGGTCAAACAATTCTGCTGCCTCAGCGCCGGCAACTTTTACAGTCAGTTGTGCTGCATCACATAACATGCAGGCTTTAACCTCCTTAAGGTATTCATCGTTCTCAGGGATAAGAGCAGCAATTTTACTTACCATATCAAAGATCTCTTCCCCTTTCTGGTAAATAGGAAGTCTTTCTGGTTGCTCTTTATCATCCTCTTCCTTTGAATTCATTTCCCTTATTGTATTTAGGAGACATTAAACAGAAACTAGGCCAATTTAATAAAAAGGTTGAGAAATTCTGCAAAGAATTACCCATTTCCGGTATTCAGACAATAGTTTATTCGAAAATGTTTTGTATTACTTTTTGTACTACTAAATCAGTCGGGGTGAGAAAACTATTTTAGCACACTAATAAGCTGATTATCAAAATATATTTTATTACCACTTTTTACAAATAATACTTATTTATTACCATTATCTTGATGTATATTACTATATTTCATATATTTGTAATATTGATTTAGACATCCATCATTTATTACCACTCATGAAAAAAATTGAAGTTAAAACAGACCCTGAAGATGCATACGGGTTTGAAAGTTCAACTTTCATTGTTAGAAAGACCATTCGCAACCGTACAGATAAACGAGGTTTGACAAAAGTAATAATAGAAGTACAGAAACACTATTATTTAGGTAAGGGGAAATATGATGATGATTTACGCAGGATAAGCACAGGTATTTGGATAAATCCATGTAATTGGAACAAGAAAAATGAAAAAATTAATGCAAGTGAATCAGACTCAGACTTTAAGAATAATGAAATCCAGAAGAAGTTTGCAGCAGTGCAAACATTTGTTAGTAGCAAAGGACAACAGCGACCTGACCAAGCATATGTTGAAGGTCTTGATTTAAGCACATTAGTAGCTTTTTTCCCTGCCAGACCTGAGAATAAAAAATGTTTATATGATTATATAGAAGATTATATAACATTTAGAAAAGGTCAAAGAACTGTACAAGGGACACTAAAAGAATTTAAATCGATGCAAAATAGGTTGAAAGCGTATGATGATTATAAAGGAAAGAAAACCTTATTTGATGATATTAATTTGACTTGGTCTGATGACTTTGCCTATTTTTTAAATAATGTCGCAACTTATGAGAGGAAGGATGGTACTAAAGTAAGTTATCAGAGTAGTACCGTAGGAAAAACCTATACGATTCTGGTGACTGTACTTAACCATTTTTACAAAAGACGAAACGAATTACAAATAAATTTAAGTGACGATTTCAGAATAAAAGCTACTGGTAAAAGCCAGAATGGTTTTAAGCGTGGGAAAAAAGCTAAAAATGCTGCAAATCCTCTTTCAAAAACCCAGATTGAAACATTATATCACTATGAATTTAAGCCTCCCCATTTACAAAGGACTAAAGATAGATTTCTTTGGCAGTGCTATACAGGGATAAGGTATGTCGATGCATTTACTATATCTAAGGAGATTATAATAAAGGGTAATGGTTGGCTAAGATTCACTCCGAGTAAAACAAGTCGATATGATATTGAGGTTGAACAACCGCTTTCTGCTGTTGCTTTAGAGATACTTAAAAAATATGATAATGACATTACACAGTTGGCTATTACAAATCAGGCTTATAACAGGGAATTAAAAGAGATGTTTACAATATTAAAGGAAGAGTATCCTGAATTAGATTACCAAACTGACTACGGTACATATGCAAGTCGTGACACTTTTATAACAATGGCTGTAACAGGTAAAGTAGACTGGAAAAGTATATTAAAATGGGTAGGACAGTCTTCTTACACTATCATGGACAGGTACATTAAAATTGAAGACGCAATACAAATAAAAGCGATAAAAAGTATATTTTCGAAGCCTAAAAAGCCAAAGAGTAAGTAAGAAGTCGTTTATAATCAGGTCTGTATAACAAGAAGAAATCTTACTCTACATGATCAATTTTTTTATAATTTTTTATTAATCAGCATTTTCCTGAGTTTCAAAAATTTTCCCAGAATATTTTTTCTTTTGAAAGATTTATTGATGTAGCACCCACCCTCAGAAATGGCAATGGGGGGAGGGGGGTATAGGAGGACTGGATACCCTCCCCCTACCTGTTTACATTTTTAATAGTATTTATGATAAAGATTGTACGAATACAATGAAACTTCAAGACTTGCATCCATATGACTCCGCTATTGTTGGCTTAAATGGTATCTATTTCGTTGATTATAAGGGCGATTTTCATATCAATGCGCCATTTATAATAGCTCCCAACAAGACTATACGTACAGGAAGTACTTATGTTCTTATTTACGCACATAATAGCAAAAATTGTATTGTCCATCCAGTTCGACTGCAGGATGCATATTACGATGAGGGCACTATATATCTCTTTGTACAGAACATCTTGTCACAGGAGACATTCAGCATAAACCAATACATTAAATGTCCACAAAACCCTTGCAAATGGATTCTAATCGACTTAAATTACTTCATAGATAAAATGAATGCCATAGCAATCCAATCTTATTATGGGAAGTGCACTGAAACTAAGAAAAAATCTGTTGCTGATAGCAATCACAGAAAACTCAATGATGATCTGCTTGATTTTGAATTTTAGCATTAGACCATTGATCAAAAATTAATCTTTATATTGTTAACGATCAATATCTTTGTACCTTTGTACCTTATTATTTTACCTATGAGCAAAGAAAATAAGGGCAGGTTCGAAGTCACCGAAATGTTTACGGCAAAAGCCTGTAAAAACAAGATTTTTGGGGGTATTATCACTCGTATGGTTGATGATAATGGAAACCCTGTAGTGTTCAGTAGACTCTTAATGGATGACGATGGTCTTTTATGTGCCAGGGCAGAAAACCAAAAAATTCTTGGCAAGAATCTCGATGAGATGTGCAGAATGATTTGTTACGAAGGTTTACATGATGATCGAGGAGTTACTAAAAAAATCTTTGGTGCAGATCTATTTTTGAATTAGCGTTTTTTCCTATTCATTTCAATATCAAGTTGCCATTCGCTGAATTTCTACACTCTTTATGTTTTAATGAATACCTGCATCAACGGACATGTCGTCTGGCCGTAAATGGTTTAAAAAGGCATCAAACACTAATGATTGGAACACAGATGGATATTTATCTACCCTTGGTAATATTCTTAGGAGATAGTTTTCCTTAAGATAATATCTTCCACTACGGTTTTGCGTTATCATTTTATCTAATCCAATGAAATTGGACAAAACGTTTATTAAAGCAAGGCTCTGTGTTTATTGTATTGCTTTAAAGATTAGAAGTAGGTTTACTCTTCAGCAACTGTTGTACTTCTACCATTCTTTTTAACAGATTCAATTCCATTCTCCATACCTGCTTTAGTCTCATACATCTCACTATTACCAATTATCCCTCCATTAGATGCCTTCAGAACAAAATAATGCTTCTTGTTGATGGACTCTTTACGTTCATATCTGCTATCATCAGAACAATTGTTCCTTACTGACTCAACGCCAGTAAAGCAGGCTGATTTTGAAGAATACATTTGACTGGTGAGTATAATTTGAAAATTGGCTGCTTTTAAGTTAAAGTAGTGCTCACCGTTTGTGGCTTTTTTAATTACAAAATTTCCCATTTTGTTACTTTTTATCGTAACTATTCCTAAGATTTTCTTTTACTGAACTCATTATGATTTCATTCAGAGAATAAACATTATATCTTTGCTTATTCTTGTAATGAAGGATTTGTATATCTCAGGTTTTTTTATTCATTTAAAGAAGAATAATTTTAATATGAATTTACTTTTTATTTGTCGTTATAATCAGATGCGCAGTCGAACAGCAGAGTGCATTTACACTTCAGATGATCTGCATCATATCAGTTCTGCCGGTACCGCTCAAACATCAAAAGTGAAAATTTCGCCAGAACTCATCCATTGGGCCGACATGATTTTTGCAATGGAAGAAAAACAAGTAACATTTATAAAAAAGAAGTTCCCTGATGAAACCGAAAAAAAGATTATGATCACGCTTGATATACCCGATTGTTATTGCTTTATGGAACCTGAATTGGTTGAATTAATAAAATCTAAGGTTTCTCCTTATCTGGAACAGTGAACTGGGAGAAATACTAAAGGCTATTATCTTTTTGTACCCTCCAGGTTCACAAAAATGACATTTATAGATTCTTGTAATTCAATCAATTACAAGAAATTTTAATTTTTCAGAAGATTAAATTACACCTAATAACGTCATTTAAGTAACTAATTAACAGGTAAAAGTCTCTTAAAAAAGGTGTAATATTTCATACAATGAACTCATTTTGATTTATTTTATTCATACCCGAAAAGGTACAATACATGTAAAACAATAATAATGGTTCCCGAAGCGGTAACAGGTGCAGAAGAAAGATATTTCTGGATTTTTACAGTCAATTTATAAATACATTAATGGTTGCTAAGATGTTCGCTTTAGTATGGATTTACAATGGTAAAATTACTCGGTTTTAAGTAATCAGTTTGACTGGATTTTCCAATTCCAGCGCTAATACTTTTTTAAGACGACATACATACCTTTCAGTCTCTTTGAAGCTGGCATTCAAAAAGATCTTGACAAGTTCCAGAGCAAGGCAATATCCTGTAACATTACCACCCAAACATATGATATTCATGTCGTCATCTTCCACACCCTGATGAGCCGAGAAAGGATCTGTAATCATTCCAGCACGTGCACCATGGACTTTGTTAGCTGCAATGCAGGCACCGACACCACTCCCACATATAGCCACTCCCCTGTATATATCTCCATTCGCTACTGCTCTTGCCAAAGGTGCTACAAAATCGGGATAATCATCTGTTTTATCCAACTCATTGGCTCCAAAGTCTACTATTATGAAACCTGCATCTTTAAGAGCCGCAATCAGTTGCATTTTCAATTCAAATCCACCATGGTCAGCAGCTACTCCAACGAATTTTACCGGTGTTGATACTTTAGTTTTTACCATTTGTTATATCTATTACATTAATAATCTGCATCCTTCGAACCTCCAATATCCTCTGAATCAAACAGCTTTA